>CEAB01022756.1_pt1 | contig 48224 bp, 41 predicted proteins | sample 557651 | NCBI WGS metagenome assembly CEAB01 (sample SAMEA3182046, study PRJEB8094) | gut metagenome | biome: human; feature: gut; material: Stool; isolation source: human stools | place: Canada | collected 2011-11-15 | reverse complement strand
GGCGCGCAGATGGTGTCGCCGATGGTGATGTCGCCGATGCCGGACAGGCAGATGATATTGCCCGCAGTGGACTCGGTAACGGGCTTCTTGCCCAGACCGTCGAACTCATAGAGGGAGACGGCCTTCGCCTTCTTCGGCGCGGCGTCGGGGTTGTGGTAGTTGCAGACCATGATCTCCTGGTTCTGCTTGAGCGTGCCGCGCTCGATGCGTCCGATGGCCATGCGGCCGACGAACTCGTTGTAGTCGATGGCGGAGACGAGCATCTGGAAGGGCTGGTCGACGTCGGCCTCGGGCGCGGGAATGTAGTTGAGGATGGTATCGAAGAGCGGCTTGAGATCGGTGCCGGGCTCATCGGGCGAATAGCTCGCCGTACCGTTTCGACCGGAGCAGAAGAGCATGGGGCTGTCAAGCTGCTCGGGCGTGGCGTCGAGGTCGAGCAGCAGCTCGAGCACCTCGTCCACGACCTCGTGGATGCGCTGGTCAGGGCGGTCGATCTTGTTGACGACCACGATCACGCGGTGGCCCAGCTCCAGCGCGCGGGAAAGCACAAAGCGCGTCTGCGGCATGGGGCCCTCAGCGGCGTCCACGAGCAGGATGACGCCGTTGACCATCTTGAGGATACGCTCCACCTCGCCGCCGAAGTCGGCGTGGCCCGGCGTGTCGACGATGTTGATCTTGGTATCGCCATAGTGGATGGCGGTGTTCTTCGCAAGGATGGTAATGCCGCGCTCACGCTCAAGGTCGTTGGAGTCCATCACGCGGTCCACGACCTCCTGATTTTCACGGTAGACGCCGCCCTGCTTGAGCATCTCGTCGACGAGCGTGGTCTTGCCGTGGTCGACGTGCGCGATAATGGCGACGTTGCGTAGCTTGTTGTTCTGCATAGTCTGTCTCTCCTTCCTGCCGGCGACAGGTGTATCTGAAATGGAAGTACCGCAATAACCTAAATAGTATATGCTGTTGTTTTTCCGATTGCAAGGTATTTCGCGGAATTTTTCACTTTTTTTGCACGCTCCTGCCGTTGACAGCGCCGCCCGGATGCGGTACAATGCAATCTGTACCCGCGCCTGTAGCTCAGCTGGATAGAGCGTCCGCCTCCTAATCCCACACTCAGTTGGACGCCGAATGAGGTTAGGAAGCGGTTGAAAAACTAAATAATTTGCATACGCCCACGTAGCTCAGCCGGATAGAGCACTCGCCTCCTAAGCGAGGGGTCGGAGGTTCGAATCCTCTCGTGGGTGCCAGAAAGTGCCGAAAATAAAGAGTTTTCGGCACTTTTCTTTTTCAAAACGTGCCAGTTTTTTGCTAATATGCTGGCACCAGTTCGTATTACAAAAGAAAAGTGCGAACTATATGATTTTGCATAAAAAGCGCTTTGAGATGGATGGCGCTGCAATAAAACACGACCATTTTTACGCGAAAAACGCCTTTTGGCACGCCTATTGCACGCTGTCGGCACGCGCATTCTCGCTGTTTTTGGCACTCACGAGGCGTGCCAGCGTCTCCAGGAGCTCCGGTGACTGTTGAAGCTGCGCGATCAAAGCGTTCAGATCGACCGCTGTTTCCTCTGCTTTCTGAGAGGGTGCTTCGACCTTTCTGAGGTCTGGCTTGGCATAAAATGCCTCCTCAAACCGCTGTGCATTGATCTTGCGATCTTCATCCAGGATATGAGCATCTTCGTTACCCCGTGATTGACGGGAGCATCAACCGGTTTGCTGCCCTGGAGTTGCTTGATGAACTTGTCCGCGTCCATTGTCGTAAAGGCCTGAATAGGAATCGATCCGATAATCGGGTTGACGTAGTTACGTATCAGTGCGGTGTTTGAAGAGTACATCGAGAGCCCCCACCGGTTTTCGCCGTACAGCCTGATAAAGTCGTCCATAAACTCTGAGATTGTCTTTTTGCTGGGTGCCTGAAAGGTTCCCAAGTCCTGGGTGTACTCCACTTCGGCGCGACGTTTGTGGGCTTCCTCAAATGTTTTGAAACTCTCCCATTTCTGCTTCTGCTCGCCTTTCTCGTTCGTATAGGTATAAACCACGACAAAGGAATTGCGTCTTCTTCGTATTGATGCCATGAAAAATCCTCCTTATTGTTCCTCCTTCCTTCTGTGCGGATTCTTCATGTCTTGTAGTGGTCTGATTACAGGATCATGTTCAAGACCAACCTGAACGACTACCGCGTTCTGGCGACCAACCTGCTGACGAGCAACAACTACTCGATCAAGCTCTCCGCCAGCGCGCTCGGCTTTGCTCAGGGTGAATATGTCACTGATTTCCGCTATGAGTTCGGCACTGTCGCGAGCGGGTTTGCGTCTTCCGTGAAGCCTACGCTGCAGGTGCAGGTGAACGGCAACGTGAGCAACAACTACAAGATCATCAACCGCGCCGATGTCGGCGGCCAGTACCTCAAGGAGTGGCAGACGGCGAACACCGTTTGGGTAACCACGGTGTACCGCTTCTCCAGCAGTTCGTTCAGGGTTTCTTCTACACTTCCTCGAACTAATTCTTTGAGCTGCCCCTTGATAATTTCCTCGTTCAGCTGTACAATTTTCTCGGACATAGTTTGCTGTCTCCTTTCAGAATGGTGTGTCGTGACTTCATTCTACCAGAGCCTGCAAGCTATGTCTTTTTTTATGCGATTTTCAATTTGCGCAAGTTATTGTACATTATCCCGCTTTGAAAATCCCACTCCGCTGCCCAAGACCGGCTACTAAACCGCAATAGAACAGAAGGCCCCTGTGAGCATTCAAACTCACAGGGGCCTTCTTCACAGCGGATCGCTTAATTGTAAAAAGCATTTTTGAAGAATTCGGTGTGTCGCAAAAGTCTTGGGACATACGAAATCAACAAGTCCATCAATTCTGTTTCATAAGCATTGAGTTGAGCAACCTTCTCGTCAGTATTGATTCCACCAGTTGTCGCATCAAGAGATCGTGCTTTCCTCGCCAGGACATCAAGCTTAGTCATCAAACCATTATACGTGTTAGCGCGTGAGCCTGTTATATCACTGAAGAGTGTCTCAAGATGGGGACGCAGTTCATAGAAGATATCTGGCGTGTTCTCATCTGCATGTGCGCGGGCAAACGGCAACTGCTCACTTGAACCTTTTGGCGCGTTGTCGTGGATCTGGTCCCCTAAGATATGTACGTAGTAGACCAACGCACTGAAACTGTCGCATTGATCGCAATAACGCCCGGCGATTTCATTTGTTACCCCAAAATCAAAGACTTTGTTTGTGATTGACCGCAGAATATCCTTTCTTGCAGGCCAGTTTGCTTTATCCTTCTCTCCTGAGTAGGTATAATCCCACCCTTGATGCGTATATCTTCGGTGGAGCGAGTTGCCTGTAAAATCAATATCACTAATGCTTTTCGGCAAGCTGCTTACTCCCTGACTCCTCAGATAATCCAGGTCATCTGCACCTTTTCCGTTATACTGATCGAGAGTCAGATAAGATGCTGATTCAAGCATCTCCATCTTATCCTTTCCACTTTCAGGAACCTCGCCAAGAATGAAAAGAACTTTTTCAAGATATTCATCGTGTTCCCCCCGATCAAATGCATAAGCTGGGCACAGTAACGCCAGCAAAACAACAACGACTAATGCAAATCCGAGGATCTGTTTCATGGCGACACCCTCTCATAGACAATTGTCTTGATGGGGTTCCACGAAACTATCAGGCCGGTTTCTTTCGCTTCATACTTGAATGAGAGCATTACTTCCGCCTTGTCTCCCCTCGGGTAGACGCTAATCTGAATTGTCGTTCCATCATGGTATTTGATGCTTTTAATGCTTTCACTCTTATACGTTGCAGTAAAGCTCATCTCACCGCCTTTGCTCGGGCGCGTTACTTTGCTTATTGCCCAATCGTCTATGGTTACTGTCTGGGTACTGTCTTTAACAGTAACGCTGATTCTTGCTTCGGAAGAAACAGCATAAGCCGGAATTGTTAATTCCTTGCCGTCAAAGCTGATTTCCATAGGTTCGGCATTCGGATAACTGTTGCTGGAAGTATAACGATAGCAATTGTCTAGCGGAGCGACAAGGAAGAGATTGTCCCCATTCTCGTGGAGAATAGCATCGATCTTGACCTTTTCGCTATACGATATGCCTTTTTTCTCTGCCAGTGCAAACAGCAGATCACAATTCAGATAGAGCGGTTCGCTGACAGGAGGAAGCGCGGTCTTCCTTTCTTCCTTCAACAGCTTGTTATACTGCTTGATATCCTCCTTCTCTTGCTTTGAGGCGTTTTTACTCGCAGTGACTTCTTGAACGTCTTCAAGCCATGTACTATTCAGTTCCTTCTGCTCATCTACCAGATATGTGACGTTGTCAAGTGCAAGGCGGTATGCCTTATCAATGTATTCACTGTTTTTTGTGCTGGAATAAAGGTCCATATAGATGAGAGCGACAAAATAGTGGGAAGCCCAGTCATCAGAATCGATATTGCTGATTATGTTGTCGCAATAACGCTTAGCCAAGGACTCATATTCCGATCCGGAATACAGTTCCTGTGCAGCAAGAATCGCATAGGGAAGGGTTTCGGCATATTCGTAATCCTTTCTGAATATCCGTGACGTTATCGATTCAAACTTATCAATTGCTTCGAGGCACTTTCTGTAATCTCCGTTTTCATAGTAGCTCTTGGCAAGAGTGAGCCAGTAGGAGCCCATTGCCTCATACGTCTTTTCGTTCGATTCAAGAATGGAAATACGGCTGACAACGTTAGTCTTGTTTTTCCAGGTGACAAAGTCAGTAACTGCGTTTTCGTTAAGAGCAAGGTCTCCGGGCAGAGAATAATCGCGCACCATATTGATCATGTAGGAGAACGAATTGCGGCGCATTGTGCTGAGCTCGGTAGCTTCTTCATCGTCAAGGTCCCAGCCATCTTTCAAATGCTGCAGATCATTTTGATCGTTATAAGCATTATAGCTGGAAACTGAGTCAACAGCCATGAAAATGAGCGACACCGCCGTTTTCAAAAGCCCTCTTGAACTGACATTACTCAGGATGTTGATCGGATTGGGGATTGCACTTCTAAGCGCCTGTGCTTTGTTGTGCTCATAGATTAACTGCAAGCGTTCTCTCTTTACACTCACCATTCGAAACGCTTCAAGCGTATCCAGAAGGTCATCAAGTTCCCCTTTCGTCCAAACATCTACTGCGTTGGGATACGTGTTATTGATGAGGGAGGAATATGCTTGCTCCAAGAAAAGCCGGCTTCCCTTTGATGAACTGACTTCCTGTGTCAGAACCGTGAGATAGTTGAGCATTGCTATGGAATTTCTCTGAACATCATCGAGTTTCTCCGGCTCACTGGGCGTGACGGGTTCAGGGCTTTCGCCCGGCTCGGGTTCCGGATCAACGGGAGAATCTGTCTGCGCGGGATTATCCACAGGTTCTTCAGGATTATCATCAGAAGTTACGGGAACACCATTGATAATGGGTGTTTCTGTTGGTTCATCTTCGACAGGTTGAGTTGTATCTGACGGATCCGGACTTGTTTGAGGATCACTTGGCTTGGCCGCATCTGTGCCCTCCGGTGAAGGAGCTGGCTGGGTATCATCGAGAGAATCACCATTATTTGCGTTGCTATTATCTGATATGGCGTTTTCACCCGTCCCATTGCTGTTATCGGGCGGGGGCGTTGGTGGATTGGAACCGCATCCGGCAAGTGTTCCCACCAGAATAAATATAGCCACAATTAATGACAACAGCCTGTTTCTGAACCTCATAGACGATTGCCTCCTAAAACGCATCCTGATGCGTTGATTGTTTTGCCCTTATTGTCCTTAATTATAACATGTGAGCCGCAGCTCATACAACATCAACATGCTCTAAAACCGGAAAAACGGCTTCTCTCTCATGCCACTTCAGCCCAGAAAGGCATTAATGCCAACCTCGCAAGCTTAAAGAATTGTTTGCCGAACGGAATGCCGATTATGGTGATACACCAGACACACCCAAGAACAGCATAAGCTGCAGCTAAAGGAAGTCCGGAAAAGATCAGCCAGCAAATATTTGCCAGAAGACTGAGGGGCCCTCCTCCATAGAACACCTCTTTCTCAAAGGGCCAGAACGCGAGCCCGACGAACTTGAAGCACTGCAGGCCAATAGGAATTCCAACAATCGTGCAGCACCACAGGCAGCCAAGAATAAGCCAGGAAAGGCCACTTTCGAGACCGCCAAAAAGAAACCAGAGTATATTCCCGATAAAGCGCATTGAAAGCCTCCTGTTTTCAGTGATACATGGCCACTACAGATTCCGCGTGCTTACGCATCTGCTCAACAACAGTCTCAGGGGATATGATCTTCGCCTTCGGACCGAATCCGGATACCCATGCGAAGAACTGCGGGCTTACGACAACGTCAGCGGAAACCGTGAAGTGCTCTTCATCGTCAGGAATGATCATGGAGTCAAGTCCCAGTCTGTCAAGCACTGCACCGACCAGGTCGTTGTCGAATCTGAGAGTAACTCTCTCCTCTGTGCCGGTGAACATTCCAAAAACCTTTTTGGCATAGACGCCCATGTCCAGCGCCTTGTACGCATCGAGGCCTTCACGGTTCACATCCGTCACCTGAATGCTGTCCATCTTATCCACGCGATAGTGGCGGATCTCTTTGGACTCCGAATCAAAGGCGACCATGTAGTAGTTCTCGTCATCCCACGCGAGTGCGAACGGGCTGACGTGATAGAAAGCTCCGTCATGACGATAAGCTTTTTTCTTCTCAACAGTGTACATGAAGTACTTGAACCGGATCTGCTTGTTCTGCGAGATGCCGTTGTGGATCTCATCAACGTTGTAGTAGATGGATTCGTTCATCTGCTTGATCCGGTTGGCGACAAAAACCTGCCGCTGCAGCAGCTGCGCCTCATGTATGCTTGCGAGCTTCTCGATCTTCTTGATCAGCGTGCCGGTCTTGGTGTGCGTGATGAATTTTGAGGACTGTACGCTGTCCACGAGAAGCTTCAGCTCCGGCAGTTCAAAGCTACGCTCCCCGATGAAGTAGCCGGTGGTTTTGCCATTCACGGCCTGCACGATGTCGAGGCCGTAAAAGCGCAGCGCGTCGATATCGCTGTACACGCTCTTGCGTTCGGCAGGTATGCCCCGGGACTCCAGATATCCGATGATCTGCTTCATCGTGACGGGGTGCTGTTCATCCGAATTATGGAGCAGATAGTCCATGATATAGATGGGTTTCAGTTTCTGTTCATATGCCACTAAAGTCGGCCTCCTTATTTGCCTAAGAGCCCTTCACTTCATTGATTCTAGTTATACTAGATTTCCACGATTCCCAAACTCTTCAGGTATTGGTATGTTCCATCGTAATACGCCGGCAACCGGGTATTGTCTTCCCAGAAGCCTGTGGCTGTCTTGTTTGCGTTGCCCTCCGGCACGCAGATCACCATACCACTTCTGGCGCGGGTAAGCAGGACGCGGTAGGCATTGAGCATATACTTGATCAGTTCCTGCCGGGTCTCGCTTGTCGGGGTTTGCTCCACCCATTTTGTCTGGCCGTTGAAGCGATAGAAGCGCCATTTCCCATTTTCATAGCGCATATCCGCATCCCACAGGACACAGGTATAATCCAGTTCCAAGCCCTGCACTTGGATCTCCGTAGCGGCATCCTCCAGGTAATTGGAGGACCGGGTGTCTACCTTGTCCTCCAGGAACCAATGGACCGCATTCTCGTCACCGGACGGGAGAATATGGACCGCCAATGGCTTAAATCTAGCGGATTCCTTCGACACCAGAATCCCGGTGCGTTCAGTGCCGCGCACCTTTTCATGGAGCCACTTTCGTGCCTTCGCCATATCCCGTGTCAGCACGATGGGATATCTGTCCTTGATCTCCGCGTAGATTGCGGCGGCATTTTCATCGAAGGACAACAGGGAATGGACGAACGCCGACAGCTTTTCTGCCCGGAAAGAGCGCAGAGATACGCCTAGGTGGAGATCATCGTTGTATGTCACGCGAGGGTTGTCCTTCAGAAGCTCGTTGACCTTTCCTTCGGCATATTCGGCATCGGTTAGCTCCGGGGAAATATAAACGTTCCAATGTGGGAAACGCTCATTCAAAGCCCGGATCCATTCAGAGATACCGGCCTCACCCGTGTTGATCTCCTGGCCGCCGCCGACGAGGCAGGCAATCGTCGCCCAGTCCTCCCGCTGATCCAAGGACCATATCAGAAAGGCCGCCTCTGACATGGGGAAGTTGGGCACCTTCAGTTTGTTCCCGTAGGTTCCGCCCCGCTTCAGATAATCAGCAAGCCGCTTGTGGGTCCAGGACCGCTGGGCCTCGTCGAAAATAGCTACATGCTCCACCTCGCCATATCCGGCCTGCTCCAGTCTGACGGCCTTTACTGGGTCGATCTCCAAGACGCCGTTTTCCACAGGGTTCTTGATCTTTGCCAGCATGTTGTCTCGATAGCGGTGAATCATCTGGATCGATTTGCCGACTTCACGGCGGGAGTCGGTTATTTTCTTCTTTTCGCCCGCTTCACGGCACTTTTTGTAGTTGTCCTGTGCAAGCGCTTCGGTCAGAACGGCCACCAGGGGACCGTTACCGGAGAGATATACCGCACCTTCGTCCTTTACGGGATCGGTCTGTCCCTGATAGGTCTGCTTGATCGCCACGTCCAGGCCGACCAGTGTCTTCCCGGCGCCTGGAACGCCCGTCACAAAGCAAATGCTCTTCTTCCGGGTCTCCTTGCTCTCGCGGATGACCTTCAGAATGTAGTCGATCGTCCGATCTGTAGACACATCGTCCGCTTCGTGCTGGGTGATATCATCCACAGAGTGGTTCTCGTACAGCGTTCTGGCCGCCTCAATGATCGTCGGTGTCGGCGCATAGGGACTGATGATCCACCTGGGATCCACCGGCGTTTGGCCTGGATACGCTTCCAGAACCTTTCGAATGATCCGGCTCAATCCGGCGGCACCTGTGACCAGCGGATTGACCACCATGTCGTCGTAGACCGACATTTGAACCGCTGTGGACTCTGCGCGATAATGGGTGGCAATCAAAACCGGCACAATGATTCTGTCCTGGCTGAACTTATGGAAGTTTTTTAGATCAAGGGCATAGTCCAACACCTGGTCCACGTCTGCCTCCAGGATTCTGGTTTCGCCAACCTTGAATTCCAGGCAAAAGACGATCCCGTGCAAAAGCAGAACCGCGTTGATTCTCTTGCCGAGCCGAGGGATATCGTACTCAAAGATGATCCGCCCGTCTTCCTTTTGATATGGCGACAAGACGTGCTGAAGGATCGTGACCTCCGATCTCCAGGCCTCGCGCGTCGTGGTAAGCGCGTCTCCGTGGTAATTGTCGCACAATATGCCAAAGATGGCAGTCTCATCTGTCCTTGAAAACTCCGCAAGAGAGCTATGATACAAGCAACGAGAACTCTTGACCATATGACACTATTCCTTCCCATTGAAGAATAAAAACCGCAAATTAGATTTCAGAATCATTCTTTGTTCCATCTTACACCTGGGTGCCTTACTGTTTTTCATATAGAATACAGCAATCGATCTCCTAATATCTGTACATTACCACATTTTTGAACACTGAGCAATCGTTCGGCAGAGCGGTTGCTCTTATTTTTTCAAAAAAATTTTTCAAAAACGAGGATTTTTTGAAAAACGTGGGTGAACTCTCAGTGAAATCAAAAAAAGGAGGCGAACTCTTTTGAAAAAGAAGAAGAAAAAAATCAGTAAAACCGCGCAGCGGCAGCTGCGCTGCCCGAAATGCGGAGCAATGGCGATTCTCCGTCCAGCCGCGGACATCTACGGCGATCGGAGCAGGAAGGATCAGCTGTACGTATGCAGCAATTACCCCAGATGCCAGAGCTATGTCCGCACATATCCCGGCACCAACATTCTGATGGGCACGCTGGCCGACGGCGACCTGCGAAATCTCCGGATCCGCGCCCATCGCAGGTTTGATGAGGTGTGGAAATCCGGAATCATGTCGCGGGACAACGCCTACCGCTGGATGGCGGAGTTGTTCGGTATCTCCATGCAGGACGCTCATATCGCAATGTTCGGAGAGTACCGGTGCAAGGAACTGATCAGGCACTGTGAGCAGGTGCTTGAGAACCGCAGAAAACTTCAGTCGAAGAAAGGAGATGAACGTCATGAAAATGAGCGCGTATCAGCGTGAACTGGTGGAGCAGCATCTGGACATTGTTGACTGGGTGATCCGATGCAGGATCAATGTCTCCGACCGCCCCCTTCAAACCTATGAGGATTTCTATCAAATCGGCTGCGAAGCTCTTTGCCGTGCGGCGATGAAGTATGATCCTGCCGCAGAAACCTTTGAAGCGTTCGGAAGCAGGATCGTCTATAACGCGCTGATCGATCACTGCCGCAAGCAGAACAGTATTGCCGCCAGAGCCGGCGATCTGCTGATGGATGAATACAATGAGCCGATGGTGTTCCAGACTCGCGGCGAGGAATTCGATTATGAGGAATTAACCACCGGACGCCTTGTCCGGGACAGGCTTGAGGCATGCAAACGCGTATACTCCGGCGTTGCTCTTCGAGGTATCGAGGCAATTGAGCTGAAAGCCCTCGGATTCAGCTCGAAGGAAATCGCTGAAAGGTACGGCACCACCGTTAACAACGTGAACGCTTGGATCTCCAGAGCGCGCTCCAAACTGTTCCAGGACCCGCAGTTCCAGGCTCTCTTCAGCTGATTTGTTGTTGATCCCGTTCCGGCTCCGTAAAAGAAGTCAGAAACAAGACACGGAGGTGTGGAAATATGATGACCTTTTACGCTGCTGTCGGCAGCTATCGTATTGAGAACAGGGATGGTCATAAGGCTCCCTATATTCAGAAGCTGGGCAAACTGTATCCGATCTCTATTCCGGAGTTCATGATTTGGAGCACCCTTCTCTGGGAGGTCATGACATATGCCGAACTGAAGAAACAGTATGAATCGATGGTGTCCGGGTTCGATGCCAGGCTCCCGGAGTTCGACGAGCTCCTGGATATGCTTCTGAAACGGAAGCTGATCGTGCGGGGTCTCGGATACACCGGAACGGACGCCCTGTTCAACATGCTCTCGGATGCGTTTTTCGTTCCTTATGGCATTTCTGGGCCCCGGAAAGCCTGGACGGTCCTGAAGCTCTGGGCAAAAGGCCGTATAGGTCTGACGGATATCTTCCGCCTCTCCCGGATTCGGAACCTCTCAAGCGATAAGGACCGCGTCATCCGACTGGTGGAACAGGCACCGCTGAGCACGGCCGAAATCATCAGATGCTTTGAGCGGGAGATCTTCGACGTGAGCTCACCTGAAAAAGTGATTGCAGGCATCTACCCGGACGATGATTCGGAACAGTGCCGCATCGCGAACGAGGAAACGCTCTCAAAGCGCAAAAACTCTGTGCTTCGGGCAGTATCCAACCTCTACCTCAATCGCAGGGTCATTCTTGAGGTCGTATAGCATGCAGCGCATCTGCAGTAATCGCAGATGCGCTGTTTTCCATCCGGATATCCATGTTGTTAGTCATTACAAATACCCTTTCGGGAGGTGTCTTTCATTGAAATCCATGCCTGCCCCCATTCGGGGAACGATCATTAAAACGCTGCTGTGCATCTTTGCTGTTATGGCGTTCGGCGTTATCTGGGGCATCGCATCGCATGACAGGATCCTTCTGGCTCTCTCAGCATGCGTTGCTGCGTTCGGCGCGCTGAAGGTCCTCCCCCTGATCAGCAGTGTGAAAAAGGGCCAGTATCAGGAACTGCTGTGCACGGTACTGTCGGATAAGAAGTCGTCTCTTCTGAACCGTCATCAGCTTACGGTCTATAAAGATGACCAGGAAGAAAAAACCATCATGCTGAGCGGGCGTGCTGCACTCAAGCCCGGCAAGAAATACCGTATCTTCCTTGCCGGTCAGGAAGATGACGCGCTGAATGCTGTACCTGATTATCTCAGGCCGGGGCGGTCACTGCTGGGCAGCGAAGAGCTCGAAGAACAGTAAAAAGCGGACGGCATGACGCTGTCCGCTTTGATCTCAGTAACGCTGCTCCGCAAGGAGCTCATAAAACATGTCGTTATCCGAATCCCTGGGTTCTGTTGAAGGCTTTTCCTGCGGCACGGTCTGCTGCTCATCATTGGACATGTCTATCACCTCGCACAACCTGAACTGTAGCACAAGATTTCAAATGCACAGAGGCTGTCCGTAAAGCGCATTGTGGCTGCGTCTCTTTTTGATTCGGGCAGAAAAAACGCCGTAGACTTTGAGAAAAGTCTACGGCGTGAGCGTATGCGAAAAGGGATGTTACCTTGCAGTAACACTCTTTTTGGTGCTTGGTTATTTGGTTTCCGTGCTAACCTGTTTTGCCTTCTGTACTTAAGGGGGGCTTCTACTGGGATTTTTCTTGTTTTTCTATGTCATGTTCTTGAACCGACGGTTTTGTTTTTTTGCGGGCAGGCTGTGTATTTGAGGGATCAAATGATCCCCTGCTTTCCTCCAAGAGGGCACAACGTTGATTCTGCGGTGCCACCCTCAAAGGCTTAAACTGTCTGAATATTTCTCAAATGCAGATAGACCGTGTTTTTGGATATGCCGAGGTCCTCCGCCACACTGGCAACGGCGTCTTTTATGTTAAAGATACCTCTTTGGTAGAGCAGACGAATGATCTCCTTGTTTTTGTTGCTTGCGTTCACCGACTTGTCCCCGTATATCTGTGCCTTTGCATCCTCCAAGGCAGAAATCAATAATCCGTCGGCATTTTTATTGAAAGTTTCCGAGGAACTGATGTTGGAAGCCTCGTTCGGGAGAAATTGCGTAAGGAAATTGAAAACAGAGATCTCCATATGGAAGTTGATGCACAGTAGCCCGATAATCCGTCGCTGCTCACCGACCACTGGAATTGTAACAGACTTCAAGGTCTTTCCGCTTTTGTGGTTGAAATAGGCCTTTACCTCCAAGCTGCTTCTGCGGTTCAAATCCTCCAGCATAGTCAGAGCCAAATCGGTGATGGGAGCGCCTTCACACCGCTCGGTGTAGTGACCGTTGATGATCTTGATAACAGAATGGTCCAGATCCTCCAGACTGTGCAAAATGATCTCGTAACCCTCGCCCAAATAGGCGGATAAGCCATCCACCAAAATTTTGTAGGACTCCAAAATCACCTTATCTGTTGGAGACAAAACTAAGTAGCCAGACAAAAGCACAACTCCCTTTCTTAATTATACCATGACAATAATAAATTATATTATACAGTATAAAAAGGAAAAATCAAGAATTGATTGAAGTGAAGGAGCTTTGTTTTCGTTCTTGCGGCAGATTAAAAAAATAGGTTATTTCTTAATTACATATATTTCTGTTATCTATTTTCACTTTTATATTTGTAAAATAAGATTTGCTGAAATTTCTTTCATTGTTTTTCTTTGAAAATAAACAAGAAACTATTGACTAAACATTTTTTTAGTCATATACTGTGTACAGGTAACATAGTCCTGCAGGTTATGTGCTTACCCTAAAAAACGAATTGTGGAGGGAAAATTATGGATGAGATTTCTACGCAGGCGGCTCCGGCGGCGATCGGCCCCTATTCACAGGCGATCCGGCACGGCGATCTCGTGTTCACCTCGGGACAAATTCCGCTCTGCCCCGAAACTGGCGCTCTTGTCGGAGAGGGCATCGAGCTTCAGAGCGAGCAGGTCCTGAATAACCTCAAGGCGGTTTTGGAGGCGGCCGGAAGCAGCTTGGACCGCACAATCAAGACGACGTGCTTCCTTGCGAGCATGGACGATTTTGCCCAGTTCAACACCGTTTATGCTAAGTACTTTCTGAATAAGCCCGCTCGCTCCTGCGTTGCAGTGAAAACACTGCCCAAAAACGTTCTGTGCGAGATCGAGGCGATCGCCGAGCTGTGAGAGGACAAGAGATGTATCCGATAGAATCTTTTTTACAGCACACGCCCCGCGTCAAGCTGATGCCGGCGCCCACTCCGCTCCACCCACTGCACACCCCCGCGCCGCGCGAGGATGTGTCCTTGTGGATCAAGCGAGACGACATGACGGGCATCGGCCCCGGCGGAAACAAGATCCGCAGTCTGGAATTCATACTGGGCGAGGCTCTTGAGGCGGGAGCGACGAAGATACTGGCCTCCGGTCCGGTGCAATCCAACCTTTGCGCACTGACTGCGGCGGCCTGCGCGAGAGTCGATCTTCCCTGTGAGCTGGTCATCAACGGCGATGAGCCGGCGCACAAGGAGGGGAATCTCCTGCTGGCTCAGCTTCTCGGCACAAAGCTCCATTTTCTCGGTCCCTGCGACGGGGACACCCGCAATCGCCACATGGAGGAGCTGCTGAACAAGTACCAAAGCGAGGGAGAGCGTCCCTTTGCCGTCCGCAACGGCGCAGCGACCGGCCGCGGCGCGCTGGGCTACACCTCGGCGGTGGTTGAGCTGTACCATCAGTGCCAAGAGCTCGGCTTGCAGGGCATGACGCTCTTTGCCCCCGGTGGAAACGGCGGCGTTGCCGCCGGACTGGTCTACGGAAACGCCCTCATGGGCAACCCGTTCCAGCTCGTGATCGTCAGCGTTGAGGATGATAGAAGCACATTGGAACGCCACATTCGCGAGACGATCCGAGAGGCTGAGAAGATCACCGGCATCCCCATGGAGGAGCCTGCGAGCAGAGTCTGGGAGATCACGGACGCCTACCGCGGCGACGGATGGGGACAAAACACAAGGGAGAGCGTTCAAGAGGTCTTGGACTTCCCGAGAAGGGAAGGCATCTTCATCGAGAACGTCTACAACAGCAAGGTTTTGGTCGGCATGAAGGATTGGGTCGCCTCCGGAAGAGTGACCGGTCCTGTCTGTTACCTGCACACGGGTGGTCTGGGCTCGCTGTTTGCCCAGTATTAATCAAAAATAAAAAAGGAAGTGACACTTATGGAGTACGGATTTCTGACTTTGGTGGCGCCTATCGTGACCCTTGCTGTCGCGATCGCTACCCGAAAGGTACCCTTGGCTATGCTGATCGGTATTTTTATCGGCCAGCTGATCGTCTACGGCTGGAATCCCTTCACCGCGATCAACGAGGGGCTCAATGTTATCCTCAAGGTCTGCGCTGACACTGGCAACCTGAAGACCTTCCTGTTCACTGCACTGATGGGCGCGTTCGTCATTCTGGTTCGCGTCTCCGGCGGCGTTAAGGGCTTCGTCAACTATCTGACCGAGCAGAGCAAGATGGTCAAGAGCAAGCGTGCTGCAATGCTGATCGCCTATGTCATCGGCATCATCATCTTCATCGACGGTCTGCTGAGCATCATGTTCACCGGCGTTGTTACGCGCCCTCTGACCGATAAGTTCAAGGTCTCCCGCGAGAAGCTCGCCTACATCTGCGATGCCACCTCCGCGCCGGTCAACGCCATCATCCCCCTGAACTCCTGGGGCGCCATGCTCATGGGCCTGATCTCCGCCGAGATCGCCTCCGGCTACATCCAGGGCAATCCCATGACGCTGCTGTTCAACAGCCTGCCCTTCCAGTTCTACAGCATTCTTTCCCTGCTGTTCGTCCTGTTCTATATCCTGAGCGACAAGGACTGGGGCCCGATGAAGAAGGCTGAGCTGCGCGTGCAGACGACCGGCAAGCTGTATGACGATGGCGTGACCCCGCTGCTGAACGATACCGAGGGCTTTGACGAGCTTGTTCCCGAGGGCAAGGAAAACAAGTGGAACATGATCCTTCCCCTTATCGTTCTCATCGGCGGCACCTTCGCGGGCCTGTTCGTCACCGGTCACGGCAAGCTGGCTGAGGGCGACGGTGCGACCTCCATTCTCTACGCCGTTACCATCACCCTGATCGTTATGTGCATCATGTACACCAAGCAGGGCATCATGTCCGCCAAGGAATTCGGCGACAGCGTGATGAAGGGCGTGAGCAGCATGATGGGTCTCGTTATCCTGCTCGTCCTCTCCTTCGCCATCGGTCAGGTCATCAAGGGCATGGGCACGGGCCAGTTCCTCGCGAGCCTTCTTGGCGACAGCATCAGCGGCGCGTTCTGCCCGGCGATGGTCTTCATCATGGGCGCGGTCATGGCGTTCTGCACCGGTACCAGCTGGGGCACCTTCTCCATCATGATGCCCATTGCCATCCCCATGGCGGTCGCCATGAACGCCAACATCCTTCTCACCATTGGCGCGGTCGTTTCCAGCGGCATCTTCGGCGACCACTGCTCCCCGCTCTCCGATACCACGATCCTCTCCTCGATGTCTGTGGGCACCGACCTGTTCTCGCATGTCAAGACGCAGCTTCCTTATGCGATCCTGACTGCGGCCTGCGCGACGGTCCTCTACATCGTATTCGGGTTTGCACTGTAAGTAAGATACCTCTCTAAAGGCTAAAGAGCACTGCGGAACTTGGTTTCGCAGTGCTCTTTAGCCTTTATCGTGCTTCAGGAACTGTGTTGCTCGGCAAGGGTTGCTGCGAATAGAGCAATCGACTCCAGTATCCAACTTCGCAGCAAAAAAAACCTGATACAGGGATTCATTGAAACGGTAAATGCATCAACTGTGGTAGATCGAGATTGGCGTGTTTGTGTTGAACGTCAAAGGGAGAAGGATCTCGCTCAGATCATCACAGAGGAAAAACTGAAACCGGAGGAAGCAAAACACTTTATTGACAATTCGTTTCGGGAGGGTATGCTGAAAACAACAGGGACAGACTTTGACAGGATTATGCCGCCGGTTTCCCGTTTCGGTGGCGGTGGTCGAGCAAAGAAAAAGGCAAGTGTTATAGACCGGCTGTCAAGATTTTTCGAAAAGTATTTTGGCGCGGCATAAAAAGAAAGGCTGGTGAGAGGTATGCGCTGTCCGACCTGCGGCTCGCCCGTGATGGTCAGAAAGAACTCGTGGGAGTGCGGTTACTGCTGCGACTGCGGCAACCTGCCAAGACCCAGGATCGTATTGACGGTGGACGTGGAGGAAGAGCCGCAGCTGACGGTAGAGGGCCTTGCGGAGAACGCCGATCCCGACACGGCGCTGCTGCTGCGCAAATTCTCTGAACCCCTCGGCGCGTGGGACATTGAGGAGCTTTCCGCCATGGGCACGGCGGAGATCCTCGCGCGGGCTTACGGTGAAGACAAAAACGAGGGCATCGCCATGTAGAGCGCACTGCTGTACGCGGCGGGGAGCCGGTTGAAAGCGCCGCGGGAGGCAAGATGGCTGCTGCACAGCTGCTGTCCCTACGGAACGGACGACCTTTCCTCAGATCTCTTGGACGAATTGCAGCTGGACGAAAAGCTGTCGCGCCTTGTCTTTCAGAGCGCCTATGTGGGCGAGGAGCAGTACCATTTGATCGATGCCGCAGCGGAGCTTGGAAGACCGGAGCTCATGGCGCAGTTCATGGCGCTGCTGGGTGGGAATCCCCTCCCGCGGAAAAAGTGGGAAATTCCCTATCAGGATTTTGAAGTGCTGTGCGCCGCGCGCAGCCGTGAGGCGGCATCGGAACCATTCACAGCGGTGCAGCAAGCTGATGTTAAAGAAACAGGCACGCGGTCCTCTGCCGAGCAAAAGAAGTTCGGCGGCGGGCACATGGCCGCTTTCCTTATCTTTGCAATGCTTTGCGTTGGGATATTCGCCGGCATCCGCCGGAACAATGGCTCTCAAAGCAATGACCCTCCGCCGCCAACAACGCAGCGCGCGGACGTAAAAACCAAAGATCGTGGAAGCACCTCAAAAGCGGAGACGCGACAGGCGGAGAAAGAGCGGTATTCCGATAAGTTGCCGGCAGAGGGAATACCCGTGCGCTGCCTGCAATACACCACACTGGGCGCGCCGGACAAAAGGCTTGACTGCAAGAATTTTGACAGGCTGGAGCTGGGACAAAAATATTTCAATGTCTACTGGTACGATGAAAACGGCGAGATCATCGCCGCCGGTATGTGTGCCCAGTGGAAAAACGACAGTGAATTTATGCTGAAGTCCTTCTCACAGTATTACCCCGGACAGAAAGGTGAGACACAGACCGCTGATTCGGGAAGTTTCGCCGATACCGGACCCGGCAGCGGCTCCAGCCTGCGAGAGGACTACGATGATCCGGAAGACCTGTATGAAGACGGAGATTATGAGGATCTCGACGAGGCGTGGGATGAATGGGAGGAAGGGTGGTAAACACCCTTCCTCCGGCGTATTGTATTTTAGCGGTTTATCATGTCGCGCAACACAATTTCCTCCGCTGCGCTGCGGATGTTGTTCATCGCCCCTACCCACGCCATTTGATCTTCTTCCTTCAATTGCTCTGAGGTACCTTGCGCCTGCGCCATCTGCTCAATTAGCAGCCGCAGCATCTCGTTTGCTTCACGGTCGATTTCATTGAGATGATGCGTCAGTTGGCCGGAGGTTTTCAAATTGATATAGGTCACTCGGCGATGCGCCTTTAGATACTTTAGCCGCATGCGCCCAAAGCGTCCGTAGGCCGCAGGTTCTTCCTGAGATACTGCTAAATCCGGCAGGTAGCAATCTTTGTACTTGCTATATGTAATTTCCATTGTGTGATCGTCCTTTCGTGAGCCTGAACTTGACCCTTATTTTGACCCTTTAGCGGGTCATCTTCTATAAAACAATCGGACTGACTGGTACAGATCATTTTATGTTTCGGACTGTTTGATACATAATTGCACGAGAAAAGTTGCTAAAAACAGAAATGCTGCTGTTCAAATCTCGCCTTGCGCACCAAAAGAGAAGCGGGCACTGGTTGCCCAATGCCCGCTTCGTCTGTTTTAGTCATCACACCAACCGTAGCTTTCGCCTTCAAGAATGCCGATGTCATATTTCTCGCCCTTACTCTTTTTGAAGCGAGTATCACTTTGGTTTACCTTGTTGGCTCTATAGGCCGGGTTGTTGGGATTATGCTGGTTAGCATAATCATCAAGCTGCTGCTTAGTGTGAGTTTTACCCAACACACCGCTCTTGTTTGCCATTGCACAACACTCCTTTCTCCATAAACGATTAGAGCTGCACTAGAATGGCCGCCACCAGAGAGCATTATTAAGCCAGAGCTGTGCGCAGGGACAAATCGCAAACACAGCATTCGTTGCAACCACTGCCTTTATGGGAGGAGCATAATTTGCCAAACACCTATGTCCTCTTGGAATTAAGCAAATCATACTAAGGAAGCTATAACATAAAATCGGTTCAATATCCAGAAAAAAGTGAAATGATGCAGGATGAATCCGGGCGGCCCCGTAACCGGTCCAGAAAACCGTGGGCAACAGCAATGTTGTGGGGATCGACACCTCCGTCCTGCGCCAAACATACGGAGTGATACTCTAACTGGTAAGAGACCTCCCTGCTAAGGAGGCGGGGCAGCAATGCTCTTGAGCGTTCGAGCCGCTCTCACTCCGCCAATATGCACAGGTGGTGGAACTGGAATACGCGCCAGGCTAAGGACCTGGTTCCCCTGTGGATTGCGGGTTCGAGTCCCGCCCTGTGCACCAAATGCGCTTTTAGCTCAGCAGGTAGAGCAGCAGGCTTTTAATCTGAAGGCCGTGGGTTCGAGCCCCTCAAGGCGCACCAATATGTTGCGTGTAGCTCAGATGGTCAGAGCGCCGGATTGTGGCTCCGGAGGTCGGCGGTTCAAGCCCGCTCACGCACCCCATGGGACCTTAGCTCAGTTGGTAGAGCGGCAGACTGAAGATCTGCGCGTCTCTGGTTCGATTCCAGAAGGTCCCACCATATAAACCTTCTGCTTTACTGTTGTTGTTCTAACTTCCTATGATCCGTATAAGGTGATATCAGCAATAGTAAGGAGTTGACCTATATGAGCTATGACATCAGACTCTGCAATGGCAATAATACGCCAGGACGGAGCATGGGTGGGCGATTAGCAGAGTTGTGGTGGCCAAAATGAAAATCAGTGTAATGAGTCGTTCCGAGGTAATCAGGTACTGCCATATGGCTCATGATGCCCCGTCAGCGATTATCTCAATTTCCGATCCGAATATGATATATACCACTCGACCGTTTTGTTCTGCGGAAAACAGGGTAATTGCGATTCTTTCGCTCACATTCTGCGATGCCGATAAGCCCGGAAAAGATATCTACGGCAATGATGCAGACGAAAGCGATCTGATGAGTCAGGAAGACGCGCGGAAAGTGGTACAGTTTGTGAATCTGCACGTCGAGAAACACATCATCGTTCACTGTGATGCCGGTATTTCCCGCTCTGCAGGAGTGGGAGCTGCAATTTCGAAGTATGTTACGGGTGATGACAGTGTTTTCTTCAACTCCGACCGGTACTATCCGAATATGTGGTGCTACCGAAAGACGCTTAACGCCTTTGAAAACTGGACCGGGGTCTGATTCGCCCCGGCCTTTGCATTCTTTGAAGGAAGGAGAACACGGTATGCGTGACCTTATCATTGAAAAACTGAAAACGATCGAGAAGGAAGAGAATGTCCGTATTCTGCTGGCTGTCGAGTCCGGCAGCCGGGCATGGGGATTTGCGTCTCCTGACAGCGACTATGACGTCCGTTTTATCTATGCCCGGCCTGTCGAGGCTTATCTTAGACTGGACACTGTCACGGACGTGATCGAGATGCCGATCAACGATGTTTTGGATATCAACGGCTGGGATATCAGCAAGACTCTTCGGCTTCTGTATCGTTCGAATCCGACCCTGTTCGAGTGGGTTTCCTCTCCGGTCGTTTACATTGATACTGGCTTTCGTGAAAGGATTCAGGCAATTCTGCCGAAGTATTTCTATGTGAAAAAGGGACTCTACCACTATCTCAGCATGGCGAAGTCCAACTATCGGGAGTACCTGAAAGGCGACACTGTAAGGGCAAAAAAGTATTTCTACGTATTGCGCCCGGTTCTCGCGTGCAAGTGGATCCTGGATCGGCATACTCCGCCGCCCATGCGGTTTTCTGATCTCGCGGACGCAGAACTTGATCCGTCTCTGAAACCTGAAGTAGACCGACTCCTTGATATCAAAATGAACGTTCCAGAATTGAAGCTCATTCCCAGGGTGGATGCGATCAACCGTTACCTGGATGAGAGCATTGAACAGGCTGAGTTATTGCTTGACCGGATGGGCGATGAGCAGCATAATGATTGGGATGAGCTCAACAGGCTCTTCCTTGAGATTATCGGGCATTGAGTTCCAAGGTGTGTGCAATGAGATACTATGTAACTGCCGATACGCATGGCTATTATACGATTTTGCATCAGGCGCTGAACACAGCGGGTTTTTTTGAGGATGACCAGCCGCATAAGCTTATCATACTCGGAGACCTGTTCGACCGCGGAGAAGAAGCACTTAAGATTCAGGCGTTTGTCCTTGAAATGATGGAAAAAGATCAGATCATCCTGATCAAAGGCAATCATGAGGATCTGTTTGAAGCCCTAGTCATTGAGGACCACGGGAAACCTTATCGCCATCATGTCCTTAACGGCACATATGATACAGCGCTTCAACTGACGGGCTATGATCCGACAATGGCAGGTATCCGGACTTTTGACTTTGCCGATGCTGCAAAGCGAACGCTATACTCCCGGCAGATTATTCCTTCCATGCTGGACTACTTCGAGACTGAGCACTATGTCTTCGTCCACGGCTGGATTCCCTGTATCTATGAACACGGCCAGTACAGCTATTATACAGACTGGCGGCATGCAAGCCCCTCTGGATGGGCGCAGGCAAGGTGGGTCAATGGTATGGACGCCGCACAGACCTGTATGGAAGACAAGACGATCGTATGTGGCCATTGGCACGCTTCTTATGGACATACGAAGTACGAGCAAAAGGGATCTGAATTCGGCCCTGACGCCGTATTTTCTCCCTTTTACGGCTCCGGGATCATAGCGCTGGATGCCTGCACTGCCCATAGCGGAATGATCAATGTAATCGTTCTGGAAGATTGAACCTATAGCTCGAAACGAAAGAACTCCAGCTATCTGAGAACTGTCTACAGATGGCTGGAGTTCTTTGCTTGCTTTTTCGACCGAGTATCGCCACTACCAGTGCTGTGTTTTTATCCCAAGTGAAATCCACAAAGGTAATTATTCTTGCCAAGACAGGCACTCACATGATATACTTTATTCACGTCCGTAATCCTATCTCAATAATGCCAGTCTATTACTCTGAATAGTGATCTGGCGTATGAGAATTAGCAGTTATTTGGCACCACAAGTGAACGCTCGAACGTCAAACCGTGCGAAAAGTGGCGATAGGTCTCCGTCGAAAAAACGTGATATTTGCTAATTTGCCCCAGTAAAACATCATAACTTTTGAAGACACTTCAAAAAATGAGGCGAACCGGCAAAACGCTTGAAACCCTTGTGCCGCAAGGGTTTCCGGGCATGAGGGAATTCTACAAGACATGAAAAAAAGCACAAAAAGACGAGGTGTAGAGTTCTCCTAAGCGCACGAACATCAATTACCGATGGCACCGTTTTTCCTACAATTTGATATTCGTGCGCATGATTTGCGTCTGTAGCTCAGTTGGATAGAGCGCGAGCCTCCTAAGCCCGAGGCCCCCGGTTCAAGCCCGGGCGGGGACACCAGTTCTGCAACAAAATCCTTGGGAAAACCAAGGGTTTTGTTCTTTTTTTGGATTTTTCAAAACCGGGCGGTGGGCACTATTTCACACACCTGAAAGGTGTTTGCTTTATTCGGCGTTTTTTGCTAATCGCTGTTGCCGTCCAACGCGAACCGAACTACATACCGTTACCCCGCCAAAACCTTGCTAATCAATTAGCAAGGTTTTTTGATTTTCAGCCGAAAAAAGGGGCGATTTGCTAATTGGACAAAAAAACGGCATAGAACCTTGCTAATGAAAAAATGGCGAGGTTCGTAGTTGGAACCGGGTCGGTCTGCCAAAAAGCGTACATAGCCGACCAGCTTTGCCGGACGGCTGTGAATTTTCAGAAGGAGGAACAAGTATGAATTGGACGAACACGCGAAACGAGGGCGGCGTTTGGAAACTGCACGATGAGGTGAGCAGCGCCGCGTTTGAAAGCATGGAGGCGCTGTGGAGCGCTTTTCTGGAGGCGGGCGACCTGGATATGGTTCGCTCTACGGAGAAGGCCCTGCGGCTCATGGCGAGCCATGGCGACCATACCGGCGCTATGAAGCTACTGGAGGGCATCTACGCCCTAACGGAGCTTACGCCCACGAAGGACTTCACCGACTGCCAGCGGCATCCCGCTCTGGCGCAGATGTTCATGGAGGAATTTCTGGCGGAGAGCGAGGACTTCATCTTTGACACCGATATGGACAATGTGATGGACCTGATCACGAACGAGGCCCGATGATGGCCTTACCCCCGCAGCCGTCCGCCAAGGCGGACGGCTGTGAATCTGGGAAAAGGAGAATGGACCTATGGACAAGTGCAAGGTGATCGCCGTCACCAACCAAAAGGGCGGTGTCGGCAAGACCACCACTGCGGTTAATTTAGGCGTGGGACTGGCACGGCACGGGAAAAAGTGCTGCTGGTGGATCTATGAAACGCTGGAACCATGTTTTGATGGGCAGATCAACATTTTAGTTGTAAATGCCCGTCACATGAAGAATGTACCTGGGCGCAAGACAGACATGCGTGATGCGCAATGGATCGCGACATTGCTCCGAGCCGGATTGCTGAAAGGGTGTTTTATCCCGGACAAGACATTCCGAGAACTGCGGCACCTAACGCGATACCTTCTTTCCTATTCCCAGTTTTTGCTTTTGTGGCATGATAATGCTCCCCCTTGATTTTCAGTGAATTTGTTTTTTCACTGTTTCATCAAGGGGCAATATCATTAAGTTAAGCCTGCGCAAAGGGCAAAACAGCTACCGCAAGTAAGCAAAAGAGCTTATTTTTGCGGAAACTGCCATTTTTACGCATGACAAAAGCAGGTGTCCAGAGGGCATCTGTGACTGCATAATATAAATCGTTTTAAGAAAGGCGATATTGAAAAGCCACAGCGGAAACAGGGTTTTGATAGCGTTTATATTGTCGTCCTGGTCTGATTGGCGACAGGTGCATGGACAGTATTTCAAATATTTGAGCAGATCTGATTTTCCCCTTCAGGAACTGCTTGCATGCAAGTATAGCGACCGAAAAGTTGATTTGTTTTCCTTGTGGGGCTGGCACTTGTCGCGCAATAAGCGAAGCATAATTATAAAAAATCAGTCGAGCAAAAACCTCTTGTAGTAAAAAGTCTGTTTTCTTGCCGTGCAGACAGGATAATCCAATGATATACTTAAGTTCTCTAAAGGATGTTTCAATTCCCCAACGGAGACGATAAAGTTCTTTGATTTTTTCAACGGGGAAGGTCTCTAGGTCAAGATCAGTATAGATGGTCTCGTAGCATCCGTCAGAAATTCGAAATCGGACGACGTGGAAGTGCAGATCATACATATTGGGAGCTTTGGGCGCAATGTAGTCAAATGTAGTATGAGGCTGGATCCAACGATACCTTTCTGGATAAGCAGATAACAGCGCTAATGTCTCTTTCGTTTGCCGACGCGTTAGTGTCAATGTTGTATCGACATCAAATTCTTCACTATTTGGCAACTGAAGATTCGAGATCATGCCGTAAGATTCTTTTGCGCGGATGATGAAATTCCACTCTTTTTCTTGTAAGTGGGCGATGTTATTGAAGGATTCATATCCGCGATCCATTAACACGATCACCTTTCCCGGAATGTTAGATCGATCTATCATTGAAACGAGAGCACTATGCTCGTTCATCCCCTTTTTGCCTTGCATAGTAGCGTCAACATAGACTTTGCTCATTAAATCGAACACGGCATTCAGGTGAGCAAGGTTATATTGTTTTTGCCCTTCCGCATTCCTAATTAGAGAAAAATCATTGGTTGGATCGGATGGAAGCCGTAAATCTGACCCATCGACTGCAAAAAGTCGATAACCTTGAAAGGTCGCAGTTGGCGTCGTCGATGAGACAAATTCGTTAAATATCATCTTGACTGCTTCGGGGCGGATCTTATTACGCTGCTGAACGAATGCAGAAGCAGTTGCTGTGCTCGATGTGTACCCGAACCAATCATATAATTCTTTTGAAAGGCTACCGCTTCCCATGCCGATCAGCATTAGTAGCATAGCTTGTAACGGTAGTTTTCTTGTTCTTGAAAAATCTTTTCCTGGTAATTTTACACACGCATCTAAATTTGCAGCTGTTCTTTTTATTGCAAGAAACAACGCAGCCCGAATACGTTCTGGATATGATCTTCTTTTCACTCGGAAAGCCCCCCTTAAAAATGTCGTCATTTTCAAGGCAAAGCCTTCGATTTTTACTGATTTGTCAAGTGGTTTTTATGAAAAATATTATTTTTATATGTCCCCCCTGCACCGAAATAAAAACGCTCAACCACCATTATAAGTGATTGAGCGTCTTAAAAATTAACTTAATGACATTGCATCAAGGGGGAGCATATCAATATGGAGCCCTGCGCCTTTATCCTCCGTGCAGGAGATCTGCGTCAGAAAGGCTGTGGGCCGAGGAAAGCGCAAAGTCTGAGCCGTACAGAACAAGAGGAGAGCCGCACCGAGCGGTGCGGCTCTGGCAGACCGTACTTACGTGCTTGACGCGTGCGCGGGGAACATAGGGCTTCGCCCGCATAAGCAAAACCACCCGCGAAGCGGGTGGTTGCTTCTTACGGTAGATCACGACCTGTCGCCGAGAGCTCTCTGCGCGATCGCGGCAAAGGCTGCGCTGCCTTCCCACAGGACCGATTCATCGATGTCGAATCTCTCATTGTGATGCGGTATGTCAGTTCCCTTTTCATGAGAAAATGTACTCAAGAACAGATATGCTCCCCGCGTGTGCTGAAGGTAATGTGCAAAGTCTTCCCCGCCCATATTCGGCACGTCGATGCGGTCGGACACAGGGACAGTCGGCATTGCCTGCCGGATCGCCTCTACCGCAAGCGCGGAGAGATCTTCATCATTGATCAGCGGCGGCGCGCCGAGATCTATATGGCACCGGCACTGTCCGCCGTAGACCTCTGCTGTGCGCGATGCGATCTCCTCCAGCCGCCTTGCCAGTTTTTCCCGGACATCGGGCCTCAGCGCTCTCGTTGTTCCTTCCAGCGTCACTTCGTCCGGGATCAGGTTATACTGTGTGCCCCCCTCGATTTTACCAAGGCTCAGAACCGCCGGCATCGCAGCCGGTATTTCCCTTGAAACGATCGACTGGAGCGCCAGAACAATATTCGACGCGATCAAAATGGGATCGATCCCTTTTTCGGGAGAGGAGCCGTGGCAGCCATATCCCCTCACGCGCAGGACAAAGCGATCAAAGGATGCCATACAGCAGCCGTTCGGAACGATCAGCGTTCCGGACGGATATTTTTCTCCGAGCAAGGTCCCGATATGCATCCCGAAAACAGCGTCTACCCCGTCCATGCAGCCGTCATCGATGATCTCCCGCGCGCCCCGCGCGATCTCTTCTCCGGTTTGAAAGATCAGCCGGACCGTGCCAGAGAATCTCTCTCGGGCAGCGATGAGCTCCCTCGCCGCCCCTAAAAGCATAGCGATATGCGCGTCGTGTCCGCAAGCATGCATACGCCCTTTATGTTCAGAGGAGAAGGGAAGGCCTGTCTTCTCTTCGATCGGCAGCGCGTCCATGTCTGCACGGAGCGCAACGGTCTTTCCACCGGAACGGCCGCAGATCTCCGCTATGATCCCACCGTCAGCTCGGTGCTGAGTATACGGGATCCCGAGCTTGTCCAGCTCGTCCGTCACCAGTCGTGTCGTTTTGGGAAGCCGCGTCCCGATCTCCGGGACCCGGTGAAATTCCCTTCGCAGGCCTAAAACATATTCCTGAAGCGCTTCACATTCTGTCTTGTTCATATTCAATTCCCCATCGAGATCCCAAAGAACTTGGTCTTTGGCCGTCCGTTCAGATCGATGTACGGATCGGAATCATAGTTAAGTCTGCCTCGCACCCACACTTTGCTGATGCCTCGCGATGCATCCTCCGTCAGTTCGTCTGGCAGCCTTTCCGGGCGAAGAAGGACCAGATCGGCTGTCATGCCCTCGCGGATCAGACCTCTGTCCCAAAGCCGCAGCTGCGCCGCAAGCCGCATGGTGTTTTTGTATACGGCCTGCTCCATCGAAAGGAGATTTTCCTTTTGCACATAGTATCCCAAGTAATAAGGGACCGTGTAGTCGGTCCATCCCGCCGGGCGGTCGTCCGTGCACAGGCAGGTAAATGGCTCCGACAGCAATCGGGACATGAACTCCTGATCCTTGGTGCACAGCAAAGCCGCTACCGCGCCGTCCGCACTGCGCAGCAGTGCGGCGACCGTCTCGTCCGGCGTGCTGCCTTCCCGCTCTGCGGTCTGTCGAAGGCTGACGCCGCCCTCTAAAAGAATGGCATCCGCGCCGCCTGCCGCGTCGATTTTTTTTGCGATCCACGCAAGCATTGTCCGCCTTTCGTTTTCATCATCGGGATATACGAAGATGTTATTTTCGCGGTATTCCCAGGCACTCGCGGGCGTGAGCGCCATCAGGCCGATAGCCGCCTGTTCCAGGCCGGTGACAGACAGTGTTAGATCGGCACCCTTGCCGCGCAGGCCGGACACCAGCCGGCAGAGCTCATCTGCGCGGCCGCGATCCGTCCCTATGGCATGGACTCCTGTTAGAAAGAGCGCTGCGCCGGTCTCCTGCGCAAGTGTTCCAAGCCGCTCCACCGCAGGAAGCAGCGCACCCTCCTCCAGCGGGAGCTGCGCAAAAACCACTCCGCCGCATTCCGCCACGGTCTGAAACACAGCTCGCAACTCATCGTCACGCAAGAATGAGCAGGGGGGATACGCTAAGCTTACAGATACTCCTTTCGCACCGCTTTCCGATCCGCTTTTGATCCGCTTGCACAGGCGGTCAAGCTCCGGCCCGTCCGGTGCCTCCCGAAGGTCTCCCAGCACAGTGCCGCGAAGCGTACTGTATCCGATCGCACTCTCGGTCCTGACCGGATAGGTCTGCCGCTCCAGCTCCATCAGATAAAGGCCTGTATTGGGATACGATGTTTTCTTTTTTTGCTTACCGTGAACCGCGGAGAAAAATCGTCCGGCAGCTTCCTGCGAAGACTCCCGCACCGGCGCGAGCGACTGTCCGCACTGTCCCAGGATCTCCGTCGTGATGCCCTGCCGGATCGCCTCCGTGCGCTCCTCACCGCCAAATACTTCCGCTTCGCAGCAGCAGTCCGGCGTCAAAAAGCCGGGGATCAGCACGCGCCCCGTCCCGTCTACGACCGTATAGTCTTTTCCCTTTTGTTCGATATGTGGCTGGATCCGCCCGATCATATCCCCTTGAACAAGCACATCGGATACAAACGCCGGAGCCCCCGTCCCGTCGATCACGGTAACGTTTGTGATCAACGTCGCAAAGCCGGCATTCCCCCTGCCGGCGGCAGCATTGCCCGCCGGAGCCTGAATGTCGAAAAACAAGATCGACCATGTTCGCACTGTTTCTCCGATCTTCATGCGCGAGGCAATAAAATACGCATCCGAAGAAGCCGCTACCATCAGAATGTACTGAAAAATTTTCACGACCGCATAGAAATGCTGGTTTACCTGCGCCAGACTGTACATACACAGCCAGCCGAGCATCATGCAGCCGCCTTTTACGACCTGGCCATTGAGGGCCTGTGCCGCACCCGGCAGAAAAAACGAGACCAGCGCAGACAAAAACGGGCCTAATACGCGCTTACTGGGGGCAATCGGCTTATTTTCAAAAAAACGCTTTACAGTGTTCACTTTACAAAGGGGCCTCCTTTTCATAACAGGGAAAAAGTGACGGGGCTGAGGGGACCCCGTCACCTAAACCGATTTTTGGTTTTTAGAACAGCATCGGGCCGACAAAAGACCAAATAATGATGTACAAGATCGAAACCATCGAAACCGCCCATCCGCCGAGCAGCATAGCCTTCATATCAGTGGAACGGGCAGTACCCATAACAGCGATCATGTTGGCGCCCGGATAGATTGAAGAGGTGACGCGGGAACCGCAGATCAGCGCGATCGCCCACAGCTCCATCGGCAGGCCGCAGACCTCGATCGAAGGCAGGAACATCTCGTGCGTGACCGTCAGCTGAGCCACAGCGCCGCCGTTGATGCCAAAGGAGCCGACCAGCGTACCGATGATCATGGTCATGGTCTGCGTGGGATCGCCCGCCAGCTTCAGGAACAGATCGCCAAGCGCCTCGAAACCGCCGCCGGCAGAGATCACGTTCATCAGAAGCTCCAGCGCAATGAAGATGACCCACATACCGGCCGCGCTGCCAACGCCCTTGAAGAACTCCCCAAGGCACTCGTTGAGAGTCTTGCCGCTGAAGATCACCATAACAAGCGCAAGGATAAACATAACGGGAATGACATAGGCCATGCCGGCCTTGGTAATAATGGCATAGACAACAAGCGCTGTGAAGGTCACAACGAACGCCACGGACGTGCGCTTCTCTCTGGGGGTGATCTCCGTCGCGTCAATGTCCTCGGGAGCCAGCTCGTAGGAATACTTGCCGACCGTCTTCTTCTGCACATACAGGCCGCAGAAGTAGATCACGACCAGCCAAATGATACCGTAAGGCAGGGCCGCCCACAGCATCTGCTGACCATAGGTCAGGCCGGTGAGCGCCATGAGTGTGATGACCGGGCCGGAGAACGGGCCCCAGATCAGTCCGGTTTCGCCGGAAGACTGGAACACGCATCCCACGGTGTTCGGCGTCAGACCAACCGCCGCAACGACCGGGATAAGGACGGGGGCGATGATCGCGCAGCCGCCGGCCAATGTGCCGAGCAGACCGCAAATCACAACGCAGCAGATCTCGATCGCAATGATCGCTTTCTTCTCGCTGTTTACGCCTATGCCCTTGATGATCCACTGACAAAGTGTTTTGGAAACACCGGTTTTGGTCATAACGGAACCGACGCCAGTACCAAGTGCAATGATCAAACCGATTTGGCCGATCGTGCTGTCCAGCGCGCCGGCAAAGGCCTTACCAAACTCGATCACACCGTTACCGGTCAGAATGCATCCGATAATAACACTGATCATGATCGTAATGAACTGATTGATCTTTTCGTTGAAAGCCAAAACAATGTATACGACCATCGGGATAAGTGCGATCAGTGACGGGCCTTCCTTAATAATTCCCCATGTTCCTAATTCCATATCTCTTTCTCCTCCCTTTTATACAGAACGCAGAAGTACTGTTCCTTCTCGTTTCTCGGTCAGCCTTCCGTCCCTCAAGGCAAGTTGACCGTTCACGATAACATAGGGGATCCCCTCAGGACGAACCTTGGGATCCATATAAGTGGAGCGGCTTGCGACCTTTTCCGGGTCAAAAACGGTCAGGTCGGCCACAAGTCCTTCACGCAGAATGCCGCGGTCGCTGATCCCGAGCACGCTGGCGGGAAGCGCGGTTATTTTATATACGGCATCCTCCAGCGGCATCAGGTCCCGCTCGCGCACCGTCTGCAAAAACTGGGGGAATGTGGCAAAGCTGCGCGGATGCGGATTCGTCTTGGTGTACTGCGGATCGTACGACATCGAGTATCCGTCACTGGCGGTGCTGATAAACATTTGCGACATGATGTTGAGCATATCGCTCTCATCAATGCAGAAGTACAGGCAATTCACGCCGGTATTGCAGTCGATCAGGATCTTGACGACCGTCTCGATCGGATCGAGCCCAAACTGCTTTGCCAGATCGCTGATATAGAGGCCCTCATATTCGGGGTGATACGAATGTGTGCTGGAGACGAGGATCGTGTGCGGACCGCCGCGGTTTTCCATTTCCTGTCCGATCTCCTCGCAAATCGTCCCCTCGCGTTCACGCAGACGGCGAAGCATCTCCTCGGTGCCGCCGGCATGAGACCAGTGCGGCATCAGCGCCGTCAGCGAGGTGCTGCTGGCCGTAAAGGGGTACTGGTCGCAGTTGACATTCACTCCCCGCGCACGGGCATCCGTGATCTTTTTAAGCAGCTCCCCGCTGCGTCCCCACTGCGGCTTGCCCATCAGCTTGAGATGGGAGATCTCCAGATGAACGCCCGACTTTTCCGCAATCTCGAGCATCTCATCCACTGCTTCAAAGATCTTGGGGCCTTCGCTGCGCATATGGACAGAGAGGATCCCGTCATGCTTTTTGATGACCTTTGCCAGCTCGATCAGTTCCTCCTTTGCGCTGAAAGCGCTGGGCGGATAGATCAGGCCGAGGCTCATGCCGAACGCGCCGCTGGAAAGCTCGCGGTCAAGCAAGGCCTTGAGCTGCTCCATTTCCTCCTCCGAGGGCGCACGGTTCACAAAGCCCATCACTGCCAGACGCAGCGTTCCGTGTCCGACGAGCACACCATAGTTGGTCGATGCACCGTGTTCCTTCACGGCTCTGGCGTAATCCGTCACACTCATCTGTGCAACTTTCTTTCCGTAGACTGGCAGTTCCAGCTGCGAGGTGATATACTCTTCGATCTCGCCGATCCGTTCCGGTGTCGCGGGAAGGATGGAGATGCCGCAGTTTCCGACGATCTCCGTGGTAACGCCCTGCGCGATCTTGCTTTCGACTGCATAATCCATCAGCGGAGAAGCATCGGAGTGTGAGTGAAGGTCGATAAAGCCGGGTGCCACGGCAAGGCCCGAAACATCCAGCGTTTCTGTTCCGCTCACCGTGTCCGTCGTGATTTTTGCAATTTTCCCGTCCTGAATGCATACGTTAGCCGTATACGGTTTTGCCCTGCCGCCATCTACCACAAGGCCGTTCTGTAAAACCAGATCATACATTTTGCAGCACCTCACCAAATAAAATTTTTATGCAGGCTTTTGCCTACTGATCCTCACTCTGTTCCGACACGGGGCCGCCGCGTATCTCCATATATTTAGCCCGTGCCGCCTTTGACGCGATGGTCAGGGATTTTGCCGATGCCCCAAAATAGTTTTTCTGCACCGAATCCCGGATCTCATCTATTTCCGTCATCAGATTTTTGCCGCAGTATATCTTTTGGATAAACTGGCGTGTCAGGTTGCAGACCACATTAACATCGCACTCCAAAATAACGCCGGTCTCCCGTTCAACCACCAAAACCAAGATCAGCTTTTCATGCACATGGTACACGGGATTTTGCTGACTCAGGTGCGCCGTAGAAACAATACAAACATGCTTTCCCGGATTTAGTTCGATCACAAATTCTCTCCTTTCGTCGTTCAAAAGCCGCGTCTCTGACAAAAATGTGTATAAAAATTAGGACGCACCAGTACCGTCGAAAACCTTTCATTGTACTGGCGCACCCTACTAATTTTGAAGAGGAAGGATCATACCGGCTTCCTCTCACATAATAAAATGCCGTATGCTATATATTTTTTCATGCAGGGAATCAAAAACGAGGAGCCGAGGCCCCCGGCAACTCTCTTGATTGTTGTTAAGGTTAAGATATCATAAATTAATTTGCTTGTCAATGCATTTTATCGAGCAAATTTTATGATCTGTATGAAGTCGGGAGCGCAGCTTGAACAAACGGATCAAATCGTATCTTTCTTTGTTCTATTCCGTTTTGCCTTAAAGCTTGGAGACCTTGCGCCACAAGGTCTCCAAGCTTTTCCCCTTCAATTCCTCTCTTTTTGTTTTGCGCTTGCATATATGTTTTTTTGATGCCCATACGGGGGTGCATGGGTATCGCAGCATCCGCCGCAGGGAATGGGCAACGCATCCAACGATTTATTTTAACGCGCTTTTGCCGCGAAAACGGGCAAAAATATGCTTACATTTTCTGCGGATGTGTGGAAATTTATAAGCGAAAAGCGGATAAGGCTGACCGCCGTAGGCACAGCGGCTGCGCTGCTCATGCCCGGTCGGATGCAGCCCGGCGATCCGATGGCCTACGGCACCATCGCCTTTGGCTGTCCCGCCATGGGCAGCGAGGCGCTGGCGGAAATGAAGTCCCAGCCGGCGCTCGATGTCTGCCGCGCCCTCGGCAAAGCCTTTGGCGGAGCGGAAAGTCCCCCGTTGCTGATAACAGTTCGCGATCGGCTGCGAGAAGTTTAATGGGAAAGCCTCTGCGGCAGAACAGATCTTTCCGCGTTTGAATCGCCGCCGGTCAGCGTTGTGATCATTGTAGGTTTGTCAAACATATTGGACAAACCTACAAGATTTGCGAAAGAAGCGGAAAAAAGATTTCGATTATTTCAATTTTTTTGGCCGTTGACAGTGCCGCCACAATGCGGTACAATGCATTTTGTACCCGCTCCTGCAGCTCTGCAGCTCGGTTGGATAGAACACACGCCGGTTGTTCGATCCTCACTATTTACAATTTCATTTGATGTACGCGCCAATAGCTCAGTTGGATAGAACGTCCCCCTCCTAAGCGGAAAGCCAGCGGTCCGAATCCGCTCAGGCGTGCCAAAGAGCGCCGAAGGCTTAGCCTTCGGCGCTCTTTTCTTTTATAGATGCTGCACGACGGTGACCGCGCCGGAGAGAATGACATAGGCGTAGACGAGACGGCGGAGCTGCACGGCATTGAGCTTTCCGCCGAGCTTTAACCCGAAGCGCTGCCCGCAGACCACGCCCGCCACGCCGAGCAGCGTCAGCGGCAGGAGGTCGAGCGTGTAGTAGCCGCTCAAAACGCGCGTGGTAATGGACGTTACATTATTCACGGCGAAGTTGGCCTGCGCGTTGGCGAGATAGCTCTCGCGGCTGTCTGTGGCGGCAAGGTAATAGATCGCCATGATCGGCCCGCCGATGGAAAACAGCCCACCGCAGACGCCCGCGAGCAGGCCGCAGACGACGGTGACCGCCGGCGTCACACGGATGGCCGCCTTCTTTTCCGTCAGCAGCAGATAGGCGCCGAGCAGCATCAGGAACGCGCCGAACACCATGGTCATCACGCGCAGGTCCATCGAGCCGATGAAGCGGATGGCCGTCACGCTCGCCGCCGCGTAAAGCAGCGTGGGCGGCAGAGTGAGCTTGAGGTCGATGCTTTTGCGCAGCTTCCACGCCAGCGTGACCGTCAGCCCGAGGCAGATGGAGGTCGAGACCGACGGCGCGACCACCATGGTGAAAAAGTACGGCAGAATGGTCATCATCACGACCGCCGCGCCGAAGCCCGTGATGGATTGAACAAAGCCGCCGAGCGCTGCGCTCAGCGCGACTGCAAGGTATACCATAATCGCTTTCCTCTGATTTCCTTTTCCGAAAAAATGACCGCCGGCATTTCTGCCGACGGTCATTGTATGCTTTTTCCCGAATCGTGTCAAGATTTCGCAAGGCTTATTTGCCGCGCTTCTTGCCGAGATAGGCCTCCTTGACCTTTTCATCGGCCAGCAGCTCCGCGCCTGTGCCGCTCATGGTGATGGTGCCGGTCTCGAGCACATAGGCAAGGTCGGCGATCTTGAGCGCCATGTTGGCGTTCTGCTCGATGAGCAGGATGGTCACGCCCTGCCGGTTGATCTCGCGGATGATGTCAAAGATCCCCTGCACGACCAGCGGCGCAAGGCCGAGGGAGGGCTCGTCCATCATCAGCACCTTCGGGCGGGACATCAGCCCGCGGCCGACGGCCAGCATCTGCTGCTCGCCGCCGGAGAGCGTGCCGGCAAGCTGCCAGTTGCGCTCCTTCAGGCGGGGGAAGAGCTCATACACCCACTCGATATCCTTTTCGATCTCCTCCTTATCCTTGCGCAGATAGGCGCCGATCTTGAGGTTTTCGAGCACGGTCATGTCCGGGAACACGCGCCGTCCCTCAGGGACCTGCGCGATGCCCGCGGCGAGAATGGCGTTGATGGGCTTGCCGAGCAGCTGCTCGTTGTTGTAGGTGATGGAGCCGGACTTCGCCTTGACAAGGCCGGAGATGGTACGCAGCGTGGTGGATTTGCCCGCGCCGTTCGCGCCGATGAGGGTGACGATCTTGCCGTCGGGCACCTCCATGTCAATGCCGCGCAGCGCCTGAATGCCGCCGTAGGCGACCTGAAGGTTTTGAATTTTAAGCATCCTCTTCCACCCCCAGATAGGCGTCGATGACGCGCTGGTTATTCTGGATCTCCTCCGGCGTGCCGGTGGCGATCAGCTCGCCGAAGTCAATGACGTAGATGCGGTCGGAAATGTCCATGACGAGATCCATGTGGTGCTCAATGAGCAGGATGGTCATGTGGAACTCGTCGCGGATGCGGCCGATGAACTCGGTGAGCTCGTTCGTCTCCTGCGGGTTCATGCCGGCAGCAGGCTCGTCGAGCATCAGGAGCTTCGGATGCGTCGCCAGCGCGCGGGCGATCTCCAGCCGGCGCTGCTTGCCGTAGGGCAAAGACGTCGCCAGCTCGTCCTTTACATCCTCCAGGCCCACGATGCGCAGCAGCTCCATGACCTCCTCGCGCTGGCGCGCCTCCTCCTTGCGGTTGAGACGGAAGGTAGCGGAAAAGACGTTGCTGGTGCGCAGCATATGCTTGGCAATGAGCACATTGTCGAACACGGTCTGGGACTTCCACAGGCGGATGTTCTGGAACGTGCGCGCCATGCCGAGCTTGGTGATCCGGTCGGGCGTAGGGTCGAGCACGGGCATCTGAACGAATTTCCCGGCCTCCTTGCCCTTGTAATTCTGCTTCATCTTGCCCTGCGGATGGTTGCGGACGATCGGCTCGCCCATGAAGCTGACCTGACCGTTCGTCGGCTCATACACGCCGGTGATGGTGTTGAACGCGGTGGTCTTGCCCGCGCCGTTGGGACCGATGAGCGCGACGATCTCGCCCTCGTTGACCTCAAGGCTCAGGTTGTCGACGGCGACGACGCCGCCGAACTGCATCGTAATATTGTCGAGACGCAGAACGTTTTGGCTCATTTCTCGCCGCCTCCCTTCTTTGTATGACGGCGCAGGAGATCGGGCAGCTCCTTATCGCCCATGATGCCCTTGCGGAAGAAGAGCACAACGACCATGATGATGACGGAGATGACCGCCATGCGGAAGCCGTTCTTGAAGAGGCCCGGTGCCGTGATGCCGAGGAACTTGCCGGTATCCAGACCGCGCAGCAGCCACTCGAGCGCCGCGATGTAGAGGAAGCTCGTGAGCACGCTGCCGGTGATGGAGCCGATGCCGCCGATGACGACCAGCAGCAAGATCTCATAGGTCATGCTGCTTCGGAACGACATCGCCGGCACCGCGCCCATGTACATCGCCAGCATACCGCCGCCGACGCCCGCAAAGAACGAGGAAATGACGAAGGCAAGGCGCTTGTGGTGGGCGAGATTGATGCCCATCGCCTCGGCGGCGACCTCGTCGTCGCGGATGGCCTTGAACGCGCGGCCGTAGGTGGAGTTCACCAGCAGCACAACGCACGCGATGAACACGCCGATGAGCAGCAGGTACGCGGTCGCGCTGCTGAAATCGGGATAGCCCTTGAGAAGGTTCGAGGCGTTGGTCAGCGGACCGATGGCGTTCCATTGGATAATGGTGCGCATGATCTCGGCAAAGCCGAGGGTCGCAATAGCGAGGTAGTCGCTCTTCAGACGCAGCACGGGCAGACCGATCAGATAGGCGAAGAACGCCGCGATCAGACCGCCGACAAGCAGCGCGAGGATCATACCGACCGCCGAGCCGACCTTGTCACCGAGGAAGCTCGCGAAGATCTCCGGCAGGGAGAACTTCACGATACCGCCGTCAAAATACTGGTATACGCCCGCGCGCTTGGCGACCGGGATGCACAGCACCGCGTAGGAATACGCGCCGAGGAGCATAAAGCCCGCCTGACCGAGGGAGAAAAGGCCCGTAAAGCCGTTGAGCAGGTTCATCGAAACGGCGACGAGGGAATAGACCGACGCCTTTTTGATGACCTTGATCACAATGTGATAGCCCGGGAGCTGGGAGTCGAGGACCATCGTGACCGCCAGCACGACGAACAGAATGAGCGCGGTGAAGAGATACTCTTTGCCGATCGTTTTCTTTTTCATCTTCACCCCTCCTTACACCTTGTCCGTGACCTTTTCGCCGAACAGTCCCGTGGGCTTGACGCACAGCACGATGATCAGCAGCGCAAAGGTGAACGCATCGGAGAAGGTGGACTGGCCGAGGCCCTTGATGATCTCCTCGCAAAGGCCGATCAGGAACGCGCCGACCACCGCGCCGGGAATGGAGCCGATGCCGCCGAACACCGCCGCGACGAAGGCCTTCAGGCCGGGCATACCGCCGGAGGTGATCGCCACCGTGGGATAGTTCGTAAAGTAGAGCATCGCGCCGACCGCGGCGAGGAACGAGCCGATGACAAAGGTCATGGAAATGACGGAATTGATCTTCACGCCCATGAGCTGCGCCGTCTCAAAGTCCTTGGCGGCGGCACGCATTCCCATGCCGATCTTGGTCTTTTTGATGAGCGCGACGAGCGCAAAGACGAGCGCGATGGTCAGAACGGGCGTCACGACCGTGACGCGCTTGGTGGACGTGCCGAAGAGCGTGATGGTGTCGGAGATCCAGGGGATCGACGTCTTGACCGGCTGCGGCAGGCCGCCGGTCAGGTAGAACGCAAGATTCTGGATGAGGTAGCTCACACCGATGGCGCTGATCATCAGCGACATACGCGGCGCCGTGCGCAGCGGCTTATAGGCCACGCGCTCGATGGCAAAGCCGAGAATGACGGTGAAGATGAGCACCAGCGGGATCGAAATGTACATGGGCATGGACGCGGTGGTGTAGACCATGATCAGGCCTGCCACCATAAAGACATCGCCGTGGGCAAAGTTAATGAGGCGCAGAATGCCGTAGACCAGCGTGTAGCCGATGGCGATGAGCGCGTACTGACCTCCCACAGAGATACCGCTGATCAGATACGGTAAAATTCCCTGCATGGAAAACCTCCTGTTGGTAGGATTCGGGGGAACGCGAAAAAACGGGGAAAACTTGGCGGGGCTTTCGCCCCGCCAAGTTTGCTGCTTGTGGAGAGATTTGTGGGCTTTTCTCAGTCGATGCCCTGGATCTTCACGAAGTCCCACGCACCGGTCTCGGTGTTGGCTGTCTTGATGTAGGCCGCGTCGCGGTTGGCGTCACCGATGTCGTCGAAGGCGATCTCGCCGGAGATGCCGGAGTAGGTCACGCCGGGCAGAGCAGCAAGGATGTCGGCGGGAGCGGTGCTGCCGGCAGCCTTGATGGCCTCGAGCGCGGTGAAGTAAGCGTCGTAGCCCATGACGGTGACGGCGGAGACCATGTCGTTGCCGCCGTTGTTGGTCTTGGCGTCGGCGTTGGCATTGATCCACTCCTTGATGCCGGCGTCGAACTCGGGATTACCACCCTCCTGATAGAAGGTCGTGATCTTAACATCGACATCCTTGCCCTTGGCGGCCTCAACGACCATGTTGCTGTCGAGCGTGTCGCCGCCGAGGATCGTGCCCTCGAAGCCCTGCGCGGCGGCGGCCTCAACGATCAGCTGCGCATAGTTGATGGAGACAGGGGAGAAAATGACGCCGGCGTTGGCAGCCTTGGCGTTGTTGATGTAGGAAACGAAGTTGGCATTGCCCTCGGGGAAGTTCTCGGCAACGACCTTGCCGCCGAGCTTCTCAAAGGCCTGCGTGAAGTAGTAGATCAGGCCCTGATCGTAGTCGCTGCCGAGCATACCGAGCAGGTAAGCGGTATCAACGCCGAGCTCCTTGTAGGCATAGTTCGCGAGAACCGTGCCCTGGAACGGATCGAGGAAGCAGATGCGGAAATAAACGTCGCAGTCGGAAGTGACCTGCGGGTTGGTGCAGGTGACGCCGATGGCAGGCACGCCGGCCTCGGCGAACACGGTGCCGCCGGCCATGGACACGCCGGAGCCGTAGGAGCCGAGCACGATGCTCACGCCCTTGTTGACCAGCTCAGCGGCCGCGGACGGGCCGTTCTCGGCTGCGGTACGGTTATCGACGACCTCCAGCTGGACCTTGTAGGTCTCGCCGTTGATGTCGACGGTGGGCTGGACGTAGTTGGCATACTGCATACCAAGCACCTCCTGCTTGCCGCCGGCGCCGTTGTCGCCGGTGAGCGGCTCGAAGACGCCGATCTTCACGACCTTCTCTTCGCCGGTGGTGTTGGGCGTGCCGCCCTCCTGCTGTTCGCCGCCCTTGTCGCCGCAGGCGACCAAACCAAGCGCCATGACGAGCGCAAGGACGAGTGCAAGAATCTTCTTCATATTCATATCCTCCTGACTTTCTGCCGCGCTGCCGCGGCAAGTGGGGCGTCCGCCCCTTTTGGTTGCAGTTTATTTTATCGAACCGTTGAATGGATTTCAAGCGTCGAATCTGTCAGAATTTTCGGTCGTTTCCGGTCGTTTTTCCATGGCTGTCTTCAAATTTCATGTGCATTTGTCTACGCACCGCGGACTCAAGTCCACTTATTGAGAATATCTATTGCTTTTCTGTTTTCCCCACGAGGACAAATGCTCTTGTCACTTTGCACAATAAAGATTTTCGCAAGAAAAGAAAAAAGTGACGCAGGGAACGGCAAATGCCCGTCCCTGCGTCACTTTTTCCATTCGTCCTTTTGCCTATCAGGCTTTTTCGCCGACCATTCGCTCAAATTCCTCGCCGGTCATCGTCTCGTGGGCGAGCAGATATTCCGCCACGGCGGTCAGCGCCTCGCGCCGTGCCGTCAAGATCTCCTCGCAGCGCGCATACGCGCGGTCGATGATGGCCTTGACCTCGTCGTCGATCTCGGCGGCGGTCTTTTCCGAGTAGCTGCGCGTCTGGCCCATCGTCTTGCCGATGAACACCTCGTCGTGCCCGCTCTCAAAGGCGATGGAGCCGAGCTTCTCGCTCATGCCGTAGGCCGTGACCATCTTGCGCGCGATGTGCGAGGCGCGCTCGATGTCGTTCGAGGCGCCGGTAGAAATGTCGCCGAGCATTAACTTCTCCGCCGCGCGCCCGCCGAGGAGCGAGACGATCTGCTCCTCCATGTAGCGCTTGGACTGGTAGGAGCGGTCCTCGTCGGGCAGCGAAATGGTCATGCCGCCCGCATGTCCGCGCGGAACGATGGTGATGCGGTGGACCGGCTCGTGCGTCGGCAGCGCGTGCATCACGACGGCATGGCCCGCCTCGTGATAGGCGGTCAGCTTCCGCTCGTGCTCCGGCACAACGCGGCTGCGCTTCTCGGGTCCGGCGAGGACCTTGATCTCAGCCTCCTCAAAGTCCGCCATGGTGATGAATTGGTCGCCGCGGCGCGCGCACAGCAGCGCCGCCTCGTTGGAAAGGTTCTCAAGGTCCGCGCCGGTAAAGCCCGCCGTGCCCCGCGCGACCTTGGCAAGGTCCACGTCCTCGGCAAGCGGCTTGTTGGCGGTGTGGATCTTCAAAACGTCCTCGCGGCCCTTGATGTCGGGATAGCCGACGTAGATCTGGCGGTCAAAGCGGCTGGGACGCAGCAGCGCGGGGTCGAGGATGTCCGCGCGGTTGGTCGCCGCGAGAACGACCACGCCGTCGTTCGTGCCGAAGCCGTCCATCTCGACGAGCAGCTGGTTGAGCGTCTGCTCGCGCTCGTCGTGACCGCCGCCGAGGCCGGTACCGCGCTGGCGGCCGACCGCGTCGATCTCGTCGATGAAAATAATGCAGGGAGCCGCCTTCTTGGCCTGCTCGAACAGGTCGCGCACGCGGCTTGCGCCGACGCCGACGTACATCTCCACAAAGTCCGAGCCGGAGATGGAGAGGAACTCCACGCCCGCCTCACCCGCGACCGCGCGGGCGAGCAGCGTCTTGCCCGTGCCCGGAGGGCCGACGAGCAGCACGCCCTTGGGAATACGCGCGCCGAGCTCGACAAACCTTTGCGGGTCGCGCAGGAAATCCACGATCTCCGCAAGCTCCTCCTTCTCCTCGTCCGCGCCCGCAACGTCGGCAAAGGTGGTCTTGCGGGCGCTCTCGCTGCCGTGCCGGAAGGTGGCGTTGCCGAACTTCGCCATACGGTCGTTCCCGCCGCCGGAGGCGCGCATGGAGAAAAAGTACCAGATGGCGAACAGCCCCGCGACGGCGATCACATAGGGCAGGGCAATGGCAAGGTAGTTAGGTGAGTGGTTGGCGGAGTAGTTATAGTCCTCCAGAATGCCGGCGGCCTTCTGCTCCGCGACAAGGTCGTTGAGGTCGTCATAGAAAAGGTCGAAGTCGTAGAGCTCCTTCCGGAGCTCCGTCTTGCCATCCACCGCCTCGCGCAGCTTGAGCGTGAGCGTGGTGTCCTGCACGGTGAAGGACTTCACCTTCTCCTGTTCAAAGAGCTGCACGACCTCAGCATAGGAGATCTCCGGCTCCTTGGGGCGGAAGAAATACGAGGCGGCCGAGAGCAACATGAAAACGCACAGCATCCACAGCACATAATTGGGTCGTTTGGTCTGGGTCAAAGGTTTTCCCTCCTTTTGCGGCAGCAGAATCTGCCTTGAAGAAAAGAGGCGACGAGCGCCTCTTTTCGATTCTTCAAAAAAGTCCTACGGACTTTTTTGATATTTGGATGCGCTTCGCTCTGCGCCTCTCCGCCGCAGCGGCTCGACGCTCACTTCGCGAGATGTGTTATTTCAGACGCGCATGTCGTCAGAAATAACAGTCAAGATCATTTGCGCCGTGCGCGGCGCAAAGCCTGCGGCGCTTTTTCCATCATACGCCGGTCTTACTTGCTGTAGACCTCCGGCTTGAGTACGCCGATGTACGGCATATTGCGGTACTGCTGGGCGTAATCCAGCCCGTAGCCCACGACGAACTCGTCGGGGACCTCAAAGCCCGCGAGATCGGCCGTGATGGGCTTGACGCGGCGGGCGGGCTTATCGAGCAGAGTGACGACCGTCACGCTCTTGGCGCCCTTGGTGAGGAAATAGTTCTTGAGGAAGTAGAGGGTATTGCCGGAGTCCAGGATGTCCTCGATGACCACGATCTCGCGGCCCGTAATGTCCTGCTGCAGGTCGTGCGTGATCTGCACCACGCCGGACGAGGACGTGCCGTTCTGGTAGGACGACACCGCGATGAACTCGATGTCGCTCTTGATCTGACAGGCGCGGACGATGTCCGCCATGAAGATAAAGCTGCCCTTGAGCACGCCGAGGAACAGCGGGTTGCGGTCCTTGAACTGCTCGTAGAGCGTGTCGCCCATCTCCTGCACGCGCGTCCTGATCTGCTCCTCGCTGTAGAGCACCTTCAGCATATCCTGATCCATCATGCTTTTCGCCATAGTTTTTCCCTCTCCCATTGTTTTATGTTTGTTTTTCCGGAGACTCACTCCGCGGTTTTCTCAAAGGTCAATACACACACGCTCTCGCCGTCGCCCGGCAGGAACAGCGCGTCCGTGCCGATGCCGTACACCGCAGCGACCGCGCCGCCCGAGCGGATGACCGGCGTTTGCTCCCGCTCATCCGGCGAAAAGCCGCGCTCGGCGAAGAGCCGCTTGAGGCTCCGCGAGCCGCGCGAGACGGGCAGCGTCATGCTCTCCCGCGCGTCCCACGCGCCGACCGAGAGCGGCGCGTCCAGAGCGGCACCTCTTAATATAACGGTATTTTCAGAATTTTCAACCGTTTTTTCGCATTTTCGGCAGGTGATGGCAAAGCCGCCCCACCGGACGGTCTCCCCCGCGCGGAGCAAAACGCGCTCCGGCGTTTCCCTCCGGTGTGCGCAGAGCGTCAACACACCGTCCGCGCGCCGCGCGGTCACGCCGCCGGGCAGGTCGAGCTGTGCCGTCCCGCTTCCCGCGCAGAGCGCGGCAAGCGCGTCGTAGTGCGCGGCGGTGAAGTCCTTCTTCCCCGCGCCGAGTGCGTCGAGCGCAAGGCGCAGCACCCTCGACCGCAGGACCGCGGGTACCTGCGTGACCGCCGCGCAGGGCAGCGTCACCGCTCCGGCCTCCGTTTTCAGCTCCGTCAGATAAGCGGCGGCAAGGGAGTCGAGGTATTCATCCTCCTGCCGCAGGCGCAGCGCCGTCTCGCCGATGTGCTCGACCGCCTGCGCGTTGACCCGGCAGAGCTTCGGCAGCACCTCCGCGCGGATAAAGTTGCGCGTGAGCGCCGTGTCCGCGTTGGTCGCGTCCGTGCGATAGGGCACATGATGCTCCTTCGCGTAGGCGGCAAGCTCCTCCCGCGTCAAGCAGAGGAAGGGGCGCACCAGCCTGCCGTTTTTCGGCGCGATGCCGGCAAGTCCGGTCATGCCCGTGCCGCGGGCAAGGTGAAAGAGTACCGTTTCGGCGTTGTCGTTCGCGTGATGGGCGGTGACGATGCGCGCCGCGCCGGTCTGACCGGCAACGGAGTTAAGGAAGTCGTAGCGCAGCTTGCGCGCCGCCTCCTCGATTGTCAGGCCGTTCTCCCCGGCGTAGGCCGCCACATCGCCCGTGCCGACACAAAGCGGGATACGCCGCGCTGCGCACCACGCACGCACGAGGTCCTCGTCCATGTCGGCCTCCTGCCCGCGCAGCTGATGGTTGTAGTGCGCCGCGCACACGCGGTAGCCGTTTTCGTATAAAAAGTCCAGCAGACACATCGAGTCCATGCCGCCAGAAGCCGCCGCGAGCAGAAGCTCGTAGCGCGGCAGCAGGTCGAAGCGCTGCACAAAGTCCAGTACCTTTTTCATTCGTCCTCGTACCGCCTTTCGAGCGTGCCGAAGGTCGTGTACTCCGGCATCCAGCGCAGCTCGACCTTGCCGGTCTCGCCGTGGCGGTTCTTGGCGACGATGCACTCGGCAATGTTGTGCTTTTCGGAATCCTCGTTGTAATAGTCGTCGCGGTAGAGAAAGAGCACGATGTCCGCGTCCTGCTCGATCGCGCCGGATTCACGCAGGTCGGAGAGCATGGGGCGCTTGTCGTCGCGCTTTTCGTTCGCGCGCGAGAGCTGTGAAAGGCAGAGCACAGGGACCTGCAATTCCTTCGCCATGATCTTGAGCATACGTGAAATGTCGCTCACCGCCTGCTGGCGGTTTTCGCCGCTGTAGCCCTTTCCGCCGGCGGAGGTCATCAGCTGAAGATAGTCGATGACAACAAGACCGAGGTTTTCGATGCGGCGGCATTTAGCGTTCATGTCCGCGACGGTGAGGAGCGGATTGTCGTCGATCTTGATGTCCGTGCGGCTGAGCGTCGAGGCCGCCTCCGCGATCTTCACCCAGTCGCTCTCGCGCAGATTGCCGGAGATGAGCCGTCCGTTCTCCACCAGCGCCTCGTTGGACAGCACGCGCGTGACGAGCTGTTCCTTGGACATTTCCAGGGAAAAGACCGCGACCGCCTTGCCGCTCGCCTTGGCGACGTTGAGCGCCACATTAAGTGCAAAGCTGGTCTTGCCCATACCGGGTCTTGCAGCCAACAGAATAAGGTCAGATTTGCTCAGACCGTTGATCTTGTCGTCCACGGCGCTCAGGCCCGTGGAAAGGCCCGGCAGCGTCTTACCGCCGGTGGCGGAAAGCTCGGCGAGATGGTCGAGCACGCCCTGCAGCACAACGCTGATCTGCTCCATATTCTGTGCGCTGCGCCCGCGGCGCACCGCGTAGATCTTCTGCTCGGCGGCGTCGAGCACGGCGGAGGCTCCGCCCGTGCCATCCTGCACCATGCCGGTAATGTCGCTCGCCACGGTCGCGATCGCGCGCAGCAGCGCCTTGTCGCGCACGATGTCGGCGTATTCATTGACGTTCGCGGAGGTTGGCGTGACCTCCATGAGCTGCACAAGATAATTGCGCGTGGTATTTTCGTCATAGGTGCCGTTGCGCTCCATCTCGCCCGCGACGGTCACGCCGTCGATGGGCTTGGAGTAGAGGAACATGGAATAGATCGTCTCGAAGATCTCCCGGTTCTGGCGCAGGTAGAAATCCTCGGGGCGCAGCTTTTCCATCACGTCCTTAATGCAGTTCGCGTCGATGAGCATCGAGCCGAGCACCGCCTGCTCCGCCTCGAGCGAGTGCGGCATCTGGCGGTAGAGCAGTTCGTCCATCGCAGGGCACCTCTTTTCTGCGTAAAGTCTGGCTTATTCCTCCGCCACGGTCACGGTGAACTTCCCGCTGACCTCGTAGCCGAGCTTCGCGCGGATCTCATAGCTGCCGAACGCCTTGATGGGCTCGTCGAGCACGATCTTCTGCTTGCCGACGTCCAGGCCGAACTGCGCCATGAGCGCCTCGGAGATCTCCTTGCCGGTGATGGCGCCGAAGAGCTTGCCGTTCGCGCCGCCCTTGGCGGTGATCTTCACGGTGCAGTTACGCAGCTTGTCCGCGGTCTCCACGGCGGCGGCGCGGTTCGCCGCCTCCTCGGCGCGGCGCGCCTTTTCCTTGAGGTTCATAGTGTTGATGGCGTCCGCCGTGGCGGGGATGGCCAGCTTGCGCGGCAGCAGATAGTTGCGGGCGTAGCCCTCTGCCGCGTCGATCATCTGGCCCTTCTTGCCCTGACCTCTGACGTCCTGCTGTAAAATTACTTTCATCGTTCTATCCTCCTGATGGTGGTTTTTATCCTTCCAAATACTGGTCGATGGCGGCGATGAGCTGCTCGCGCACCGCGTCCACCGTCCCGTCCGGGATCTGTCCGCCCGCGGTGGTGGAGTTTCCGCCGCCGCCGAGCTTTTCCATAATGAGCTGCACATTGATCTCGCCGAGCGAGCGCGCCGACAGATTCACGCCCGTATCGTGCTTGAAGAGCACGAACGACGCGCGCACGCCGCGCAGCGTCAGCAGCTCGTCGGCGGCCTTGGCCGCGGTCACGCGGTCGATGTCCTGCTCCACCGCCGCGATGGCAATGTCGTTGTGATACAGCTCCGCGTGGCGGATGATGTCATAGCGCTCGATCATGTCGGAAAGCGTTCCCTGGAACAGGCGCTGCACGTCCGCCGTGTCCACACCCACGCGGCGCAGCAGCGCCGCGGCCTCAAAGGTGCGTCCGCCGGTGCGCATGGTAAAGTTCTTCGTATCGAGCACGATGCCCGCGAACAGGGCCTCGGCCTCGGCGCGCAGCAGATCGCCTGGGTCAATGAGATATTGCAGCAGCTCGCTCACCAACTCCGATGCCGACGAGGCGTAGGGCTCGTGGAAGTTGAGCGCAGCGGATTCAATATAGCTCGCCGCCCGGCGGTGATGGTCGATGACCGCCACGCGGTTGCAGGTGTCGAGCAGCTGCTCGGACTCCACGAAGTCGGGGCGGTTGGTGTCCACCACCACGAGCAGCGCGCCGGGCTGTGCCTTGATGAAGGCGTCGCTGCCGCTGATGAAGGCGTCCTTATACTCCGGCAGCGCGGCAAGGCGCTTGAGGATCGGGCCGGCGGCATTGTCGTCCATGTCAATGACGATCTGTGCCTTCTTGCCGCGCTTGCGCGCGATGCAGCACACGCCCGCCGCCGCGCCGACGGCGTCGAAGTCGGCGTGCTTATGGCCCATGATAAAGACCTGACTGGCATCGGAGATCAGCTCGCCGAGGGCGTTGGCCATCACGCGGGACTTGACCTTCGTGCGCTTTTCGGTGGACTTCGTCTTGCCGCCGTAGAACTCAAAATCGAGGCGGTTGCGCACGACGACCTGATCGCCGCCGCGCGAGAGCGCCATCTCGATGGACAGGCCCGCGTTCTTGAAAAGCGTCTCATAATCGTCCGCGTCCTTGCCGACGCCGATGGAGAGCGTCGCGGCGACGCCGTCCTCGGTGACAACGGAGCGCACCGCGTCGAGCACGCTGAACTTGCCCTCGAGCAGCGTATTGTAATGCTTCTCCGTCAGCAGCAGCAAATAGCGGTTGCGGTCGTACTTGCACAAAAGCCCCTGCGTGCCCGACACCCACGCGCTGATCTTTTCGTCGATCTGCGCGAGCACGGACGAGCGCGCAGCCTCGGTGCCGGCCTTCATCAGCTCCTCGTAGTTATCGAGCATGAGCACGGCCACAATGGGGCGGCTCTCCTCGCTCTTTTTCCTGAGCTCGTCCTGCTCGGTCACGTCCATCCAGTAGGTCAGCGCGAGAAGCCCGCGCGCGCCGCTGCGGCCGCTCGGATGCGTGAGACTGCCGAACACGCGGAAGTGCCGGTTGTTGACGACGACCGTTTCGGGACATTCGCTCTTTCCCTCCAGCAGCCATTGGGCGGGGAAGCCGGGCAGCGTATCCTCCAGCCGGTTATCGAACAGATTCTCCCTCATGCCCGTGAGCTGGAGGAAGCTCTCGTTGCTCCACAGCACCTCCTGCGTATCGGGCCGGAAGACCATCATGGCAAAGGGGGCCGAGAGCATGGAGGACTTGCCCGCGCTCGCCACATCGTCGGTCATATCCTCGACGTAGCGCTGGATGCCCTCGCGGCGCTTTTGCGCCGTGCGGCGGAAATAGACGTAGGTAAGCGCCATCACACCGGCTTCAACAAGGCCGAGGATCGGCTCGATCCACAGCGTCACCGCGCAGAAGACCGCGGCAAGAAGAAAATACAGCCGCATATTCGGCTCGGTCAGCTTATTGACTTTCTTACTCATAAGGCATCCTCCCCGCTTCATCGGCGGCACAAAGGCGGAACAAATACGGATAGATACTATATTGTAGCACACGGGCGCGCAAGGGTGCAATAGGCTTTCCGATAAAAAATTCGTACGGAAAAGGGGCGCATGAAAAAAAGTGTGTACTTTTTCCAAAAAACGTGGTATACTATAAAAACACAAATTGTATTGAGCCGCCATCGCGCGGTTTGAATAGAGCACAAGTCCATAGTAAAAACGATCAGGGCGCCGATGGTGCGATGCGCTCCGCGGAACAGGGCGGAGCGCGCAGCACGGACGCCGTTGTTTCCGTGCGGTCATTTCCGCGCGGCGTGGACCGAATGCTCACCCAATTTTTGAAGATTCATAAGGAGTGAATGCATTTTGGCAGAAAATTTGAAGATCATCCCGCTCGGCGGGCTGAACGAGATCGGCAAGAACATGACCGTGTATGAGTACGGCGGCGAGATCATCGTCGTGGACTGCGGCATGGCCTTTCCCGGCGACGATATGTACGGCATCGACCTTGTCATTCCCGACGTGAGCTACCTCACCAAGCACAAGAACCGCATCCGCGGTCTGTTCATCACCCACGGCCACGAGGACCATATCGGGGCCATCCCCTACGTCCTCAAGCAGGTCAATATGCCTATTTACTGTACCCGCCTGACCGCGGGACTGATCCGCCTGAAGCTCGAGGAGCACGGGCTTTTGAAGTCCACCAAGATCGTCACGGTCGAAAGCGGCATGACGGTCAAGGCCGGCAAGTTCAGCGTGGAGTTCATTCATGTGAACCACTCCATCGCGGACAGCGTGGCGTTTGCCATCCACACCGGGCTTGGCACCGTCGTCCACACGGGCGACTTCAAGATCGACTCCACGCCCATCGACGGCGAGGTCATCGACCT
>CEAB01035204.1_pt1 | contig 48543 bp, 40 predicted proteins | sample 557651 | NCBI WGS metagenome assembly CEAB01 (sample SAMEA3182046, study PRJEB8094) | gut metagenome | biome: human; feature: gut; material: Stool; isolation source: human stools | place: Canada | collected 2011-11-15 | reverse complement strand
GTCATCGGCATCGGCGGCAGCTATCTCGGCGCGCGCGCGGTGATTGAACTGCTGCGCAGCCCCAACTATAATATGCTGCAGAAATCGACGCCCGATATTTATTTCGCGGGCAACGGCATTTCCTCCGACGCGCTGTCGGAGATCATTGCCATGATCGGCAATCGTGATTTCTCCGTGAACGTCATCTCGAAGTCCGGCACGACGACCGAGCCTGCGATTGCGTTCCGCATTTTTAAAGAGATGCTGGAAAAGAAGTACGGCAAGGAAGGCGCGCGCGAGCGGATCTACGCCACGACCGACAAGGCAAAGGGCGCGCTCAAAACGCTTGCAACTAAGGAGGGCTATGAGACCTTTGTCGTGCCCGACAATGTCGGCGGCAGATATTCGGTTCTGACGGCGGTCGGTCTTCTTCCCATCGCGGTCAGCGGCATCGACATTGAAAAGCTGATGCAGGGCGCGGCAGAGCAGCGCGAGGAAGCGCTCGCCGGCGGCGTGCAGAGCGTCGAGGCGCAGTACGCCATGAACCGCCAGATGCTCTCGAACACCGGCAAGCATGTGGAAATCCTCGCTGCCTACGAGCCGTCGTTCCGGTTTATGGCGGAGTGGTGGAAGCAGCTCTACGGCGAGTCCGAGGGCAAGGACCAGACGGGCATTTTCCCGGCTTCTGTCGACCTGACGCCGGATCTTCACTCGATGGGGCAGTATATGCAGGAGGGAAGACGGATGCTGCAGGAGACGGTCGTCTTCTTCGACAAGGCAAGAACGTCCATCGCCGTGCCGTCGGACGAGGAAAACCTCGACGGGCTCAACTATCTTGCCGGTCGCGAAATGAGCTACATCAACGAAAAGGCGATGCAGGCGACCAAGGCGGCGCATATCTCCGGCGGCGTGCCGGTGACGGAAATCCGGCTGCCGGAAATCTGCGAGCAGACGGTCGGCGCGCTCATTTACTTCTTCGAGTATGCCTGCGGTGTGTCCGGCTATATCTCCGGCGTCAATCCCTTCAACCAGCCCGGCGTGGAGGCATATAAGAAGAATATGTTCCACCTTCTCGGAAAGCCCGGCTATTAAGAAAACGAACCGGCTCGACCGCTTGCGGTCGAGCCGGTTGTTATCTGTCAGAAGCAAAAGAAGGCGGAAGGGTTTACGGCGCGTCTCCCTGCTGCAAGGAAGGCGCGCCGTTTGAGAGATATCATCGATGGTACTATTGTACGGAATCTTCTGGTCGGATGCAAGCCTCCCCAGGGGATATTTTTTCGGAAAAACGAGAAAATATTCAGCTCCGGTCCGGGTCGAAGCGCTCGAAGATGCCGATGGCATGCGCCCGCTCGGCGCAAAGCAGGTCTTCGTGCCTGCGGAGGGTCCAGCTGACCTCCTGAATGCCCCAGAGGCTGCGGCAGAGCCTCGGCGCGAGGCAATTGCGGTCTTCATATTTGTAGGCGACGAAGTCCGGTCGGGTGAGGAAGTTCAGAAGGAGGTTTCCTGCGATGAAGCGCTTGTAAAGCGGAAGACCGGAGGGGTCTTTCAGGAAGTTCATCGACAGCTGCCCGCGGCAGGTGTCCGGGCGCAGCTTCTTGAGGTCCAGCAGGCAGAAGGGATCGAACGACTCGATGCAGTAGACGCCCTTGTAGGTGTCCAGCCGCTCACAGACCGCCTTTGTGAGGGCAAAATGATTGCCATTGGCGCTTTTCAGTTCAATGATCAAGGGCGTTGCCGCTTCAAACAGCGCCAGTGCCTCGTCAAAGAGAGGGACCTGTTCGTCCGTTCCTTCCAGCCGAAGTGCCCGCAGCTCTTCGAAGGTCAGATCTTCGATCATGCCCTGCGCGCCGGTGCAGCGCGAGAGGCTTGAATCGTGAAATACGGCAAGCGTGCCGTCCTTTAGAAGATGCACGTCCAGCTCGGCGCCCCAGCCATGCGCGATGGCGCGGCGGAAGGCTGGGAGGCTGTTTTCCGGAATCTGCGGCTTGTCATGGTAGCCCCGGTGGGCAAAGCGCTGCGCGCGGAAGCAGGACCACAGCGGGTGATTTCGTCTGCCCTGCAGCGCAAGAATATAGAGCGCGCAGAGAAGCAATAAAATGTAGAGTACGATCATAAGAATGCCTTCTTTTTTGATTAATCTTCGAACGCGGCAAGCCCGCGCTTTGCCTCCGCCTTGCTGTCTCCGTGTCGGACGAAGCACATCGTCACAAACGACAGCGCCACAAAAAAGGCGGCATATGGGAACAGAATCCGGTAACTGATGCTCCGCATGAGCGTTCCGGCAAGGACCGGGGTCACGACCTGCGCCGCCATGGAGGCGGTGTAGTAAAAGCCGGTGAATTTGCCGGTGTCGGAGCCGCGGCACATCTCGACGACCATCGGCAGCGAGTTGACGTTGATTGCCGCCCAGGCAAGCCCCACAAGCGCGAAGACGAGGAACATGACGGCGTTGATGGAGGAAAAACTGGTCGTGAGGACATAGCCCAGGGCAAAGCAGGCGGCAAGCAGCACGATGCCCAGCTGGATGGTTTTCTTTCTGCCGATCTTTGCGGCAAGCGCGCCGATGGGGATGTAGGAGACAATCGCGCCGCCGGTTGCAATCAGAAGGCAGGTCGACGCGCCGCCGAGTCCCTGCCCCATTACGGCGGAGACATAGGTCGTAAACCAGGTGGTCACGCCGTTATAGCCCATGAACCACAGGGCAATCGATGCAAGAAGAAACCCGAGGCTGCGCCGGACGGGCTTCGGAAGGACCTCGGTTCCTGTAGCGTCGGTCTCGGCAAGGTTCCACTCGGGGTGCTGCGCTTCCAGCTTCTGGTTTTCCTTTGCCAGACGCGGCTCTTTGATCGTGAGGAACAGAATGCCGACCGAGACAAACATGATTGCCGAGACGATCAGGAAAAGCGGCTGATAGTCCAGCCGGTCCGCTTTGGTCAGCCCCATGGCGTCCAGCCGCTTCTGCGAGTACAGAATGGCGGCGACTGCGAGATACAAAATGCCGCCGACGGCACCCATGAGGTTGATGATGGCGTTGGCGCGCGAGCGAAGAGGCTTCGGTGTGAGATCCGGCATCAGCGCAACTGCGGCAGAGCGGTAGGTTCCCATCGCGATAAGCAGCAGCCCCAGCACGATGACAAAGCTTGCCGTCTTGAAGCCGGACGGCGCGGCGGCGTAGCTGTTGTCCATGAGCGGCAGCAGGTTCATCAGAATCACCGCGCAGCCGGTGCCGAAAAGAATGTAGGGCATGCGCTTGCCGATTTTCGTGTTCGTCTTGTCCGAGCGTGCGCCGAAAAACGGCAGAAGAAACAGCGCCAGCACATTGTCTGCCGCCATGATGGCGCCGGAGAAGGTTTCGTTCATGTGGAAGGTTTTCGTCAGAATGAGCGGAATGACGCTGTCATACATCTGCCAGAAGGCGCAGATGGACAGAAATGCGAGACCGGTCAGAATGGTGCGGCGGCTGTTGAGCTTCATGGGCGCGGCTCTCCTCTATATCATAAATATCTATCATTGCGGACACAGCTATTATAGCGGCGCACGGCGCATTTGACAAGCGTGCCGGCGGCGGCTACAATGGGGGAAACGGTTTAGGGAGTGTGAAGGATATGCAGCGTCTGCCGGAGGGCTTGAAGGAAAAGCTGTGTGCGTGGTATGACGCGGGGCATCGGGATCTGCCCTGGCGGCAGGACCGGGAGCCCTATCATGTGTGGCTGTCGGAAATTATGCTGCAGCAGACGAGAGTCGAGGCAGTGAAGGGCTATTACGCGCGGTTTTTGACCGAGCTTCCGACGATTGCAGCGCTGGCAGATTGCCCGCCCGACCGGCTGACGAAGCTCTGGGAGGGGCTCGGGTATTACAGCCGGGTCCGGAATTTGCAGAAGGCGGCAAAGATCATCATGGAGGAATCCGGCGGCGTATTTCCGAAGACGTATGACGCGGTGCGCGCCCTGCCGGGCATCGGAGACTATACGGCAGGGGCAATCTGCTCAATCTGCTTCGATTCTCCCACGCCCGCGGTGGACGGAAACGTGCTGCGGGTTTTATCGCGCGTGACGGAAGACAGCGCGCCGGTGACGAATCAAAAGACGAAAAATGCCTACCGCGAGGCGCTTGTGACGCTCTATGAAGCGGTTCCCCGCGGCAAGCTCACGCAGGCGCTCATGGAATTGGGGGCAATGGTGTGCGCGCCGAACGGCGCGCCGCGGTGCGGTGATTGCCCGCTGAAGGAGTTGTGCCTTGCAAATGCGCACGGCACGTGGGAAGCCTATCCAGTGAAGGACGCGAAAAAGCAGAAGCGCGAGGAGGAAAAGACGGTTTTTTATCTGATCTGCGAGGACTGCCTTGCCGTCCGAAAGCGCGAGAGCCGGGGACTTCTGGCAGGGCTGTGGGAGCTTCCGAACGTGGCGGGAAAGCTCGACGCGGAGCAGGCGCTATGCTATGTGGAAGATGCCGGATGCGAGCCGGCGGAGTTACTGAAAAGCGTCGAGCGGGTGCATGTGTTCACGCATATCATCTGGCGCATGCGCTGCTATTATATGGTATGCAGGCGAAAATCGCCGGAATTTGTCTGGGCAGATGCGCAAAGACGGCGCGCGGATGTGGCGCTGCCGACGGCGTTCCGGATGTTTGTAGAGGCATAAAAAGTTCCCCGCGCAGAGCTTTCTGCGCGGGGAACTTTTGCATCTGTGCAATCAGCCGATGTTCGGCAGCGCCGCAAAGCTCTTTTGAAGCTGCTCGTCGGTGGGGATGGTGTCGGTCATGGTGCCGTTGTTGTAAGACTCGTAGGCGTAGAGATCGAAGTAGCCCGTGCCGGTCAGACCGAAGAGAATCGTCTTTTCCTCACCGGTTTGCCTGCATCTGAGCGCTTCGTCGATTGCCGCGCGGATGGCGTGGCTGGATTCGGGCGCGGGGAGGATGCCCTCGACGCGCGCAAAATACTCCGCCGCCGCAAAGACGCTCGTCTGCTCAACGGCACGTGCTTCCATGAGCCCATCGTGGTAGAGCTGGGAAAGCGTCGAGCTCATGCCGTGGTAGCGAAGACCGCCGGCGTGGTTGGCAGACGGAATGAAGCCGGAGCCGAGCGTGTACATTTTTGCCAGCGGGCAGACCATGCCGGTGTCGCAGAAGTCGTAGGCGAATCTGCCGCGCGTGAAGCTCGGGCAGGACGCAGGCTCGACGGCAATGATCCGGTAGTCCTCTTCGCCGCGCAGCTTCTGCCCCATAAACGGCGCAATCAGACCGCCGAGGTTCGAGCCGCCGCCGGCACAGCCGATGATGATGTCGGGCTTGACGCCGTATTTATCGAGCGCTGCCTTCGCCTCCAGACCGATGACCGACTGGTGAAGCAGAACCTGATTGAGAACGCTGCCGAGGACGTAGCGGTAGCCGGGCGTTGTCGTTGCAGCCTCGACCGCCTCGCTGATGGCGCAGCCGAGAGAGCCGGTGGTGTTCGGGTCCTTCTCCAGAATTTTTCTGCCGATGTTTGTCGTGTTGGACGGCGACGGCGTGACGCTCGCGCCGTAGGTGCGCATGACCTCGCGGCGGAAGGGCTTCTGCTCGTAGGAGCATTTGACCATGTAGACCTTGCAGTCCAGTCCCAGATACGCGCACGCCATGGAAAGTGCGGTGCCCCACTGACCAGCGCCGGTCTCCGTCGTGACGCCCTTGAGCCCCTGCTGTTTGGCATAGTACGCCTGGGCGATGGCGGAATTTAATTTATGGCTGCCGGAGGGGTTATTGCCCTCAAACTTGTAGTAGATCTTTGCCGGGGTGCCGAGCTTTTTCTCGAGGCAGTAGGCTCTGACCAGCGGCGAGGGACGGTACATCTTGTAAAAATCGCGGATTTCCGCCGGGATTTCGATATACGGCGTGTCGTTGTCCAGCTCCTGGCGGACCAGCTCGTCGCAGAAAACGGGGCGCAGATCGTCAAACGTCATGGGCTTGCCTGTACCGGGGTTCAGCAGCGGCGCGGGCTTCGTTTTCATGTCGGCACGGAGATTGTACCATGCCGTGGGCATCTCATTTTCGGAGAGATAGATTTTGTACGGAATTTGTTCAGACATGTTTGCGTCCACCTTTCTTTGTATTTGCAATGGATGAGCCAAATCTGCGGGACAAAACGAAAACCCTCCTGTCCCTACAGTACGAACTGCTGGGACAGGAGGGGAAAACTCCTGCGGTGCCACCCGGCTTGACGCGCTAGCGCCCACTTTGCGTATGCCAATACATACCGGCTCTTGATAACGGAGCGCCCGCTCCGGCTTGCCTACTGGAAACAGCGTTCGGCTTGCCCTCAGAAGCCCATTCGGCAACCGCCCTGCGCCGCGCTTCCACCGCCCGCGGCTCTCTTTGGCAAGGGGTGTGATTGCTTACTCACACTTCTTCACTGGTTTGAATGGCTAAACTCTACCACTTGAGTAGGCGTTTGTCAAGTAAAATTTTTGTGCGCGGTTTTTGCCGGAACTTGCGGAGAAAACCGGTCAAAGCATGCGCCGAAACGACCGTATTTTCCCGGAAAACGTGTCACAATGAGCTATCAGACGCGGAAAAATTCCGCAGCAAAAGAGGGAAGGACATGAAATTTTTTCGGAAACTTGCGCTGGCGGCGCTGCTGACGGCGCTTCTGACAGGGACGTGCCTTGCGCGCGAGACGTTTCACGGGGCGTATCTGCAGGGCTTTCCGGACGGAAGCATCCGACCGGACGCGGCGGTTACGCGCGCGGAGCTGGCGGAAATTCTGTACCGGATGATGGAGCCGGAGCAAAGACGGGAACTGTCTGAAACCGAGAGCGTGTTCGCGGATGTTCCCACGCGGCACTGGGCGTATGATGCCATCTGTGCGATGGCAGGCGCGCGGCTGATGCTGGGCGGTTCAGACGGATGCTTTCGACCGGACGACGGTGTGACGGGCGAGGAGCTTTCGATTATTTTCGAGCGCGTGCGTGCGCAGGAGACCGGGAAGAAGGCATTGCCGGAGCTTGCCTCCGGCTGGGCTTCGCAGGAGGTGACGTTCGAAGCGGGCAACGGCTGGGTCATGGGGCTGCACGGAACCGAATTTTCCCGCGAGCAGCCCTTTACCAGAGGCGAGCTGGCGGCGCTTTTGAACCGGGTTCTGGAGCGCGAGCCCGAAAGCCTTTTGGATTTACTGGTCGGGATGCCGCTGTTCTCCGACAATCTGGACACGGCGGCGCCGTATTTTCTGGCGCTGCAGGAGGCGGCAATCGACCACACGGCGGAAAAAACCGGCGCGCACGAGCGCTGGACGGGACTTGGATAGAAAATCAGGAAAGCTTCATGCGCGGAAGATCGTCTTCCGCGCGTTTTCGCGTTTTATATGCTTTTCCGGATGGACAGAGCGCGGAAAATGGCATATAATACGAGAGCTTGAAAAGACAAACAAGAGGGCGGACGATGGAGAGAAATACCATGAAGATCAGAACAAGAATGCTGGCGCTGGTGCTGGCGTTGAGCGTTCTTTTGGGGCTGTGCGGCTGCCTGCCGGTGCCGACGGTCCGAAAGGGCGAGACGGCGCCGGAGGAAGAGCTTCAGACGAGCGAAGCCGGTCTTCCTGCACGGGAAGAAGCAATTGAGACGCTGGCGGCAGACGGCTATTTCACGCCGCTGGCGCGCGAAGCGCTTTCCTTTGACGAGATGGTGCTCGGAGAGATTTCCCTTGATGAATTTACACCTTACGCGCAGGCGCTCACACGGGCGGCGGAGGCAGAAAGCCGGGAGGCGTTTCACCGCGCGTGCGTAGAAGCCGAGCGGATGCTTGTCCGGATCAACACGGCGGGGGCGCTTCTGGAAATCGAGAGCGAGCGCGACGCAACCGATGAAGCGCGCAGCACGCGCGCGGACAATCAGGTGCAGGCATACTACGACGCGATGGATTTGTACGACCGGACGCTCTGTGAGATTGCCTCGGGGGATCACGCGGGGATGCTTGACAAGAAATTTGCCGCGTGGCAGATTGAATATTTCAGAGGCTATGACGCCGAAAGCTCCGCGCAGAGTCTGTACCTAACCAATCAGGAGGCGCAGCTGGTTTCGCAGTACGCGCTCTGCTCGTCGCAGGACGAGGTTGACTACGAGCGGCTGACGGAGATTTATCTGCAGCTCGTTTCCGTACGCGCAGAGATGGCGGAGCTTGCCGGTGCGGCGAACTACTCGGAGTATGCCTACAGCGCGTTCTATTCGCGCGACTATACGCCCGCGGACGCGCAGAAAATCTGGAAGACGGCGAAGGAGGATTTTGCGCCGCTGCTGCAGAAATACACCGACAGCCTGACGCAGGCGCTCTGGAAGGAGGACCTGAGCGCAGGAGAATGCACGGAAGAAAGCATTGTGCAGGCGCTTTGCTACGGCGCGGCGCGCATGAGCCCGGAAATCCGCGAGGCGGCGGAGTATCTGCTGGACCATCAGCTCTATGACATTTCCTACGACCGCAAAAAGCTTTCCACCGGCTATACGACGTATCTTTACAGCTTCGACGCGCCGTTCATTTTCAACTGCCCCGACGGATCGTATACGGACTACACGGATATGTTCCACGAGTTCGGGCACTGGGTGGCAGGCTACTACCACGGCTCGGACCCGCTTTACGGCGTGCCGGACTATGATCTGAGCGAACTGCAGTCGCAGGGCATGGAGGTCATGTTCCTGCAGTTCTATGACGAGCTGTTCGGGGCCACCGCGCAGGTTCTGCGCGGCGAGACACTTCTGAACCTTGTCTACAGCGTGGTCACGGGCGCGATGTATGACGAGTTCCAGCAGCGCGTTTATCTGGAACCGGAACTGTCTGAAGAGCGCCTGCTTGATATTTTCCGCGAGGTCTATGAGAGCTACGGCTTTGAGATCTATGACGGGTATGAATACGAATGGGCGGATGTGATTCATAATTTCCAGCAGCCGCTGTATTATATCAGCTACGCCGTTTCGGCAATTCCGGCGCTGGAGCTTTATGTGCAGTCGGTCGAAAGCCCGAACGAGGCGATGGACACGTATCTGCGTGTGGCAGGCATGTCGGACGAGGAATACTACCTCACCGACGCGCTGCGCGAGACCGGGCTTTCCAATTCCATGAAGTCTCCCATCGGAGATGTGATTGCGCAGGAGCTGGAAAAAAGCGGCGCGTTTGCATTTGAAACTAACCAGAAAGAGATGAGAAAAGCAGAATGAAACGATTGGGTGCTTACCTCAAGCCCTATACGCTGCAAAGCATCTTAGGACCGCTCTTCAAGCTCCTCGAGGCGCTTCTGGAGCTGTTTGTGCCGCTGGTTGTGGCAGACATTATCGACACCGGCATTGCCTCCGGCGACAGCGGGTATCTGGTCCGGCGGTGCCTGCTTCTGATCGGGCTGGGGCTTCTGGGGCTTGCCGCCTCCGTGACCGCGCAGTATTTTGCGGCGAAGGCGGCAATCGGCTTTACCGCCGGTGTGCGCCACGCGGTCTTTCAGAAGGTGCAGAGCCTTTCCTACGCCGAGCTTGACAGACTCGGCACGTCGACGCTGATGACGCGCATGACAAGCGACATGAATCAGGTGCAGACGGGGCTTAACCTTGCGCTGCGGCTTTTGCTGCGGTCTCCGTTTGTGGTATTCGGTGCGATGATCATGGCGTTTACGATCGACGTCAAATCCGCGTGGGTTTTTGCGGTGATCATTCCGCTTCTGTTCGCGGTGGTCTTTGCCATCATGTTCAGCTGCATTCCGCTCTACCGGCGCGTGCAGGGGCGGCTGGACGGCGTGCTCGGCGCGGCAAAGGAGAATCTTGCCGGTGTGCGTGTGATCCGCGCGTTCGGAAAAGAGCGGCAGGAAGTCAAGAGCTTCGAGGAAAAGAGCGGGGCGCTGCTATCCTCACAGCTGTTTGTCGGCAAGATTTCGGCACTTTTGAATCCGGTGACCTACGTGATGATCAACCTTGCGATTATTGCCGTTCTGCGCACGGGCGCAGGGCAGGTGGACAAGGGTATTCTGACACAGGGTCAGGTGATGGCGCTTTACAACTACATGTCGCAGATTCTCGTCGAGCTGATCAAGATGGCAAGTCTGATTCTGAGCATGACGAAGGCGACGGCAAGCGCAAAGCGGGTGGCGTTGGTGCTGGCGCTGGAAAGCAGCCTGTCTGTGCCGGAGCAGGACCCGCAGGAAAAAAAGGACGCGCCCGCAGTCGAGTTTGACGGCGTCACGTTTACCTATCCTACCGGCGGCGCGCCGGCGCTGAGCGATATTTCGTTTGCGCTCGGACATGGAAAGACGCTCGGTATCATCGGTGGCACCGGCTCGGGCAAGTCGACGCTCATCAGCCTCATTCCGCGCTTTTACGATGTGACAGATGGTGCGGTGAAGGTCGATGGGTGCGATGTGAAGGACTTCCCGCTGCAAACGCTGCGCGGGAAAATCGGTCTGGTGCCGCAGAAGGCGCTTTTGTTCCTCGGAACCATCCGCGACAATCTGCGCTGGGGCAAGGAAAATGCAACGGACGAGGAGCTTTATGAGGCGCTTCGTGCGGCGCAGGCGCTGGAGGTGGTCGAGGGAAAGCCGAAGGGACTGGACGACCCGGTAGAGACCGGCGGCAGAAACTTTTCCGGCGGGCAGCGGCAGAGGCTTACCATTGCGCGCGCGCTGGTCAGACGCCCGGAGCTTCTGATTCTGGACGACAGCGCGTCGGCGCTCGACTTTGCCACGGACGCCGCACTGCGGCGGGCGCTGCGGGAGCTGCCGTGGCATCCGGCGGTTGTGATCATTTCCCAGCGCACGGCGTCGATTCGCTTTGCAGACGAAATTCTGGTTCTGGACGACGGACGCCTTGCGGGCAAGGGCACGCACGACGAGCTGCTGGAAACCTGCGAGGTCTATCGCGAGATTTATGAGTCTCAGTTCAAGAAGGAGGATGCAAGATGAACCGGAATTCCTCCTCGGCAAAAACGCTCCGGCGGGTGCTCGGAGAACTCGAAGGGCAGAAGCATCTGGTGGTGCTGAGCTTCCTGCTGGCGCTTGCGAGTGTGGCGGGAACACTGTTTGTGCCGATTCTGGTCGGTCGGGCAATTGACGAGATTGTCGGACCCGGGCAGGTCGATTTCGGCGCGCTCGGGCGAATCGGCATGCAGATTGCTGCGACGGCGGCAGTTGTGGCGCTTAGCCAGTGGCTGATGAACATCATCAACAACAAGATCACCTTCCGCGTGACGCGCGAGGTGCGCCAGAAGGCGTTCGCGCATCTGCAGACGCTGCCGCTGTCCTATCTGGATGCGCACCCGTCGGGCGAGATTGTCAGCCGTATGATCTCCGACACCGAGCAGTTTGCAGACGGTCTTCTTCTGGGCTTCACGCAGCTTTTTACCGGTGTCCTGACGATTGCCGGGACGCTCGGATTTATGTTGAGCCTCGATTGGCGCATCACGCTGGTCGTGGTGGTGCTGACGCCGCTGTCTTTGTTCGCAGCAAAGTTCATCGCGACAAGAACGTATGATATGTTCAAGCTTCAGTCGAAGACGCTCGGTGAACAGACGGCGCTGGTCGGCGAGATGTTGGATGGCGAGCGGGTCGTGCAGGCATTTTCGCGCGAGCGGCAGGCGGTTGAGGCATTTGACGAAATTAACGGCAGACTCAAAAAATACACCCTGCGCGCGACGTTTTTTTCCTCGCTGACAAATCCGGTCACGCGCTTTGTCAACAGCATCGTCTATGCCTGCGTGGCGCTCACGGGCGCGCTAGTCGCGGTGACAGGCGGCATCACAGTGGGCGGTCTTTCCGTCTTCCTCAGCTATGCCAACCAGTACGCAAAGCCCTTCAACGACATTTCCGGCGTCGTGACCGAGCTGCAGAACGCGATGGCATGCGCGGGGCGTGTGTTTGAGCTGATCGACGAGCCGTCGGAGACGGCGGACGCGCCGGACGCGATCACACTGGACCATGCCGACGGGCGTGTGGCGCTTACAAACGTCAGCTTCCGCTATGTGCCGGAGCGTCCGCTGATTGAAACGCTCAACGTTTCCGTGCAGCCTGGCGAGCGCGTGGCAATTGTCGGTCCGACGGGCTGCGGCAAGACGACGCTCATTAACCTTCTCATGCGCTTTTACGATGTGAACGGAGGCGAAATCCGCGTCTCCGGCGAGAAAATCACGAAGCTGACCCGCAAAAGCCTGCGGCAGAATTTCGGCATGGTGCTGCAGGATACGTGGATCAAGACCGGCACGGTGCGGGAAAACATCGCGCTCGGAAAGCCGGATGCGACGCAAGACGAAATCGTTGCGGCGGCAAAGGCGTGCCACGCAGACGGCTTTATCCGGCGGCTGCCGGACGGCTACGATACGGTCATTACCGACGGCGGAGGACTCCTGTCGCAGGGACAAAGGCAGCTTCTGTGCATTGCGCGCGTGATGCTGGCGCTGCCGCCGATGCTGATTCTCGACGAGGCGACAAGCTCCATTGACACGAGAACCGAGCTCAAAATCCAGCATGCGTTCTCGCAGATGATGAAGGGCAGGACGAGCTTCATTGTTGCCCACCGGCTCTCTACCATCCGCGAGGCGGACGTGATTCTTGTCATGAAGGACGGGCACGTCATCGAACAGGGACGGCATGAGCAGCTTCTGGCGCAGAACGGCTTCTATGCGAAGCTCTATAACAGCCAGTTTGAACAGTAAACTTCTGAAAAACAGGGCGGTGCGGACGGTTTTTCCGCATCGCTCTTGCTTTTTTGTTCACAGATGGTACAATATGGGTAGCTTATTGATCGACGGAGAGGAGCCAGCAGCATGGCAAAGCGCATCACAAGAATTGTTCTGACCGGCGGACCCGCCGCAGGCAAAACGACGCTCATCAGCCGCATTCTTAAGGAGTTCAAGCAGGACGACGGCTGGAAGGTGATTACGATTCCGGAGACGGCAACGGAGCTGATTTCCGGCTTCGGCATCCGCCCGTTCGGCAACTGCGTGTCGATGCTGGATTTTCAGTATTTTGTGATCGCAGACCAGCTGCACAAGGAAAAGCTGGCGCTCAAGGGCGCGCAGATGGTGCCGGAGGAAAACGTACTGATCATCTACGACCGGGCGCTGTTTGACGACAAGGCGTATATCACGGACGAGCAGTTCCGGGAGATTCTGGCGTACTTCGGCAAAACCGAGCAGGAGGTGCTTGCAGGCTACGACGCGGTTTTGCATCTGGTTTCGTGCGCCAAGGGCGCGGAGTTTGCCTACAATTTTGGCAATGAAGCGCGCTATGAGCCGCTGGAGACCGCACGGGAGAAGGACGATCTGACGCTGCGGGCGTGGAAGGACCACCCGAACCTCAAGGTGATCGACAATGCGGTCGATTTTGAAGACAAGCTCCGCCGCGGCATCCGCGCCATTTATGACTGCCTCGGATTGACCGCGCCGCAGGAGGTCTGGCACAAGTATCTGATCGCCATGCCGGATGTGCGGGCGCTTGAGAAGGCGTATGCCGCCAGCGCGATCGATATGATGCAGACCTATCTCGTCGGGACGCAGCCGAACGTCGTCCGCCGTATCCGCCAGCAGAAAAACGGGCAGGAATATCTGTATTTCTACACTGAAAAGCGCTACACGGACGCAGGTGCGTGGGAGACGGAAAAGCCGATCACGCAGAAGGAATACGTCCAGTATCTCATGGAGGCAGACACGGCGCTGCATGCGGTGCATAAGACGAAGTACCGGTTTATGATCGACGGACGGCGGTTTGAAATCGACGTGTATCCGTTCAGCGAAAGCCGCGCGATCATGCGCGCCGAGCTTCCGGCGGAGGCGTCTGCGCCGCAGACGCCGCAGGGCATCGAGATTGTGCGCGAGGTCACGGGCGACCCCATGTACAAAAACAGCCGCCTGGCAAGAGAACAGAAATTGTAATAAAAACCCGGACCGTCTCAGACGGTCCGGGTTTTGCGTATCGGCGGAAAAAGACGTGCCTTTGTCAAAGAATCCGGATCTGGCACATGCGCATGGCAGCGAGGGCGTTTTCATGGCTTTCCGGCGTGACGCCGGCGCAGCAGGCGCTGTCGACCGCAATCGGAAGCTCCGGTAGTGCGCACTTGGCAGACAGCACGTTCGTAATTACGCAGATATCCGTGCAGAGCCCGACAAATTCTGCCGAGGTGAGATTGTCCAGTCCCTTGAGATACTGCACGAGTTCTTCGGAGCCGAACGAGGGCTTGTCAAAAATCCGCGCGCCGGTGGTGTCCAACGCAGGGTCAATCTCCCAGCCGGGGGTGTTTTCGATGCAGTGGGGCACGGGGAGATTTCTGCCCTCCTGCGTTTGCAGATAATTTTCATGATGGGTGTCACGGGTAAAGACGACGGTCTTGTCCGCTTTTTTTGCCTGCGCGATTTTTTCCGCGACGCGCGGGACGATGGCGACCGCTTCTTTGGTAGCGAGCGCACCGGAAATGAAATCCTTCTGCATATCCACAACGACCAAAACGTCCATGGTGATGCCTCCTGTCATGCTGTTTTAGAAAAGCATAGCACGTTTCGGAAAAAAAACAACCGTTTTTTAACGGCACGTTTCGCGGGAAAGGGCTTGACAAGCGGCTGCGGCATGCGTATACTGTGAAAAACATAAAAAATTTTATATAAAAATTTGAATGCGTTCTAAAGTGAAAGGGAGCGGTCTGATGCTGCAGGAAAGCATTTTGCGGCTGTACCGGCGTCTTCGGCTCGACGGATACCGGAAGCTGTTCGGCGCGGTGCAGGAACGAGAGGGAAGCCTCAGCGCCATCGAGGCGTTTTCGGCGGACCTCATTAACCTGCTCGGAGAACCGACGCTCAGCCAGTTTGCCGAGTATGTCGGCATTTCCCAGCCGAACGCGACCTACAAGGTCAACGCGCTGGCAGGCAAGGGCTATGTGGAGAAGGTCGTCTCGAAGCCGGACCGGCGTGAAATCCGGCTCCGGACCGGAAAGAAGTTTGCACAGTATTTTGACGAGGACCGCCCGGCAATCTGCGCCGCGGCAGAGCGGGTGCGCGCGCAGTTTTCCGAAAGCGAAATCGACACGGCGCGCCGCGTGCTTGACGCAATGTTGGATGCAATGCAGGAGGGCAGGAAAGGAGCCAATGTATGATTGATCTGTTTGAAAAATGCTATAAACCGGGCATTGCCGACGAGGCAAGGGCGCTCGGCATCTATCCGTATTTCCACGCGCTGGAGTCGAAACAGGACGTGACGGTGATCATGGAGGGAAAGCGGCGGATTATGCTGGGGTCCAACAACTATCTGGGACTCACGACAAATGAAACCGTCATCCGCGCGGGTGTGGAGGCGTATGAGCGCTTCGGCTCGGGCTGCTCGGGCTCTCGGTTTCTGAACGGAACGCTGGAGCTGCATCTGGAGCTGGAAAAGGAGCTGGCGGCATTTTTGCGCAAGGACGAGGTCGTGACGTTTTCCACCGGCTTTCAGTCGAACCTCGGCATCATCAGCGCTCTGGTCGGGCTGCACGACTATGTGATCATGGACCGGGAAAACCACGCAAGCCTCTATGACGGCTGCCGCCTTTCCTACGGCACGATGCTCCGTTACCGGCACAACGACATGCAGGATCTGGAGAAGAAGCTGCAGAAGGTGCCGGAGGGCGCGGGGTGCCTGATCGTGACGGACGGCGTGTTCTCCATGGGAGGAGACATTGCAAACCTGCCGGAGATCTGCCGTCTGGCAAAGCAGTACGGCGCGCGCGTGATGGTGGATGACGCGCACGGACTGGGGGTCATCGGCGAAGGCGGACGCGGCACGGCAAGCTACTATGGTCTGGAAGACCAGGTGGACGTGTATATGGGCACGTTCTCCAAATCTCTGGCAAGCCTCGGTGGGTACATGGCGGCGTCGAGCCGCGTGGCAGACTATGTGCGGCACAACTCGCGCCCATTTATCTTCTCGGCGTCCATTCCGCCTGCAAACTGCGCCGCGGCGCTTGCCGCGCTGCGGGAGCTGGAAGCGCATCCAGAGTTGGTCTCTAAATTACAGCAGAACGCGCTGTATTTAAGAAAACGGCTCTCGGAAGAGCATATCCGGATGCGCGAATCGAACGGCGAAATTGTGCCGATCATTCCGATCTACACCTATGAGCCGGTGCCGACGCTTACGATTGCAAAGGAGCTTTACGACGCGGGCGTGTATGTCAATTCGTCCCTTCCCCCGGCGGCAGCGCCGCACGAGTGCCTGCTGCGCACGAGCCTGATGGCAACGCACACGACGGAGCTGATTGACGAGGCGGTCGGCATCATGAAAGACATTCTCAGGAGGCATGAATTGTAATGGCGAAAATCTGTGTGATTACGGGCGGGACCTCCGGCATCGGAAAATGCACGGCGGAGGCGATGGCGCAGAAGGGCTATACGGTCTATGAGCTGAGCCGCCGCGCCGAAGGTCTTCCCGGCATGTTCCACATTCCGACCGACGTTACGGACCCCGACGCATGCCAACGCGCCATTGACGAGGTCGTCTCGCAGGCAGGGCGGATTGACGTGATGATCAACAACGCCGGCTTCGGGATCTCGGGCGCGATCGAGTTTACGCCGGTCGAGCAGGCGAAGCGGCAGTTCGACGTGAACTTTTTCGGCATGGTGAACATGAACCGCGCCGTGATTCCCGTCATGCGCGCGCAGAGAAGCGGGCGGATTGTGAATCTCAGCTCGGTCGCAGGCGCGATTCCGATTCCGTTCCAGGCGTTTTACTCGGCGAGCAAGGCGGCAATCAATTCCTACACGATGGCGCTGGCAAACGAGATCAAGCCCTTCGGCGTGCAGGTCTGCTGCGTCCAGCCGGGCGATATCCAGACCGGCTTTACGGCGGCGCGGCAGAAAATCGTTGTGGGCGACGATATTTACGGCGGCAGAATCTCGCGCTCGGTCGCTGGTATGGAAAAAGACGAGCGGACCGGCATGAAGCCCGAGGACGCGGGCGCGTTCGTGTGCCGTGCGGCAACGAGAAAGGGCGTCAGACCGGTCAACACGATCGGGCTTTCGTACAAATTCTTCTGCGTGCTGCAGAAGCTGCTGCCCGCGAAAACGCTCAACTGGCTCGTCGGCATGGTCTATGCCAGATAATAAGAAAACCGGAAGCGGGCGAAATCGCCCGCTCCTTTTTGTGCGGAATAAGCAGGGCGGAAGGCGGGAAGACTGTATGCATTGCGAATGCTGGAAACATCGTTGTAATTTTGAACAAAAAAACGTTTCCAAATGCATCAAAACGCCGAATTCTCATAAAACGAAAAATTTTCTCTTCCCAAATGGAAAATATGTAGTATAATATGGACAACGGAGATGGAAACGTTTCCAGCATGATGGAAATCATGGCTTATTTCAACAGGAGGAATTATCAATGAAAAAGTTCATCGCATTGTTCTTGGCGCTGGTTCTGGCGCTGGGTCTGATGGCTTGCGCATCATCTGCTACCACCGAGACCACCACGCAGCCCGCCGAGACCACCACGACCACCGAAGAAACCAAGACCGAGGAAGCAGCTCCGGCAGAGGAAACTTCCGAAGAAACCGCTCCGGCAGCTGCCGGCTCCGTCTACTGGCTGAACTTCAAGCCGGAATCCGACGAAGTGCTGCAGAAGGTTGCTGCTATGTACACCGAAAAGACCGGTGTTCCCGTCACGGTCGTGACCGCCGCTTCCGGCACGTACAACGAGACCCTGACCGCCGAGATGGATAAGAGCAAGATGCCCACGCTGTTCGTCGTCGGCAACCAGGCAGCCGTCTCCACCTGGGGCGACTACTGCTACGATCTGACCGGCACCCCGATTGCAAACGAGCTGACCACCGACGCTTACAACCTCTATGACGAGGATGGCAAGCTCTGCTCCATCGGCTACTGCTACGAGTGCTACGGCATCATCGTCAACAAGAAGCTTCTGAAGGACGCCGGTTATGACATCACCGACATCACCAACTTCGAGACCCTGAAGACCGTTGCCGAAGACATCCACGCGCGCGCTGCCGAGCTCGGCTTCGACGCTTTCACCTCTTCTTCCATGAGCTCGGATTCCAGCTGGCGCTTCACCGGCCATCTGGCAAACCTCGAGTACTACTACGAGTCCGTCGATGATCCCACCGCATGGGAGACCTGCCCGGCTACCATCACCGGCAACTACATGCAGAACTACAAGAACCTGTGGGATCTGTATATCAACAACTCCGCAACGAACCCCGCGGACCTGGCTGCCGGCGGCTTTGACGCACAGGCTGAGTTCGCAGAGGGCAAGGCAGTGTTCTATTCTCAGGGCAACTGGGAATGGTCCGCACTGGCTGAGAAGGGCATGAGCGCTGACGACCTGACCATGATTCCGTACTACTGCGGCGTGGAAGGCGAAGAAAAAGCCGGTCTGAACTGCGGCACCGAGAACTGCTGGGCTGTCAACGCGGAAGCTTCCGAGGAAGACATCCAGGCAACGCTTGATTTCATGTACTGGATGGTCACCGACGCTGATGCTTCGCGCATGCTCGTCGATTCCTTCGGCGTTATGCCTTACAAGCAGTCTGCCGAGTCCACCAACCCGTTCCTGAAGAACGCCAACGAGTACGCTGCCGAAGGCAACTATGTCATGCCTTGGGTCACCAACTTCCAGCCGAACGTTGACGCTTACCGCGAAGCGCTCGTCGCTGCCATGAACCAGTACGACGCCGATCAGACCGACGCCAACTGGGAGCTGGTCAAGACCGCGTTCGTCGACGGCTGGGCAGTGCAGTACCAGGCAGCCAACGGCTGATCTCTTGGCGGATCTTTTGCCCCAATGCTGCGGTTTGAAAGCTTGAAATACACAAAGTATTCCTGTGCTTTCAAACCTTGCCTTGGAACAAAATCTCTCGCCAAGCGGCGGATCTTTTGCCCTAGCACGGACAGAAAAACCAAACAAAATAACTCTTGCACGGGGCGAGCATTCCGCTCGCCCCGTTTTCCAAAACAGGACGTTTTTCTATCACGCCCAATGCTGCATGAGGCTGCGGGCATGAACTTACCGGAAGTGAGGATGAGAGTATTGAAGCGTAGAAGAGATCCAGCAGCAGTCAACAGCCGCCTGATCCGCCGCCCCATTCAGCGGATGTTCTGGCTGTTCCTGCTTCCGATGACGGCGGCGTTCTGCATCGGATTCGTGTATCCGTTTTTGAAGGGACTGTTTTTGTCCTTCTGCAAGTTCAAGACAACCAGCAAGTGGACGTGGGTTGGCTTGAGCAACTATGTCAAGGCGTTCCACGACGAAAGCTTCCTGTATTCGTTCGGCTATACGGCAGTGTTCGCCATCGTGTCGCTGATCATCATCAATGTCCTTGCCTTCACGGTTGCGTATGCGCTGACGCAGGGCATCAAGGGAACCAACGTGTTCCGGACCGTCTTTTTCATGCCGAACCTGATTGGCGGCATCGTGCTGGGCTATATCTGGAGCATGATTTTTGACGGCATTCTGAGCCATTACGGCACATCGATTCTGCTCAATACAAAGCTCGGCTTCTGGGGCTTGATCATCCTCATGTGCTGGCAGCAGATCGGCTATATGATGATCATTTACATTGCAGGTCTGCAGGCGGTGCCGGAGGATATGCTCGAGGCGGCAAAGATCGACGGCGCCAACAAGTGGCAGACGCTGTGGAAGGTCACGATTCCGAACGTCATGCCGTCGATTACGATCTGCATGTTCCTGACGCTGACCAACGGCTTCAAGCTCTTTGACCAGAACCTCGCGCTGACCGGCGGTCAGCCGTATATCATCAACCCCGACGGCACGACGGTGCATACGACGGAAATGCTCGCGCTCAACATTTACAACACCTTCTATGGACAGAACGTGAACGCCAGAGGTACAGCGCAGGCGAAGGCAGTGCTGTTCTTCATCCTCGTGGCGGCAATCGGTCTGATTCAGCTCAACGCAACCCGGAAAAAGGAGGTCCAGCAGTGATGAAAAACAGCGCATTATCCAAAGAAAAGCAGGCAAAGCGGGCGCTGACGATCTTCTTTGCGGTGCTTTGCGTATTTTACGTGATGCCGGTTCTGCTGGTGCTGCTCAACTCGTTCAAGGTCAACACCTTCGTCAAGACCGACACGTTCGGCTGGCCCAGCGGCGAGAGCTTTGCGGGCTGGAGCAACTTTGTCAAGGGCATGACCTTCGGCAACTATCCGTTCTGGAAATCCGCGCTCTACAGCACGGTCATTACGATCCTCTCGACGGCGCTGATTCTGCTGTTCACGTCGATGGCAGCGTGGTATATCTCCCGCGTCAATTCGCTGCTTTGCCGCGTGATCTATTATCTTTGTGTGTTCTCGATGGTCGTGCCGTTCCAGATGGTCATGTTTACGCTGTCGAAAACCGCCGATACGCTGAAATTAAACACGCCGTGGACGATTCCGGTCATTTATCTGGGCTTTGGCGCAGGTCTGGCGGTGTTCATGTTCACAGGCTTTGTCAAGGCAATTCCGCTGGACATTGAAGAGGCGGCGGCAATCGACGGCTGCGGTCCGCTGCGCACGTATTTCTCGGTCGTTCTGCCGATGCTCCGTCCGACGATGATTTCGGTTGGTATTCTGGAGATCATGTGGATCTGGAACGACTATCTGCTGCCGTACCTGGTGTTGGACCGGACGAACTATCTGACGATTCCGATTCACATTCAGTATCTCAAGGGCAGCTACGGCACGGTGGATCTCGGCACGACGATGGCTCTGATTCTGCTGTCGATCATTCCGGTGATTGTCTTCTATCTGACGTGCCAGAAGCACATCATCAAGGGAGTTGCCGCGGGCGCGGTCAAGGGCTGAGCGCACGATAACGAAAGGAGCGTGAGCCGGTTGACCATCAAGGATCTGGCAAAGCTCAGCGGGTACTCGTTGGGAACTGTTTCGCGGGTGCTCAACAACCAGCCGAATGTCTCCGAGCAGGCGCGCAAAACCATTCTTGCGCTGGTCGAGGAGCACGGTTTTGAGCGCAACGCGAGTGCGCAGCTGCTCAAGCAGCAGAGGACCAAAAGCGTTCTGATCATCGTCAAAGGTACCTCCAACGAGATGTTCGCGGCGATGGTGGAAAAGCTGCAGTCGCTGTTTGCGGATACCGACCATCCCGTGATTGCCGACTTTATCGACGAAGACGAGAACGAGGTCAAGCGCGCGGTGCAGCTGTGCCGGGAGAGAAAGCCGAGTGGTGTTCTGTTCCTCGGCGGCAACAATGAAAACTTCCGCGCGGATTTTGACAAGGTTCTCGTGCCGAGCGTGGTCGTGACGAACGATGCACATGAGCTGCGGTTTCCGAACCTGTCAAGTGTCTCGACCGACGACTGCGCGGGTGCCTCGTGCGCGGTGGAGTATCTGCTCAGAAGCGGACACCGGAATATCGCCGTCCTCGGCGGCGACCGCGCCATTTCTGACACCAGTGCCAGACGATACGAGGGCTGCGTGGAGGCGTTCCGGAAAAACGGTTTGACATTTGACGACGAAACGATGTATTATACCGGTCGGTATTCGTATGAATTCGGCTACAACGGCATGAGGCAGGCACTTGAAAAGACGAAGGGACTGACTGCGGCGTTTGCGATGGCAGACGTCATTGCCATCGGCGCAATCCGGGCGCTGTTTGACGAGGGACTGCGCGTGCCGGAGGATATTTCGGTCGTGGGCTACGACGGGCTTCGCATCGGAGACTTTTATGTGCCGAAGCTGACGACGATTTCGCAGTCGGTGGAGCTTCTGGCGAAGTGCTCGTTTGAGCTGTTGATTTCCTGCATGCAGGGTGCGCCGGCACAGCATTTGACGGTGCCGTTCCGCCTGCTTCGCCGGCAGAGCGTCCGGCAGATCACAGAATAGAGGGATTTTTATGGAACGAAGCAGCGGAATTCTGCTGCATATCACATCGCTGCCTTCGAAATACGGCATTGGAAATCTGGGAAAGGAAGCGTATGCCTTTGTGGATTTCCTGAAGCAGGCGGGGCAGAAATACTGGCAGATTCTCCCGCTCTGCCCGCCGGGCTACGGCGATTCGCCGTATCAGGGCTTTTCGACATTTGCAGGCAATCCGTATCTGATTGACCCAGAAGAGCTGGTGGAAAAGGGCTGGCTGGCAAGAAAGACGCTGGAGAGTGTGCAGTGGTCGCAGCGCGACGATCAGGTTGATTTCCGGCAGATGTATGACGAGCGGCTTCATATGCTGCAGGCGGCGTTCTCCGGCTTCCATGAAAACGAACCGGCGGATTTCTGGGCGTTTGTGGAACAGGAGGCAGCCTGGCTGCCGGAGTATGCGCTGTTTATGGCGATCAAGGCACATTTTGATGATCGTCCGTGGCTGGAGTGGCCGGCGGATATCCGCCTGCATCAGCCGCAGGCAATTGCGCAGTACCGCGAGAGCCTGCAGATTGATGTCCGGTTCCACTGCTTCCTGCAATATGTGTTCCATAAGCAGTGGCAGAACTTAAGAGCCTACGCGCACGAAAACGGCGTGCAGATCATCGGAGACGTGCCGATCTATGTGCCGCTGGATTCAGCAGACGTGTGGGCACATCCGGAAAACTTCCAGCTCGGAAGAACCAGACGCCCGCGCTGCGTCGCCGGCTGTCCGCCCGACGGGTTCAGCAAAAACGGGCAGTATTGGGGCAACCCGATCTACGACTGGGAGCGCATGGAGCAGGATGGCTTTTCCTGGTGGCTGCAGCGCATCGGCGCGGCAGGACGCAACTATGACGTCGTGCGCATCGACCATTTCCGCGGCATCGAGAGCTATTGGAGCATCCCTGCCGTCAACAAGACCGCGCGCAACGGGCGCTGGGTCAAAGGACCCGGACTCAAGCTGGTGCGCGCGATTCAGAAGGCGTATCCGGATATCTCGTTCATTGCCGAGGATCTGGGCTTCCTGACGCCGGAGGTTCTGCAGCTGGTGCTCGATTCCGGCTGGCCGGGTATGAAGGTCCTGGAGTTTGCGTTCGACCCGCGCGAGCCGAGCAACTATCTGCCGCATAAGTACGGTGAAAACTGCATCTGCTACACGGGCACGCACGACAATGAGACGCTGTACCAGTGGTGCGGCAAAATTTCGCCGGAGTCCGATGCATATGCGCGGGAGTATCTGGGCATTACCAAAGAAGACGACCTGGCGCAGGCAATCATCGAGGCGGGCGCAAAGTCAAAGGCGGCGCTGTTTGTGGCGCAGATGCAGGACTATTTGGGACTCGGCGGTGAGGCGCGGATGAATGAGCCCGGTACGCTGAAGGTGGAGAACTGGCGCTGGCGGATGCTGCCCGGTCAGGCGGACGCGCAGCTGGCGCAGAAAATTTTGTGTTTGACACAGCAAGCAAAGCGCGTATAATACGCAGTATCAATCGCAGCCCGCACTGTCTGCGAGACAGCGCGGGCTGCATGTTTTGAATCCGGTCTTCGGACCACAGTTTGGAGAATGTGTATGAGTAACGAAGTAGAACGAATTGTACAGCAGACCGAGGCGCTCCTGCGCCTGCGTCATGAGGAAACCTTACAGGAGACCACGCCGCAGCGGCTGCATGAATGTCTGGGCGAAGTCATCATGATGCAGATCAATGACAGCTGGGTCAAGACGAAAAAGCGGCAGACTGCCGAGCGGCGTGCGTTTTATTTTTCGGCGGAGTATCTGGTCGGACGGCTGGTTTACAGCAACCTGTTTAACCTCGGCATTCTGAGCGAGGTCAAAAAGGCGTTTGCGGAAAAGGGCGTGGACCTTGCGTGCCTGGAAGAGATTGAGGACGCGGCGCTCGGCAACGGCGGTCTGGGGCGGCTCGCAGCGTGCTTCCTCGACAGCGCGGCAACCTGCGATGTGCCGCTGACGGGCTACGGACTTCGCTACCGGTTCGGGCTTTTCAAGCAGAGCTTTGAAAACGGCAGCCAGCGCGAGAACGCCGACGACTGGACAAAGTTCGGAGACCCGTGGAGCCACCGGCGCGACAAGCTGGCGGTGAAGGTCAATTTTGCCAACCAGACGGTCATTGCGGTTCCGTATGATATGCCGGTTATCGGCTTTGAAAACAACACGATCGGTACGCTGCGGCTCTGGCAGTGCGAGGCGGAGAAGGAACTGGACTTTGATGCGTTCAACGCGCAGAACTACGTCAAGGCGCTGGAAACGAAGAACAAAGCCGAGGACATCACGCGCGTTCTGTATCCGAACGATTCGACGTTGGAGGGAAAGCAGCTGCGCATCAAGCAGCAGTATGTGCTCTCCAGCGCGTCGCTGCAGGACATTTTGAGAAGTTTCCGCGAGAATCACGGCTGCGATTATTACCGGCTTCCGGAATTTGACGCCGTGCAGCTCAACGACACGCATCCGGCAATGGCAATTCCGGAGCTGATTCGCCTGCTGCAGCTTGAGGGCATGGACTTTGAGTCCGCATTCCAGATTGCCGCGCGCGTGTTCTCTTACACGAACCACACCGTCATGGGCGAGGCGCTGGAAAAGTGGGATCTGGAGCTGCTGCGCTCGGTGGTGCCGGAGATCTGCGACATCATTGAGAAAATCGACACCAGACTCAAAAAGGAACATCCGGACAGCGGGCTTTTCCTTATCAAGGACCATCAGGCGCATATGGCAAATCTCTCGGTGTATGTCTCCACGGCGGTCAACGGTGTGGCGCGGATTCACTCCGAGATTCTCAAAAACGACCTGTTCAAGGACTGGTATCGCTATTACCCCGAGCGCTTCCAGAACAAGACCAACGGCATTACCCCCCGGCGCTGGCTGGGTCTTTGCAACCCCGAGCTGTGCGGACTGATCGAAAGCAAGGTCGGCACCGGTTTCCTGACAGATCTTGACAAGCTCGAAGGACTCAAGAACGGGCTCGATGAGATGACCGTCAAGCAGTTCAACGCGATCAAGCTGGAAAAGAAGCGGCAGCTTTGCGCGGTGATTGAAGAACATGAGGGCGTGAAGCTGGATCCGAGCTTCATGTTTGACGTGCAGGTCAAGCGGCTTCACGAGTATAAACGGCAGCTGATGAACGCGCTTTCCATCATGGATCTTTACTTCGGCATCAAGGACGGCACAATTTCCGACTTTACGCCGACGGCGTTTATCTTCGGCGCGAAGGCGGCGCCCGGCTATGTGCGCGCAAAGGCAATCATCCGGTATATCAACCGCGTGGCAGAGCTTGTGAACAACGACCCGGCGGTCGCCGACAAGATGAAGGTTGTGTTCGTGCAGAACTACAACTGCTCGTATGCCGAGCATATCATCCCCGCGGCGGATATCTCCGAGCAGATTTCGCCCGCCGGCACGGAAGCGTCCGGCACGGGCAACATGAAGCTGATGCTCAATGGCGCGGTCACGCTCGGCACGATGGATGGCGCGAACGTCGAGATCGTCGAGCGCGCGGGTCTGGAGAATAACTATATCTTCGGCGCGAGCGTCGAAGAGCTGAACGACATCCGCGAGAGCTACTGCGCGCGCGATGTGTATCACAGCAATCCGCGCATCAAGCGGGCAGTCGATACGCTCGTTGACGGCACGGTGCCGACCGACTCCGAGCTGCGTGAGCTGTATACGTCGCTGCTCGACGGCGCAAGCTGGCATCGCCCCGACCACTATTTCGTCCTCAAAGATCTGCCGTCTTACCAGCAGGCAAGGCTGCAGGCGAACCGCGACTATCGCGACCGTGTGGAATTCGGGCGCAAGTGCCTGATGAACGTCGCCTCGGCGGGCTATTTCTCGTCCGACCGCACGATCCGGCAGTACGCGAAGGAAATCTGGAAGATTTAAGACTGCAAAGCCCCGGGCACTGCCCGGGGCTTTTGTGGGATTCGGGAAAGGAGCAGGACCATGGTTTTTGATACGATATTGCGCGGCGGTACGGTCATGGACGGCAGCGGAAAGGCAGGCTTTCGCGCGGATGTCGGCATGCTGGACGGGAAAATTGCTGCCGTCGGGAATTTAACGGACGCGCGGGCAAGACGCATTCTCGATGTGACGGGGCGGCTCGTCACACCGGGCTTTATCGACATTCACCGGCACGCGGATGCGGCAATTTTCCGTCCCGGGTTTGGAGACGCCGAGCTATGTCAAGGCTTGACGACGATCATAAACGGCAACTGCGGTTTGTCTGCTGCGCCGAGCGGCGGAGCATATCAGGCGGAAATCTTTGACTATCTCACGCCCGTGACCGGACCGCTGGAGGCGCGGATGCAGACGGATTCGATGGGCACGTATCTGCAGGCGGCAAAGGCGCTGGCGCTGCCTGTGAACGTCGGCATGCTTGCCGGCGGCGGTACCATTCGCGCGCAGGCGGCGGGCTTCGGCGTGCAGCGGCTGGAAAAGGAGCACTACCGGAAAATTCACCGCGCGATTGAGCGGGCATTGGCGGACGGTGCGTTCGGCGTGTCTCTGGGGCTGGGCTATGCGCCGGAGTGCTTTTATGAAACGCAGGAGCTCATGGAGGCGCTCGCGCCGCTTTCAAACAGCGGCATTCCCATTACGGTCCATATGCGCCAGGAGGGAAGCGGCGTGGAGCAGGCACTTGAGGAAATGATCACGGTCGGAAAAGCGCTTCGGACGCCGCTGGAAATCAGCCATCTGAAATCCATCGGAAAGACAAACTGGCGCCGCTCAACGCCAAACATGCTGCGCCGGATGGAACTGGCGCGCGAGGAAGGTGTGGAGATTTACTGCGACGCATACCCCTACACGGCAGGCTCGACGCAGCTGATTCATATTCTGCCGCCGGAATGCCAGGAGGGCGGGCTCGGCGTTCTGAGCGAAAATCTCAGGAAGCCTTCGTTCCGCGCGCACATCCGGCATCGCATGGAAACAGGCAGCGACTTTGAGAATATCTCGCTGCTGGTCGGCTGGGAGAACATCGTCGCTTCGAGCGTGACATTGCCGCAGCACAAATGCTTTGAGGGAAAGACGATTGCGCAGATTGCAGCCATGGAGCAAAAAGACCCGTTTGACTGTGCGTTTGACCTGCTGGCAGACGAGCACTGCGCGGTGAGCATGATTGACTTTATCGCTGCTGAAGAAGACATCGAAGCGATCCTGCGCGACGAGACGACCTGCGTGATCTCCGACAGCACCTATCCCACGCAGGGACTGGTGCATCCGCGCGTGTACGGAACGTACGTGCGGCTGTTTGAACACTATGTGCGCAGGGGTGTACTTTCGCCGGAGCAGGCGGTGCGGAAGGTGACGGCGCTGCCCGCGGCGCGGCTTCGTCTTCCCGGCAAGGGCATGCTTGCGCCGGGTATGGACGCAGACGTCAATGTGTTCGCACTGGAAGGACTTCATGAGGCGGGAACCTATGGAAATCCCCGGCAGAGCGCGCAGGGTATGGAGCCGGTTTTTCTTGCAGGGGAACCTGCAATTCTGCACGGAGAACGGACAGACAACATTTGTGGGAAGGTGTTGGAACGGGTGAAATCCTGACATTTATCACGGCGGACGCAAAAAATGGATTTCCGGGCGCTAAAATGTTTGAAACTATGAAAAATGTAAATAATATGGCGCATATGAAGGCTCTTTTTGGCAAATATAATACTGGACACCCGCTTCGCGATGGGCTATAATTCAATAGAATGAAAGATAAATGTGTAGTTTCGTGTCCGGTTTGGCGGATTGCCGTCCGGCGATAAAATAAGGAGGAAATTATTCATGTCTGTTAAAGTTGCGATCAATGGTTTTGGACGTATCGGCCGTCTGGCATTCCGTCAGATGTTCGGCGCAGAAGGCTACGAGGTTGTCGCCATCAACGACCTGACCTCGGCAAAGATGCTGGCGCATCTTCTGAAGTACGACTCCACGCAGGGCAACTACGTTGCGCAGGGTCACACCGTTGATTTCCATGAGGGCGAAGGCGAAGACAACTACATCGTTGTCGACGGCAAGAAGATCGTCATCTACAAGATGCCGAACGCTGCTGAGCTGCCCTGGGGCAAGCTGGGCGTTGACGTCGTGCTGGAGTGCACCGGCTTCTATACCAGCAAGGCAAAGGCACAGGCTCATATCGACGCAGGCGCCCGCAAGGTCGTTATCTCCGCTCCTGCCGGCAACGATCTGCCCACCATCGTCTATAACGTCAACCACAACACGCTGACCAAGGAAGACAAGATCATCTCCGCCGCTTCCTGCACCACCAACTGCCTTGCCCCGATGGCAAAGGCTCTGAACGATCTGGCTCCGATCGAGTCCGGCATTATGTGCACGATCCATGCCTACACCGGCGATCAGATGCCGCTCGACGGTCCGCAGCGCAAGGGCGACCTTCGCCGCTCCCGTGCAGCAGCTGTCAACATCGTTCCGAACTCCACCGGCGCTGCAAAGGCAATCGGTCTGGTTATCCCCGAGCTGAACGGCAAGCTCATCGGCGCTGCCCAGCGTGTCCCGACCCCCACTGGCTCTACCACCATTCTCAACGCCGTCGTCAAGGGCGCTGTCACGGTTGAGCAGGTCAACGCACAGATGAAGGCGGAAGCCACCGAGTCCTTCGGCTACAACACCGACGAGATCGTCTCCTCCGACATCATCGGTATGCGCTTCGGCTCCCTGTTCGATGCCACGCAGACCATGGTCCTGCCGCTTCCCAACGGCGATACGCAGGTTCAGGTCGTCTCCTGGTACGACAACGAGAACTCCTACACCAGCCAGATGGTCCGTACCATCAAGTATTTCTCCGAGCTGGGCTAAAATCCAATCTAAACATTCAACCGGCGGCACAACTTGCCGCCGGTTTTTCTCGGCTTTTTCAGCAAAAACGGGTGCGTCAACTGGCAATAACGACAAAGCTTTGGATGGTTTTTCTGCTTGCGAAGCGGGCGGAAATGTGGTAAAATCTTACCAACAAACAACAGCAGCAAAGGGAGGACGGCGGATGCAGCGGTTCGAGCTTCCGGGATGGAATAGCGGAGCATCACAGGACGCACCCGCAGTCTGCGCCCGGGCATCTTACGGTCTGGCGCAGGCAGGCCCTTTTGCGTGTTTTTGATGCAGCCGATTCCCGGTAGCGGGGGTTGGCTGTTTGCGTTCTTTCGAAAAATCCGCGCAGGCGGCAGGTACCAGCGATACAGAAAGAGGTCAGTCTATGGAGCAGTTCAAGGCGTTTTTGGAGCAATTTCATACCACCGGCGTTTCAGACGCCTACCGGTTTCTCGGCTGTCACGCGCAGAATCGGGACGGTGTTGACGGATTCGTGTTCCGGACATGGGCGCCGCAGGCGCAGTCTGTGCGCGTGACGGGCGATTTCAACTTCTGGAACGAGGAAGACCTTCCAATGCAGCCCGTGGGCTGCGGCGTGTGGGAGGCGTTTTCGAGGTTCGCTCAGCCCGGTCAGCGCTATAAGCTCTGCATCAAAACAAAAGACGGCAGAACGGTCTATAAGACGGACCCCTATGGAAACCGCTGCGGCGTGCTTCCCGATACGGCAAGCATCATTGAAGCCGAAGACGGGTTTGTATGGCACGACGGGCTTTACCGGGCGCGGCGCAGAAAAGAGAAGATTTTAAACCGCCCAGTCAACATTTACGAGGTGCATGCGGGGTCCTGGAAGCGGCACGAGGACGGAAGCGTCCTGTCCTTCCGCGAGCTGGCACAGCAGCTGGTTCCCTATGTCAAAGACATGGGCTATACGCACATTGAGCTGATGCCGGTGATGGAGTATCCATATGACCCGTCGTGGGGCTATCAGATCACCTGCTATTACGCGCCCACACATCGCTACGGCGCGCCGGAGGACCTCAAGTATTTCATCGATGAGGCGCATAAGGCAGGCATCGGCGTGATTCTCGACTGGGTGCCGGCGCATTTTCCGAAGGATGCCAACGGGCTTTATGAGTTCGACGGCACGTGCTGTTACGAGCTGTCGGACCCCACAATGAACGAGCACCCGGACTGGACGACGCGCATTTATGACTACGGCAAGCCCGAGGTCCGGTCGTTTCTGATCTCCAACGCCTGCTACTGGATCTCGCAGTTCCACGCCGACGGCATCCGGGTCGACGCGGTGGCGTCGATGCTGTATCTGGACTATAACCGCCCGAACTACAAGCCGAACCGCTTCGGCGGGCGGGAGAACCTGGAGGCCATCGACTTTTTGCGGCAGCTCAACGCCGCGGCGTTCCAGACGGAACCGGCGGTCATGATGATTGCCGAGGAGTCGACGGCGTTCCCGCTCATTACGAAGCCGGATTACGACGGCGGGCTCGGGTTCCTCTTTAAGTGGAACATGGGCTGGATGAACGATATGCTGCAGTATATGTCTCTGGACCCCCTGTACCGCAAGGGCGATCACAATGCGCTGACGTTCTCCATGACCTACGCATTTTCTGAGAACTTTATCCTGCCGCTGAGCCACGACGAGGTGGTCCACGGAAAATGTTCGCTGATCGGGAAAATGCCCGGCAATTACGACGACAAATTCAACAATCTTCGTGTACTCTATGCATATCAGATAGCACATCCCGGCAAGAAGCTCAATTTCATGGGCAGCGAGTTCGCGCAGTTCATCGAGTGGAATTTCAAGCAGGGGCTGGACTGGCTGCTGCTGGGCTATGAGAAGCACGAGAAGATGCAGCACTTTGTCAAGACGCTCAACCATTTCTATCTGGAAAACCGCGAGCTGTGGGAGGTCGACACCGGCTGGGACGGCTATGAATGGATCGAGCCGGACGACCGCGACCGCTCGGTCATTGCCTTCCGGCGCAAGGACCGCAAGGGAAGAGAGCTGGTTGTTGTGTGCAACTTCTGCCCGGTGCTGCGGGAAAATTACCGGCTGGGTCTTCCGAAGCAGGGCTGGTATGTACCGGTTCTGAACACCGACGACGAAGCATTCGGCGGCTACGGGTTTGCGCCCGAAACCGTCCGCACAGAAAAGAAGCCTTCGCACGGACAGATGCAGAGCGGACTGTTCCGCGTGCCGCCGATGAGCGTGTGCTTCTACCGATATCACCGCGCCAGACCCCAAACGAAACCGTAACGGAACAGGAGGAACAAGGTTATGCAATTTCAGAAGAAGCGTTGTGTCGCCATGCTGCTGGCGGGCGGTCAGGGAAGCCGGCTGATGGTTCTGACGGAGAACACGGCAAAGCCCGCGGTCCCCTTTGGCGGCAAATACCGGATTATCGATTTCCCGCTGTCGAACTGCGTCAACTCCAAGATTGACACCGTCGGCATTCTGACGCAGTATCAGCCCTTGGAGCTGAACGAATATATCGGAAACGGTCAGCCGTGGGGCCTCAACTCCTCGCACGGCGGCGTGCAGGTGCTGCCGCCCTATGCCAAGAGCAAAAACTCCGAGTGGTACAAGGGCACGGCAAATGCCATCTACCAGAACATTGGCTTTATCCAGCGCTATAACCCCGACAATGTGCTGATTCTTTCGGGCGACCATATCTACAAGATGGACTATGCGGCGATGCTCCGGTTCCATGAGAGCATGGACTCGGACTGCACGATCGCCGTGCGCGATGTGCCGCTCAAGGAGGCGTCCCGCTTCGGCATTATGAACACGCGCGAAGATGGCTCGATCTACGAGTTTGAGGAGAAGCCGAAGGCGCCGAAGTCGACCAATGCGTCGATGGGCATTTACATCTTCAAGTGGAGCGTGCTCAAGGAATTCCTGGAAGCGGATGAGGCGGACCCCACGAGCGAGAACGACTTTGGCAAGAACATCATTCCGGCGCTTCTCAATTCCGGGCACCGGCTCTTTGCCTATCAGTTTGACGGCTACTGGAAGGACGTCGGTACGATTTCGAGTCTCTGGGAAGCGAACATGGACCTGCTGGGCAAGCATCCGGCGTTCGACATCTACGGACCCGAGGGGCATAAGATCTACGCCAGAAACACGACGAAGCCGGCAAGCTACATCGCAAAATCTGCAGAGCTGCACGAGAGCTTTGTCGCCGACGGCTGCGAAATTTACGGCATGATCGACCACTCGGTCATTTCCACCGGCTGCACGGTCGGAAAGGGCGCGGAGGTTGTCGACAGCGTGATTATGCCGGACGTGGTGATTGAAAACGGCGTTTCGATCCGCAATGCGATCATTGCCGAGGGCTGCGTGATCCGCGCAGGCGCAAAAATCGGCGGGGATGTGGAAAACGGCGAGCGGCGCATCAGCGTCATCGGCAAGGAAAAGGTAATTACCGAGGGCGCGGTCATCGAACCCGGCGCCATCATCTGACGGAAGGGGGACGCGAACATGGAAGCAATGGGCATTATTTTCTCGAATATCTACGACAGCAAGATGGGAGACCTCACCTGGGAGCGGACCTCCGGCTCGATTCCGTTCGGCGGACGCTACCGGCAGATTGACTTCGTGCTTTCAAACATGAGCAATTCCGGCATCCGCAACATCGGCATCATTACGAAATACAATTATCAGTCCCTGATGGACCACCTCGCAAACTGCGAGGACTGGGACCTGCATCTGGGCGAGAATGTGCGTTTCCTGCCGCCGTATGCGACGGGTCACACGGGCGCGTACCGCGGAAAGCTCGAAGCGCTGCAGACGGCGCTGCCGGTTCTTGAGCGCAGCGACACGGAGTATGTCATTTTGTCCGACACGACGGTGCTGTGCGCGATTGATTTTTCCAAGGTCGTCGATGCGCACGTCGCCTCCGGCTGTGATCTGACGATTGTGGCAAAGGCGGGAAAGGCAGACGGCAAGCACACGCAGACGCTGGCGGTAAAGGTCGATGAAAACGGTAAGGTCGTCGATCTGGCGGTCGATTACTGCGCGCCGGCAGATTATCTGACGGGTATGAGCATGTTTGTCATTGAGCGAAAGAAGCTTCTGAACATCATCCACGAGCTGGTGCCGCACGGCAAATGCTATTTTGAGCGGGACTTCGTGCTGCCGCAGTATAACGAAGGAAAGCTCTCGGTGAACGTCTATTCGTTCCAGAATATCGCGCTGTTCAACGAGAGCTTGCAGCAGTATTATACGAATAATCTGAGCCTTCTTGATCAGGAGGTGCGTCACAGCCTGTTCCAAACGAGCCTTCCGATCTACACGAAGGTCCGCGACTCGGTGCCGACGCTCTTCGGCGAGCATGGACAGGCTTCCGACTGCCTCGTTGCAGACGGCTGCCACATCTTCGGCAAGGCGAACCATTCGGTCATTTTCCGCGAGGTCGATCTGGATGAGGATACGGAGGTCGAAAGCTCGGTTCTGATGCAGGGCAGCAAGGTCGGCGCCAGATCGAAGCTTCGCTACGTGATTCTGGACAAAAACGTGACCGTCAAGCCGGATACCAAGCTGCAGGGTACGCCGGAGCATCCGCTTTACATCAGCAAAGGAGTTACCGTATGAAAATTGCGATGGTTGCTTCCGAGGCCGCCCCGTTTGTAAAAACGGGCGGTCTCGGTGATGTCTTGCAGGCGTTGCCGCAGGCATTATCGGAAATCAAGAATAATGAAGTGAGCGTGTTTATTCCCTTCTACGACCGGATCAAGTATTCCGGAAAATACGATGTGGAATTTCTTGGCTACTTCGATGTGCCGCTGGCATGGCGGCGGGAATATGTGGGGCTTCTGCGCCTGAAAAGCCGCAGAAAGAAGCTCAAGATCTATTTTATCGACAACGAGCACTATTTCTGCCGCGGCTGCGTCTACGGCTGCGCGGACGACGGCGAGCGCTATGCGTATTTTGCGAAGGCGGCGCTTGCTTCGATGGCGTTTATCGGCTTGCAGCCGGACGTGGTGCACTGCCATGACTGGCAGGCGGCGCTGGTGCCGCTGCTGCTGAAAACCGAGTACCGCGAGAGCTTCCCGAACACGAGAAGCGTCTTTACCATCCACAACATCGAGTATCAGGGAAAGGCAAATCTGAGCTTCAACTACGACGTGATCGGGCTGCCGCGCGAGTGCGACGAGATTCTGCGCTTCGACGACTGCACAAATCTGATGAAGGCGGCGATTGTGACAGCGGATCAGGTTTCGACCGTCTCGCAGACCTACTGTCAGGAGCTGCGGTATCCTTACTATGCGCACGGCATGTCGCAGGTGCTTTCGAGCCGCGGGGGAGACTTCACCGGTATCACCAACGGTATCGACATGAAGCTCTTTAACCCCATGACGACGGCAGGGCTGGCGGCGCACTACAACGAAAAGACCTTCCGCGAGGGGAAGGTGCAGAACAAGCTGGCGCTGCAGAAGGAGCTGGGGCTTCCCGAGGACCGCGATACCGCGATGCTGGCAATGGTGACGCGGCTTGCCGGGCACAAGGGCATTGATCTTCTGTGCTACATCGCAGAGCGGCTCATGACCCGGCGGGTGCAGCTGGTCGTGATCGGCACGGGCGAGGAAAAATACGAGTGGTTCCTGCGGGGGCTGCAGGAGCGGTTTGGGCGACAGGTGAGCGTCAACCTCTGCTTCAGCGCGGATCTTGCAAACCTTGTCTACGCGGCGTCCGATCTGTATCTGATGCCGTCGAAGTCGGAGCCGTGCGGGCTTTCGCAGCTGATGGCAATGCGCTTCGGCGCAGTGCCGGTCGTCAACGCCACCGGCGGACTCAAGGATACAGTGCCGGCATACGAAGGACCCGAGAGCGAAGGACGCGGGTTTACCTTCCAGAGCTACAACGCCGACGATTTCCTGGCGGCAATCGACCGGGCACTGGCACTTTACTATGACGCGCCTGCGCAGTGGCAGGAGCTGGTCCGGCACGATATGAGCCAGGACTTCGGCTGGGACAAGGGCGCCGAGCACTATATGGCGCTGTATCACAAAGCATTGGGGGACAAGGCATGACAAAGGAAATGCTGCATCAGATGGTAGAGGAAACGTGTCTTCGCATGTTCGGCTGCGAGCTGCGAGAGGCGACGGAAAAGCAGGCGTACCGCGCGCTGTGCGTGACGGTGCGGATGATGCTCGAGGACAGGCAGCGCGCATTTCAGGCGGAGACGCGGGAAAAAGAGCGCAAGCAGGTCTATTATATGTCCATGGAATTTCTGGTGGGCACGTCGCTGCGCAATAACCTCTTCAATCTGGGGCTCTATAACGAGGCGGACGAGGTCCTGACGGAGCTGGGCTTCTCGCTGCCGAAGCTCTGCGAGATGGAGCCGGACGCGGGGCTCGGAAACGGCGGTCTGGGGCGGCTTGCCTCGTGCTACATGGATGCGGCGACCGGACTTTGCTATCCGGTGACGGGTTTTTCCATCCGCTATGAGTTCGGCATCTTCAAGCAGAAGATCGTCGACGGCTGGCAGATCGAGTTCCCGGACGACTGGCTGGGGCTGGGCGACGTGTGGCTGCACACGAGAGAGGACGACGCCGTCGAGGTCCGCTTCGGCGGAACGGTCCATGAATGGATGGACCACGGCAAGTTCAAGGCGGCGCAGGTGGGCTATCAGTCCGTGATGGCAGTGCCGCACGACTTTTACATTTCGGGCTATCATTCCGACGCGGCAAATAAGCTGACGCTGTGGTCGGCAGTCGTGCCGCATGGGCTGGATATGGCAGCGTTTTCGCGTGGCGACTATGCAAGAGCGCTCGAGCAGAACACGATGGCGGAGACCATCTCGAAGGTTCTGTATCCGGCGGACGATCATATCGAGGGCAAGAGACTCCGGCTCAAGCAGCAGTATCTGCTGGTTTCGGCGTCGCTGCAGTCGATTCTCAAGGAGCACTGCAAGCAGTACGGCACGCTTTCCAATCTTGCCGACAAGGTCGCGGTCCATATCAACGACACCCATCCGGCGCTGTGCGTGCCGGAGCTGATGCGGCTGCTGGTCGACCAGTATGAGATGGGCTGGGACGAGGCGTGGGAGATTACCTGCAAGTGCCTGTCCTACACGAACCATACGGTCATGGCGGAGGCGCTCGAGCATTGGCAGATCGACCTGTTCCGTGAGCAGCTGCCGCGCGTATACGGCATTGTCCGCGAGATTGACCGGCGCACACGCAACCGGCTTCAGCTTGCCTATCCCGGCGACTGGGCGAAGATCGATTATATGGCGCCCATCTCCGGCGGCGAGGTGCGCATGGCAAATTTGTGCCTTGCTGCGTGCCACAAGGTCAACGGCGTTTCACAGCTGCACACGCAGATTTTGAAAGACGGTATTTTCAGAGACTATGGCCAACTCGATGAGAGCCGGTTCATCAACGTCACGAACGGCATCGCCTACCGCAGATGGCTGTGTCAGGCAAACCCGGCGCTGACCGACTATCTCACAAAACTGATCGGCGACGGCTTTACGAAGGACGCACGGGAGCTGGAAAAGCTGCTGGGCTTCTACGATAACGAGCAAGTGCTCTCGCAGCTGCGCGCGATCAAGCTGGAAAACAAGAAGCGGCTGGCAGCGTATGTAAGCCGCGCAAACGGCGTCAATCTCGACCCGGAAAGCCTGTTCGACGTGCAGGTCAAGCGGCTGCACGAGTATAAGCGGCAGCTTCTGAACGTGCTGCATATTTTAAGACTCTATCTCGACATCAAGGATAACCCATCCAGGGAGGTCACGCCGCGCACGTTTATCTTTGCGGCAAAGGCGTCGGCGGGCTATCAGATGGCAAAGCGGATTATCTCGCTGATTGTCGCGGTGGCAGACATGGTGAACGCCGACCCCGCGATGCACGGAAAGCTCAAGGTCGTGTTCATCGAGGACTACAAGGTCTCTCTGGCGGAGATTATCATTCCGGCGGCGGACATTTCCGAGCAGATTTCAGTCGCGGGCAAGGAAGCGTCCGGCACGGGCAACATGAAGCTGATGATCAACGGCGCAGTGACCTTGGGAACGCTCGACGGAGCGAATGTCGAAATCTGTCAGCAGGTGGGAGAAGAGAACATGTTCCTGTTCGGACTGCATGCCGAGCAGGTCGAAGCGCTCTGGAGAAGCGGCTATGACCCGAGGGCGTATCTGACCCCGGGATTGCAGCGGGTGTTCGATCTGATGTGTTCGGGCGCGCTGGGCGGAAAGAAGTTTGACGACATTGTCGCCAGCCTTACCTCCAATCGCTTCGGCACGGCGGACGGCTACATGACCGTGGCGGACTTTGAGAGCTACTGCCAGGCGCAGCAGAAGGTGGGCGCGACGTGGCGCGATGCGCGGAAGTTCGGCAACATGTCGCTGGTGAACATTGCGAAGGCGGGCATTTTCTCGTCGGACCGCGCGGTCGAGCAGTACGCGGAAGAAATCTGGAATCTGGATTAAGTGAAATATGCGAATTTTATTTGACAGCAAGCTGTCGCAATTCAAAACGCCGTTCGGAACGCTCCTGCCCGGGCAGGGCTGTCGGCTGCGGGTGGACATTCCGGTCTCGTGCCGGACCGTGAAGGCGGAGGTTATTTTCCTGCAGGACGACGCTTTGACCGAGGCGTTCCGCGCGCCGCTGGCAAAGGCAGAGGCGAATGAACTCTACGAGGCATGGAGCGGGGAAGTTTCGCTTCCGGCAGCGGGGCTGTATTTCTACTATTTCTTCATCACAACGCAGAACGAGGCGTTCCGGCTTTATAAACAGGGAAACGATACGAATATGGAGGCGGGCGACCTCTGGCAGGTCAGCTGTGTGGAAGACCGCTTCCCCGCGCCGGAATATGCAAAGGGCGCGGTCATGTATCAGATTTTCCCGGACCGGTTTTACGCCGCGGGTCTCTGCGACTGCACGGAGAAATTACAGCCGTACTGGGTGCATGAGGACAAGCAGGACGTGCCGGTGTATCTGCCGGACGAGAACGGAAAGGTCTGGAACAACGACTTTTACGGCGGAAATCTCGCCGGAATCCGGGAAAAGCTTTCGTATCTGCAGGAGCTGGGCGTGGAGCTTTTGTATCTGAACCCGATTTTCTTCGCGTTTTCCACGCACCGGTACGACACCTGCGACTACGGACGCATCGACCCGATGCTGGGGACCGAGGAAGATTTCCGGGCTCTGTGCGAGGACGCGCATGCGCGGGGGATGAAGGTGATTCTCGACGGCGTGTTTTCCCATGTGGGAAGCAGGAGCCGGTATTTTCAGGACGCGGTTTCCAACCCTGACTCCAAATACCGCAGCTGGTTCGACTTCAAGCACTATCCGGACACCTACACCAGTTGGTGGGGGATTACGGATTTGCCGTGCATCCGGAAGGACAACGAGGACTTTTTGCGCTATATCATAGACGACGAGGATTCCATCGCCGTGCACTGGCTGCGCGCGGGCGCGGACGGCTGGCGGCTGGATGTGGTCGACGAGCTGCCGGACCGTTTTGTGCTGCGGCTGCGCGAGCGGATTCGAAAGGAAAAGCCGGACGCGCTGCTGATCGGCGAAGTGTGGGAGGATGCCTCCAACAAGATTGCCTACGGCGTCAGGCGGCGGTATTTTACCGACCGGGAGCTGGACTCCGTGATGAACTACCCGTGGCAGAAGGAGATTCTCCGGTTTGTGCGCGGGGACGCGGACGGCGCAGATTTGGGCGAGCGGATTATGACGCTGGCGGAGAATTATCCGGCGGACGTTCTGGCGTGCGTGATGAATGTTTTATCGACGCACGACACGCCGCGCGCGATCAACGCCCTGCTGGACCCCAGAGACGGCGAGCGCGCAGAGCTTGCAAAGCGGCAGTTTTCCGATGCGGAGCTTTCGCGCGGCAAGGAGCTTTTGCGCATGGCAGCGTTTCTGCAGTTTACGCTGCCGGGTATCGCCTGCGTGTATTACGGCGACGAGGCGGGCATGACCGGCTACCGGGACCCGTTTAACCGGAAATACTATCCCTGGGGGCAGGAGGACGAGAGTTTGCAGACGTTTTACCGGACGCTTGCGAAGCTGAAAAAGACGCTTCCCGCACTGCGGTGCGGAGACGTCACGGTTATGGAGGCAGGCGGCGGCCGGCTGATGTTCCGCAGAAGCTGCGAAGCGCAGACACTTTGTGTGTGCTGCAACCAATCGGACGCGCCTTGGGAGTTGGCCGGTGCGGGAGAGCTGCTGCTGGGCGGACGGCTTTTGTCGGTTCTGCCGGGGAGAATCCGGCTGGATGCGGGCGGATACTGCCTGGTGACAGGAAAATAACATGCGGAGGAAGAGCATGAAACAGACAATCAAGCGGGTGCTGGCGGCTTTGCTGGCAGCGGGACTGCTGGTTCTGTGCGCGTGCAGCGAGAAGACGGCGCCTGCGCAGGAGCAGGAGCCGGAACAGACGGCTGCGGTGGAGACTGCTCCGGCAGAGAAGCCGCAGGAAGCTGCGTCGGTGGAGGAAACGCCGGAGAAAGCGGAAGGCGAAGCGCAAACGCCCGAAGAGCAGCCGGAGGCGGAAAAACCTGCGCCGGAGGAACCTGCGGAGCAGCCGACCGAGCCGGAGGTGCGCGCGCCGATGGACGAGCAGCCGGCGCAGGAGCAGCCTGATGCACAGGACATGCCGATGACGTGTACGATCAGCATCAGCTGCGCGACGATCCTTAGCAACACGGACGAGCTGGACCCGGAGAAGCTGGAGCTGGTGCCGGAGGACGGGTGGATTCTCGCGCCGGTGACGGTGGAGTTTACCGCGGGGCAGAGCGTGTTTGACGTGCTGCTGGCGACGGTGAAGGCGCAGGCGATTCATATGGAGTATCAGAACACGCCGATGTATGAGACGGCGTATATCGAGGGCATCGGAAATCTGTATGAGTTTGACTGCGGCGCGCTCTCGGGCTGGATGTACCGGGTGAACGGATGGTTCCCCAATTACGGGTGCAGCCGGTATGCCGTGCAGGCGGGCGACGTGATCGAGTGGATGTATACCTGCGATCTGGGAAGCGACGTCGGCGGCAGCGGCGTGAGCCAGGGGTATGACGAGTAACAAAATAGAAACAGAAAACGCATCCGGCGGCTGTCGGGTGCGCTTTTTGTCGGGGCTGGCTATTTTTTGCGGGGTGTGGTATAATACAAAAAAAGATACAAAGGAGGCGGCAAGATGGCGGTGACGCTCAATCCGGACAAGGAGGTTGTGCGGGCGGTGAAGGAAGGTCTGAAAAGGACCGGAGGCTACTGTCCATGCAGGCTCGAACGGACGGAGGAAAACAGGTGCATGTGCAAGGAATTCCGCGAGCAGATCGCGGACCCCGAGTTTGAGGGCTTCTGCCACTGCATGCTGTATTACAAATCGCGCAAGAAAGGATGATAAAAATGGCAGAGCTGGTCCTTACAGAACAGAATTTTGAGGAAGAGGTGCTGCGTGCAAAGCAGCCGGTGTTGGTCGACTTCTGGGCGACCTGGTGCGGTCCGTGCCGGATGCTCGCGCCGGTGATTGAAGAAATTGCCAACGAGTACGAGGGCAAGGTCAAGGTCGGCAAGGTAAATGTGGACGACGAGCGGGAGCTGGCGCTTCAGTTTGGAGTCAACAGCATTCCGACGGTGATGGTGTTCCAGAACGGCGAGATCAAGGCGACGTCTGTCGGCTACCGCCCGAAGGAAGAAATCGAGCAGCTTCTGAAGTAATACAAAGCCCCGCAGGCGGCTGCCTGCGGGGGCTTTTGCTGAGTTACTGGATGTGGACGTGGTTGTTGATGTGGTCTATGCAGTAGCAGTAGTAGCCGTTGCACTTCGAGCAGTAGCGGAACTCAAGGTTCGGATAGTCGGTGTCGGTTCTGCCGCAGACGGTGCATTTGTGGCGGTAGGGGCGCTCGCCGGTTTTCGACTGGTAACCCTTTGCCCAATTGGGGTTGGGCTTGGCGCCCGCGGCATAGGGACCTGGGTTGTGCTGCTTCGGGCGGCGATAGCGCCAGGAGTTAGGGAAGAGGTTCTGAACATCGGAGCCGAAAAACAGGAAGTAGTTCGCAAGCGGAACAAGGGGCATGAGCCAGTAGAACGACAAAGGTCCCGCCAGAAGCAGGAAAACAACGTTCACCGCCGTGAAGGCAAGGTCCACCCAGGCAAGATATTTGATCTTGATGGGGATAAACATCATCAGAAGCATTCTTGTCTCGGGCGCGAGGGTTGCAACGGCGAGGAACAGGCTGAGGTTCAGGTCGGTCGAATTGACGTTGTAGCCGAGAAGCAGACCGGCAAGGTCGCACAGCAGGACGCCAGTGAGATAGTAGAGGTTAAAGCGGCAGAGACCCCAGTAGTTTTCGAGCATCTTGCCGAACTGGTAATAGCAGAACAGACTGATGACGGCAAGGAAGAGATAGCTGCCTGAGACATCGAGCAGATATGTGAACACATAGGTAAAAAGCCGCCAGATCTGCCCGTGCAGAATTTTGGACGGGGAGAAGCAGAGAAAGCGGTAGACGACCCGGCTCGGGTCGATCACGGACAGCGCATAGGCAATCAGGTTGCCGATGGCGATGACGAGCATCAGGTTCGGAATGCCGCGATTGCGGTTTTTCAGACAGAAGCGTTCGAAGTTTTTGCGGAGATCTTTCATATGTCAACCTACCTTCCGGCACAGGCGTCCGCCTGCGCGGTATCATTATCTTTCATCTTACCCGAAATGGGAAAAGAAGTCTACAGACAAAGTATGAACAATGTACAAGTTCCGTTCCATGATGAAAAGTATGGACAAAAAGCGCGGAAAACAGACGCTTTGCGGTTGACATTTTGAAAAAAGCCCTTATAATAAGAGTGCAATTGAATAGCCTTATCAAGAGTGACGGAGGGAACGGCCCGATGAAGTCCGGCAACCTGCTTTTTGCAAGGTGCCAATTCCGGCGAAGCGATCGAAAGATGAGGGAATGTAGATTTCGTGCGCTTTGCAAGACTGCAAAGTGCATTTTCTTTTTCCCAGACAACGAAAGGAGAACATATCAAGATGAGCAAGAGAATTTTTACATCCGAGTCGGTGACCGAGGGTCATCCCGATAAAATCTGCGACCAGATTTCAGACGGTGTATTGGACGCGATTCTGGCGAAGGACCCGCAGGCGCGTGTGGCGTGCGAGTGCGCGACAACGACGGGTCTGGTGCTGGTGATGGGCGAGATCACGACGAACTGCTATGTGGACATTGCGGGTATCGCGCGCGATACGATTACGAAGATCGGCTATGACAACGCCGAATTCGGCTTCGACGGCCGCAGCTGCGCAGTGCTGACTGCGATTGACAAGCAGTCGGAGGATATCGCAATGGGCGTGGACGCCTCCTATGACGATGCAAATCAGGAGGGCGCGGGCGATCAGGGCATGATGTTCGGCTTTGCCTGCAACGAGACAAAAGAGCTGATGCCGGCGCCGATTTCCTACGCGCACAATCTGACGAAGGCGCTGACCAAGGCGAGAAAGGACGGAAAGCTCTCGTGGCTGCGCCCGGACGGCAAGAGCCAGGTTTCCGTGCAGTACGGCGAGCATGGCGAGGTTGAGCGGATTGACACGGTCGTCGTGTCCACACAGCATGCGGCGGATATTGCGATTTCCGATCTGCGCGAGGCGGTTATTGAAGAGGTGATCAAGCCGAACCTTCCGTCGAGACTGCTGGACGGCAACACGAAGTTCCTGGTCAACCCGACGGGAAGATTCGTCATCGGCGGTCCGGTGGGCGACTCGGGTCTGACGGGACGCAAGATCATTGTCGATACCTACGGCGGCTATGCGGCGCATGGCGGCGGTGCGTTCTCCGGCAAGGACCCGACGAAGGTTGACCGGAGCGCGGCATATATGGCGCGGTATATCGCGAAGAATCTGGTTGCGGCGGGACTGGCAGACAAGTGCCAGCTGGAGCTTGCCTACGCCATCGGTGTGGCGCAGCCGGTGTCTGTGCTGGTCGACAGCTACGGCACGGGCAAGGTGTCCGACGAGCGGCTCGGCGAAATTGTGCGTGCATGCTTCGATCTGCGCCCGGCGGCGATTATCAAGGCGCTCGATCTGCGCCGCCCGATCTATCAGCAGGTCGCTGCCTACGGTCATTTCGGCAGACCCGAGCTGGACCTTCCGTGGGAGAAGACGGACCGCGTGCAGGAACTGCTTGCAAAAGCGTGAAATTTGGGGTATCATAACCTGTAGTCAACAGGAAAGGGAGCTTCCCAATGAAGAAGATTGAAATTATGGGCTGCGGCTACATCGGTCTGCCGACGGCAATTACGTTTACGCTGGCGGGCTTCGAGGTCTGCGGGTTTGATGTGAAGCAGGAGGTCGTCGACCAGCTGAGCAGCGGAAAAATCCACATCGTCGAGCCGGGCTTGCAGGATGCGCTGACGCAGGCGCTTGCCACGGGTCGGCTGCACTTTACGACGAAGCCGGAGCCGGCAGATGTGTTTATCATCGCGGTGCAGACGCCGTATAAGGAAACCGAGGATCACAAGCGGGTGTCTGACATGCGCTTTGTCGAGTCGGCGGCGCGCGAGGTCGGTTCGGTTGCGAAACCGGGAGATCTGTGCGTGCTGGAGTCGACGTCGCCTCCTTATTCCACGCGGCTGGTGGAGTCGATTGTGGCCGAAGTGAGCGGGATGGACAAGAGCAAATTTATGACTGCGCACTGCCCGGAGCGAATCATTCCCGGCAGAATGCTTCTGGAGCTGCGTGAAAATGACCGGATTATCGGGTCCAATCGCCCGGAGGCTGCCGAGTACGCGAAGTCGATCTATGAGAAGGTCGTGACCAAGGGAACCATCCGGCTGACGGACGACTTAACGGCGGAGATGTGCAAGCTGACGGAAAACACGTTCCGCGACATCAACATCGCCTACGCCAACGAGCTGAGCAAGGTCTGCGACCGGCTGGGCATCGATGTGTTTAATCTGATTGAGCTGGCAAACTGCCATCCGAGAGTGAACGTGCATACGCCGGGCGTCGGCGTGGGCGGGCACTGTATCGCGGTCGACCCGTGGTTCATCCATGAAAAATTTGAGGACATTACGCCGCTCATTTACGAGGCGCGGACAGTCAACGACGGAAAGCCGGAGTGGGTCGCCGAGCGCATCGGGCGCGACGTCAAGCCCGGGGCAAAGGTTGCGGTGCTTGGCATGAGCTTCAAGGCGAACATCGACGACACGCGCGAGAGCCCGTCGGTGCTGTTTGCCAATATCCTCAAGGACAAGGGCTACGAGGTGATTGCCTGCGAACCGTTTATCCGGGGTGATGTGGCAGGATACAAAAATCATACGCTGGAAGAGGCAATTGCCGCGTGCGACTATGCGGTCATTACGCTGATGCACACGCCGTTTGTGGAAAATAAGGCGCTGATTGCGACGAAGCCGTATTACGACTGCGTCGGTCTGATGCGCAAATAACGAACAGAAAACGCCCGCCGCAAGATACTTCTTGCGGCGGGCGCTGCTATGTATTCAGAGGAGAATCGGCTGAATTTGCTCGCCCTGCATGGCGTGGCAGACGGTGTCGGTGAGCTTGGTGAAGTCCGCGACCATCGAGCGGGGCTTTTTCTGGGGACTGTCCTGTCGGAAAGGAACAAAGTAATAGTGCTTGCGGTTGAGAAGAAGTCCGATGTTTGCGGCATTTCCGGCAAGAGCGTCGTTGGTGGAGACGGCGAGGATGATGGGCGCTTCATTTCGAAGATGGGCTTTGGCGGCAAGGGTAACGGGCGTGTCGGCAATGCCGTTTGCAAGCTTTGCGATTGTGTTTCCGGTGCAGGGGGCAATGACGAGCGCGTCGAGTAACGCCTTGGGACCGATTGGCTCGACCTCCGGAATTGTGTGCAGGATTTCATGACCGCAGATTGTTTCCAGACGGGCACGGAAGCTTTCTGCCGGACCGAAGCGGGAGTCGGTTTCGAAACTCACGTCCGACATGATGGGAATGATGTCCGGGAAGACGGTGTGAAGCTCTTCGAGCGCTTCGAGGACGGGCTGATAGGTGCAGAACGAGCCGCACATGGCAAAGCCGAGAACAGGCTGTTTCATAGGACCTCCTGACGGGAAAGATAGGGCGAATCACACATGGCACGGAAAAGGATTGCCGCGGCGGTTTTCGGAGCGGTTTTGCCGGGAAGACCGGGGGCTGGGATGTAAGCCGCGGGCTTTGCGGCGTCCGGGGCAATGCCGCCGGGGCTGGAGGCAAGCTCAATATATGGGCAGTCCGGGCGAAGCATGGCAATCTGCGCAGAAGAAAAAACGGGCGCGGGGACAGTGTTGAAGACGGCATCGTACTGCGAAAGACCGAGCCGGTAGACGCCGGTTTCATCGGGCGTGCAGGAAAGCTGCTCAATGGTCGGGAAGTTTTTGGGGTTTCGGGAGGTGAGCGTGACGCGGGCACCCAGCGCGCGGAGTTTTCCGGCAAGGCTCTTTCCGATGCGTCCGAAGCCGGTGAGCAGTACATCGGCGTCCTGCAGGGTGATCGGCATCGCCTGCAGCGCCAGAAGGATGGCGCCTTCGGCAGTGACGGAGGCGTTGGCAAGCGCGAGAGCAGGATTTTGCAGCATGTCATAGTACGGCGTACCTGTTCTTTGCAGAAGCGAGCGGAACGTGCCGAGTCCGCCGCCGAAGACAACGGTGTCTGGGGGTAAGGCGCTCAGAAGCTGTGCGGGTGTGAGGTCGGGAAGACCAGTGACTGCGCCGGAGGCGATGGCAGGTGTGGGCAGGCAGACGGCGTCCGCCTGAGAGGCAGCTTCGAGCGCGGAAGGCGCGCTGTCCGGCAGATCCGGCACGCCGAAGGTCCGGACGGAAAACTGCGCGCTCGACAGAAGCTCTGATAAATAGCGCTGGCGCGCATCGCCGCCGAGGACGGCAATCGTGTGAATCAAACGCATCCCCTCTTTTCTGATATTCGCTGCGTCAGCTGACAAGGGCACACACGGTTTTTCGCGGGGCAAAACAGCGCCTGGCGTCGTTCTCCTCGTCGATGGGCGGCAGCCCATCTTCCTCGTCTGCCTGCCCAGCCGCCGTTTATCCTCCGCGAAAAACTCCGAAGGACTTGCTGACCGGCCCAGTCCGGTACGCAAGCACGTGTGCCCTTGTCAACTGACGCTTACAATAGAATATGACGCTGGAGCCTTCTGCGCGACCGGTTCGGCAAAAGTGGGCAAAAAAAGACCCCGCTTACGAAAAGCGGGGAAGGTGGGAAATTGGTTCTTTCTATGCAGACGGGCAAAAGCCCTGCCGAGTTTCACGCCCGCAGGCGAGGTGCGGCTTTATCCAATAAACCACTGTGTCCAATAGCCGCCGTCTGCGCCATAGCCGACGCCGAGGGTTGTAAAGTTGGCGGAAAGGATATTTGCGCGGTGCCCTGCGGAGTTCATCCAGGCGGTCATGACCGCTTCGGGGGATGAATAGCCCATGGCAATGTTTTCACCAGCGTAGTTGTAGGTGATGCCGAAGGACTTCATCATGTCGAACGGCGAGCCGTAGGTGGGGCTGGTGTGGCTGAAATAGCCGTTATCATGCATGTCCTGCGACTTGACTGCAGCATAGCGGCTGAGCGTATCGTCGAGCCGGAGCGCGGAAAGTCCGTTTGCTGCGCGCTCGCGGTTGACAAGGGTCAGAACCTGCTGGGCAAAGCTTGATGTACTGCCGGTGTCCGGCATGTCAGGCATGGACGGCGTGTCCGGTGTTTCCGGTTCGTCGGGCGTTTCGGGTGCGGACGGACACGGAAGCGTGATGCAGCCGGACGGCGCGCAGGGAAGACAGACGCTGCTCGGATAGCAGAAGCTGCGGCTGCGCGTGCTGCACGGGGCAGATGCCGCCTGCGCCGAGACAATCAGCGCGGCAGAAAGCGCCAGGGTTGAGACGAATGTGAAGATTTTTCTTTTCATTGGGTTTCCCTCCTTGCTTTTCTTTTTACGCCAGCCGATGGCAAATGGCAAGCTGTAAATATTGGAAGGAAATTTGCGCGTTCGCCAAAATCCTTGTGTTTTCAACAGGTTTTATGGTATACTATTAGCATGCTAGAAATCCTTGCCAGAAGAGGTGGACAAAATGGAAGAACGCGGTTTCATCCGGGACATGCTGGATGTGAAGGTTTTGATTCTGTTTGTGGCAGCAAAGGCGAAATATCCGCTGACGCTGCAGAAAATCTATGAGCTGTGTTATCAGGACGACCGGCTGAGCTATTTTGATGTGAGCATCGCGGTGCCGCAGATGGTGGAAAGCGGGCATCTCGAGCAGCTGCCGGACGGAACGTATGTTGTGACCCCAAAGGGTGCCGAGCAGGAAGAGGTTACGCGCGACTCGATCGCGTTTCCGGTGATGCAGCGGGCGCTGGCGGCAGTGGAGCGGTTCAATGCCCAGACGCGGCGCGGCGAGTTTGTCAGAAGCGAGCTTGTGGAGCAGGAAAACGGCACCTGCACGGTGCGGATGCTCCTGGACGACGACATCGGCAATCTCATGAAGCTGGAGCTGACGGCGCCGAGCAAGACGCAGGGCAGAAGCCTGCAGCGCGCGTTTGAGCAGCAGGCGGAGGCAATCTACAACGGCATTATGAAGCAGCTGCTGCGTCAGCCGGAGTAAGCCATATGCGGCGGTATGAAAGAGCGGCAGGGACGCTGCGTGTCTGGCTGCGCGAGCGCGCGGTGGGGACGGTGCAGCTTTCCCGGCAGACTGGCATCGACCCCGGAACCATCCGGCGGATTTTGTCCGGACAGCAGAGCGCAATCAGCACGAGAAACATGGTGGCGCTGGCAAAATTCTTCGGTGTGTCGCTGCGCGAGCTGATGGACAAACTCTCGTAAAAGACTGTTTACAGAATATTCACCAGAAACGGCGCATACGGGATTGAAAAATTGTGCAAAATGTGGTATACTGTAGTCACAGAGGAAAAGAAAGCGCAAATCCTCTGGAAGAGGCAAAAAACGAAAGGAGCGGCTTATATGAGATTTCAGTACACCGAGAAGAAAGTCAACCTCCCGGAGAATGTTCACAAGTATGCCGAAAAGAAGGTCATGAAGCTGGAGCGGTTCTTTGGCGATGATGCCGAGGCGCTGGTAACGTTCAGCGTCGACAAGGACTGGAATATTGCAGAGATTACTGTACATGCGTCGAATATGTACTTCCGCGCACGGGAAAGCACGTCGGATATGTTCGCGTCGATTGACGCGGCGGTCGCCACCATGGAGCGGCAGATCCGCAAGAATAAGACCAGACTTTCCCGCCGCCTGCGGCAGGACGCCTTCGTCCGTACCCCGGACGTCACCTCCTTTGCACCCGAAGAGCCCGAGGAGGGCACGTTTGAGATCGTGCGCAAGAAGGAATTCAACATGAAGCCGATGACAAGAGAAGAAGCCATCCTGCAGATGAACCTGCTGGAGCATACGTTCTTTGCCTTCCGCGACGAAGACAACGACGGTGCGTTCGCAGTGGTCTACAAAAGAAAAGACGGCGGCTACGGCTTGATTGAAGACGCAGAGTAAGAATAGATACGAAATCCGAGAGGACGCCCGTTAGGGCGTCCTCTTTTTTGTACACACAAGATGTGGATGGATGGCAAAAACGCACAAATGGTACGCCATGGTCTTTGTGGAAAAAGACGGCGAATTTTATGTTGACTTTTGTGGAGAAACTGGTATAATAACACCTGCGTTCGAGAGAGCGCCTGGTTTTGAAAATTGATTTAAAAGTTCGAAAGAATTTGAAAAAAGTTCTTGACAGACACAAATCAATGTGATATAATCAGTAAGCTTTCTTCGGAGAGCATGTCACAATGAAATAGAGTGATTCAAAAAACTTCGAAAAAAGTTCTTGACAAGCCCGAAACTTTGTGATATAATGAATAAGCTCGCCAGAGAGTGAGCGACCGCGAAGAATGCGGAGTGCACCTTGTAAATTAAACAACGAGAAACATGAACAAACACCTTGGACAATT
>CEAB01045164.1_pt1 | contig 49365 bp, 47 predicted proteins | sample 557651 | NCBI WGS metagenome assembly CEAB01 (sample SAMEA3182046, study PRJEB8094) | gut metagenome | biome: human; feature: gut; material: Stool; isolation source: human stools | place: Canada | collected 2011-11-15 | reverse complement strand
TTTGGCATCAGCTTTCTGCCAAAGTCCATCCTCAGCACGCATCCGGGCGCGCCTTTAAAGGCAAAGCCTGTGCGCGGTCTGCCGATCCGCTCGTATGCCGTTTTGGCATGGAACAGCGCGGTGCTCAGCGCCCCGTGCGTGCAGCGCTTCGTCGAGGAGAAGATGACTTAAAAAAATTAAGCCCGCACTGAAAAAAGAGAAAGAAAACCTGTTTACTCCCCCGTTGGGCCGCGATATAATGGCAACGCTGAACAAAAATGGACGGGCGCAGCGCGCCTGTCTGAGCAAAATGACGATACAAAATAAATTGACGGAGGAAAACAACCATGGCAAAGTTGATCGAATGCATCCCCAATTTCAGCTGCTCCAAGGAAAAGGACGAGGCCACCTATAACGCCCTCGTCGAGACCGCCAAGAGCGTTCCCGGCTGCACCCTGTTTGACGCCCAGACCGACGGCAACCACAACCGCTGCGTCTTCACCCTCATCGGCTCTCCCGAGGCCATCGAGGAGGTCGCCTTCCAGCTGACGAAGGTCGCCACCGAGCGCATCGACATGAACAAGCATCACGGCGAGCACAAGCGCATGGGCGCTACCGACGTTATCCCCTTCGTTCCCCAGATGGACGTGACCGTTGAGGAAGCTGTCGAGATGTCCAAGCGCGTTGCCCAGCGTATCTGGGACGAGCTGAAGGTCCCCTCCTTCCTGTATGAGGACAGCGCCACCCGTCCCGAGCGCCGCAATCTCGCCACCTGCCGCAAGGGCGAGTTCGAGGGCATGCCCGAGAAGCTCCTGCAGCCCGACTGGGCTCCCGACTACGGCGAGCGCAAGATCCACCCCACCGCCGGCATCACCGCCATCGGCGCCCGTATGCCGCTGGTCGCGTTCAACTGCAACCTCGAGACCTCTGATGTTGAGATCGCCAAGAAGATCGCCAAGGTCATCCGCGGCTCTTCGGGCGGCTTCCGCAGCTGCAAGGCCATGGGCTTCATGCTCGAGGACCGCGGCATCGCGCAGGTCTCCATGAACATGGTCAACTACGAGGATACCCCGCTGTATGTCACCTATGAGATGATCAAGGCTCTGGCCGAGCGCTACGGCACCCGCGTCATCGAGAGCGAGATCGTCGGCCTGACCCCCGCCAAGGCTCTGATCGACTGCGCCGAGTTCTACCTCAAGGCCAAGGACTTCGACTGCAAGAAGCAGGTCATGGAGTATCATTTGATCGACATGGAGTAAAAGCTTCAAAAAACGGTTATGCCGCCATTTTGAGAAGGCCGACACTCCGCTCTGCGCCTTGCCGCCGCCGGCGGCTCGACGCTCGCTCCGCGAGAAGTGTTTTTCGTCACGCACAGGTCGCGGCGAAAAACGATCTCAATTCATTTGCCGCCTGCGGGCGGCAAAGTCTGCGACGCAATCTAAGGAAAGGGATTCAATTCTATGAAACTTGCTGAACTGACCGTTACCGGCTTTGCCGACATCGTTTCCTCCGACGCGCCCGCGCCGGGCGGCGGCTCCTGCGCCGCGCTCTACGGCGCCATCGGCGCTGCGCTGACCGCCATGGTCGGCGGTCTGACCCAGGGCCGCAAGAAGTACGCCGAGTACGCCGAGCACGCCGCCGAGGTCGAGGCCAAGGGCAACGAGCTCAAGACCCGTCTGCTCGACGTGATGGACCGCGACACCGATGCGTTCAACGTCGTCTCCGCTGCCTTCGGTATGCCCAAGGACACCGACGAGCAGAAGGCTGAGCGCTCCGCCGCCATCCAGAACGGTCTCAAGGGCTGCACCAAGACGCCCATGGAGATGATGGAGCTGATCGACGAGACCCTTACCCTCGCTCACTCCCTGCTCGGCCGCTTCAACGACACCTCCGCGAGCGACCTGGGCGTTGCGTTCCTCTCCCTCAAGGCCGGTATCCAGGGCGCGTGGCTCAACGTGCTCATCAACGTCGGCTCGCTGAAGGATCAGGAGTTCGCCGCCGAGTACCGTGCCCGCGGCGAGAAGCTGCTCGCGCACGCGCTGCCTCTGGCCGACGAGTGCTACGCCGAGATCGTCAAGCTGATCGACGGCTAAAATTTATCTTGCCAAACGCAAAAGGCTTCGGTATCATCGTACCGAAGCCTTTTCGACAGAAAGAAGGTCCTTTTATGACGCTCACCCATCTGACCCCCGCCGATTACGTCACCACGCAGTGGTCCGGCGGCGCGACCACCCAACTCGCCATCGCGCCGAAGGGCGCGGTGTATGCCGACCGCGATTTTCTCTGGCGGCTGAGCTCCGCGACCGTCGAGCTCGACGAGTCCGACTTCACGCCCCTGCCCGCCTATGACCGCGTGATCTCCACGCTGCGCGGCGATATGGTCCTCGCGCACAACGGCGGGGAACGACTGACGCTCCACCCCTACGAGATCCATGATTTCTCCGGCGCGGACGATACCCACTCCTGGGGCCGCTGCACGGACTTCAACCTCATGCTGCGCTGCGGACAGTGCCGCGGCTGCGTCACCTCGCATTTCCCGCACGGCACGGAAACGCTTGCCCTCCACACGGGCGAAACGGCCCTGCTTTTCTGCGGCGAGGGAAGCGTCACACTCCGCGCGGGCACGGAAACGCTGACGCTCGCCGCACATGAAAGCGCCCTGATCGAGGACGCGCCCGCGCAGCTCACCGTCGAGGGCAGCGCGAAGCTGATGCTTGCGCAGATGTACCGCTGAGGGAGGGAGCTGCATGACCGGAGAAGACGTCGCCGCGCGCGTCCACGCCTACGCATGGACCGACCGCAAGCCGGGGCTGGAGCGCACCCGCGCTCTGCTCGCCGCGCTGGGAAACCCCGAAAAAGCCCTCAAATTCGTCCACATCACCGGCTCGAACGGCAAGGGCTCGACCGCCGCGATGCTCGCCTCCGTTCTCGCGGCGGCGGGATACCGCACGGGACTGTTCACCTCGCCGCACCTCTACCGCTTCAACGAGCGCTTTCAGGTGAACGGCACGCCCATTCCCGATGCGGCGCTTGACCGCCTCGCGGAGCGTGTGCTCGCTGCGGCGGACACGCTTCCGGAGCATCCGACCGAGTTTGAGCTGATGACCGCCATCGGCTTTCTCTGGTTCGCGGAGGCCGGCTGTGACCTCGTCGTGGTCGAGGTCGGTCTCGGCGGGCGGCTGGACTCCACCAACGTCATTCCCGCGCCTGAGGCGGCGGTCATCACCAACATCGGGCTGGAGCACACCGCCATCCTCGGCAGCACCCTCGCCGCCATCGCCGCGGAGAAATCCGGCATCCTCAAGCCCGGCTGCCGCGCCGTGCTCTACGGTCAGAGCCGCGAGGTAGGGGAGATCGTCGCCCGCGCCTGCGGGGAAAAGAATATCCCGCTCACTGTCACGGACGACTCGCAGCTCACGCTGCTCTCGTCCGGCCTCGACGGACAGCGCTTCACCTACCGCGGCAGCGCGCCGCTGCTCCTGCCGCTGCTCGGCGACTATCAGCTCCGCAACGCCATGACCGTGCTCGACACGGTGGACGCGCTGCGCGCGCAGGGCCGGAATATCTCCGCCGACGCCGTCGCGCACGGACTCGCCGCCGCACGCTGGCCCGGACGACTGGAGCTGGTGCACCGCCGCCCCGACCTCATCATTGACGGCGGGCACAACCCGCAATGCGCACAGGCGCTTGTCGCCTCGCTGCGCGGGCTCTACGGCGGAAAAAAGCTCATCTTTCTCATCGGCGTGCTCGCCGATAAGGATTGGCAGAGCATGGTCGGCGAGGTTTTGCCGCTGGCCAAGGCCATCGTCACCGTCCGCCCCGAAAGCGATCGCGCTAAGGACGAAAACGAGCTGGCCGCGTGGGTCCGCGCACAGGGCGTCCCCGCCGAGGCGCACGCCTCCATCGGCGAGGCGCTGGACGCCGCGCTCGCTCTCGCGGGTCCCGAGGACGCCGTCTGCGCGTGGGGCTCGCTCTACAGCGTCGGCGAGCTGCGCCATTGTCTCGGCCTGTGCTGAGATTCGTCCGCGTGATGTTCGGCATCCTCGGCGCGCCGCTGTTCCGGGCGCACGCCTGCATGGATGGCGGCTATTGTGACTTCAAACGAAAGTTCGCCGCCGAGCCGCTGCCCTGCCGGCCGTCGGTGCTCACGCAGGCGAACGACTACCGGTAAAGTGACAGCAGAAAACCCCCGACACCCGTACAAATGGGCGTCGGGGGTTTTGTTTATCGTGGCTGCTTTGCGGTGTCTCTTAGTACATGCCGTCCTTCAGAATCGCAACTTTTTGAAGCAAAACGAATATAACGGAAAACGTAGATTTTCGTAGAGTTATCAATGCTTTGAGCCGCTTTTTGAAGTCTCCTTGATTTTAAGAAAATTCACACATTTCTACGCAAATCTACGCCACTTGGCAGGAAATTGGCGTAAGTTGTGGCGTAAGCCAGCCAACTTCGTACAATGAAAATTATAGGCTGCTGGCGATCTGTTCAAAGGCTCTCTCGACAGAATCAAAGCTGCTGTGCGTATAGACGTCCAGCGTCACACTGGCGTTGGAATGTCCCATCAGATATTGCAGGCTCTTCACATCAAGCCCCGCCTGTTGGACGTTGGTGCAGAACGTATGCCGCAGCACATGAGGCGTGATCCGAGGGACAGGCTTGCCGTATGCCTTTTCAAATCGCGCTTGCAGACCTCGCATATAGTTCTCCAAGTGCATAGCGACCTTCGGCATCCCAGATTTGTCCAGAAAGAGGAAGCCGCTGTGACCGTCCACCAGCAATTCCACCTTAGGGGGTGTTCTGGCTTTCACCACTCGCATCAGCGCCATGTAAACCGCATCCGTCATGGGGATATTTCGGATGCCGCTTTTGGTTTTGGGCGGTGTGACAAAATAGGGCTTCTCCGCCGTTCGGCACAACTGCCGCCGCACATGGATACAGCGCCGGTCGAAATCAATATCTGCCCGTGTCAGACCGTACAGCTCGCTCACACGCAAGCCGGTTCCCAGCAGAATTACAATGTCATCGTAGTAATTTCCGCCGCAGTCCTGCACGAATTGCAGGTATCTCTCCTGCTGCTCCTTAGTCAGCGCGTCACGCACATAGGCATCCTTCGGCACCACGTCAGACAGCTTGAATTTGAACGGATTCTTGCGGATGATGTCATCATCCACCGCCATTTCAAACGCCGGCCTGACAACGCTTTGCAACACACCGATGGTGTTTTGCTTGATGCCGCCGTCGTGCAGGAACACAAGCCAGCCCTTTGCGTCGGATAGCTTTACAGTCTTGATCGGCTTCTGTCCGAATGGGTCGGCATGAATCCGCTTGACCGCAGAACCATAAGACCGCAGGGAGTTTTGCTTCAAGCCCCGTTTCAGGTTCATGTAGCGGTCAACCAGCTCCGCCACGGTCATTTCACCCGCTGCGTAGTCGATGCCGTCCGCCATGTCGCGCCGCAGCTCGTCCTCTTTCTTTCGCAGCTCTGTCAGGGATTTGGCGTAAATACAACGCCGTTTCTTGTGTATATCGGTATAACGATAGTCATAGGTACCGTTTGCTCTCTGGCTTTCGCCGTCCTTCAAAACGCGGCCCTTGCTATCCTTGCGCTTTTCAGACAATCTCAATTACTCCTTTCCAGCGAAAAGCGCATGTAGGGTTTGTATTAGTATACCATACCCCACACGCGCTTTCCACATATTTTTATATCGAATAGGACGAATCCAAAAACCTTTCAAATGCTCTACGCTTAATAAGGCGTTTGTTTCCGTTCCACAGTACAAACGGGCAGTTATTCTCGTTTGTCATATCTCGCAGTTTGTTGATGCCGATTCCAAAGTAGGCAGCAGCTTCCTCAAGGTTAAGATTCGCTTTTTCCCATATAGGGACACTATTGACCGCCACGAGGATCACCTCACAGCTGCTCCTCGTCGAACAGATAGCCTTGAAATACCGTACCGTCTCCGGTAATGAAACGGCCTCGCGCATCCTTGGGTATCTGTTCGGCGGCGCTGGTGTTGTCGAGTATGATTTGCGAAAGTACGCTGTCCGCCCTGCCGCAAACACGGAAATCCATGTTGTTGCGTATCTGGCCGGGGATGATCGTTGCATCCGGTCTCTGCGTGGCAAGAATAAGGTGGATACCAAACGCCCGCCCCTGCCGCGCGATGGTGGACAGCCTGCTTTCAATTTGCGCCAGTAGCTTCTTCCGCTCGTTGTCGGCTCCGGTCTTGTCCAACATCTCCGCCACCTCGTCACAGGCGAATACAAGCCTCTGAATGGGTTGCTCTGCGGTTTCGTTGTAGGCGTCGATGTTTGGACAGCCCAGCGCCTTGAACGCGCTCTTGCGGTGTTCCAGTACCACCGCGAGCTGGTCGAGGGTATCGCGCAAATCTTCCTCCGTGAAGCACATCCGGCATTTCTCATGCCAGACCTTGGGAAAGTCCACGCCGCCTTTGAAGTCGGCAATGTAGACCTCTGCGCCCTTATGGAGCGCCTGCATGAGCAGCAGTTTCAGCAGGACGCTCTTGCCGCTGCCCGTGGAACCTCCTAAGAGGATATGCGGAATGTGCGCGAGGTTGACTTTCACAGGGCCGGTGTAGCTTTCCCCCAACACCAGCACAAAGCTCTTAGGGGAAAGATAGCTGTCTTTCCATTTCAGAGCTTCCGGCAAATCGTCATCAGCAGAGACAGCATACACCAGCACACGGCTCTTGCCTTTGGCGTAGGCCAGCTTGACAATGGTGATTCCCAGCGCTGTTTCAATGGCAAGTCGTTTCTTTTCCCATTCTTGCAGCGGGATGCTCTGATTGCGGAACTCCCATACCGTGACGCGGGGATTATCCTTATCGCGGCGCTTGCGGAGCAAATCGGGCGGTAGCCCTGCGTGGTTTATGAGACCGATGCATTGAAGCTGGTCTTTTGCCGCCCGTCTGCCAAATGGATAGAGCAGGAGCGCCAGCAACGCCATACCTCCAACAAACAAATAGGCTGTTACAGCGTGTTCCATTGCAGCCTTAAGAATGGGAGAAATTAACTCGATGTGCTTCACCTGTTCACGCAATGTAACCTGCTTTGTGGCAACATACCCAGCGCCAACAAGGTAAAGCGCAAGGAAGAAAAGCTTGACCGGAAAATCAGGGATACCGCGAAGCTGACGGAAGATGTCATGCCAATAGGTGCGGCGCTCGATGTTCTTTTTATCTTCTCTTGTCATGGAGCGGCACCTCCCTTGGTGGTTTCCCCTTGCGAAACTCCTTCACGCAGCCGATACGCCTCAGGAAGGCCCGCCACGTCTCCAGCTCAGAGCGTTGGACCTCCATATACTGTTCGTCCAAAGAGATATTGGAAGTGATGTAGACGGTGGTATAGCAGGCTGTACGGTCGTGGTATCGGGCCGGGAGCTGCAAGGGGTAAATGTCCAAATAATTGAGCATGGCGGCAATTGGGATCTGACTGTGAAATTCTTCAAACACCAACACGGGCTGTCCGTGGTAGGCATCGAATTTTGTGCCGTTCTTGCCGCCATAATCGGTAATGCGGCAGATGTCCTCCGGCTTATGGGATGCGAAAATGCTGCGCGTCTTTCCGGTTCCGCTGTCACCATAGAGGTAAAAAACCTGAACAGCACGGTTTTCATGCATATACCGCTCTGCCTGCAAGGTGTCCCGCATCTCGTCAATGCCTTTGATTCGAAATGCATAGGACGGCTTTTGCCGGATAATTTCGGCATTGGTCATGCCCTGCTCCACACAGCCCATGAGGGCATACATAGAGGGAGAGTCCTCCTCGGCTTCTGTGGGAATGTCACCAAACTCAAAGAAAGTCCCCTCCACAGAAGTTCCCGCCTTTTTCGTGTCAGCCCATTTCCCGCTTTTGGTAATGTAATCCCTATTTGCCACGGAGCCTTTCATGCTCTTTTCAATGTGAGCAGGTGGAAAACGGTTCTTTACGGTGCTGAATCGAATCGGGGAATGGGAAAACAGATAGATATGCGTATGATAGGTTCCGCTCTCACCGATCTCGTCTGCGAGGCAAAAATACCTTGGATGAAACAGATGCAGCCTTTCGATGATCGTATCATGGTCAAGACCGCAGTCTTTTGGATTGTTGATGGTCAACGACCATCTGCGGCTTTGTGGGTCTTGTGCAGCCATGTCATGGTCTCCTTTCTTTGCTACCGCTACCTTGCTGCCCCACGGTAATACTACTTACCGTGGGGCAGCGGGGCGGCGCTGGCGCTGCCGCCGGGGGATATTTTCCTTGATGGAAAATATCGGTTCCCCGTCTGCTGCGCCCTGGCCGCCCGGTTGCGACCGTCAATTTTTCCTGACGGTAGAAATGCCGGTGGCCTTTGCGGTGAGCTGGACATGGCCTTGAGACTCATAAGCGGCCACTTCAAGGCCAGCAAACTCAACTTCGATAAAGCCTTCCGGCTTTTCCATGAGCTGCTTACCGTCAATGCGGACACCGATTTTCTCAAGGCTGTGTGCAGGCAGCGCAACGATATAGCGATAGCCGGTCACGGTATCCGTGCGCTTGCCATCTTTATACTCATACGCCGGTGCAACATCCACTAACAGCTTCTTCGCCCCCAGCGAGGCGGGGTCGATCCGAAGATCACGAATATTCAACATGGGTAATACCTGTTCCTTTCATAAGTGTACAGCGCAGCGTTGATCGGACGCCGCTGGGTTGGTAGGAATGAAGCAATCCTGATTGCAGGAATAGAATAACAAAAGGCAGAGGACATTACTTATTCCGTAATGGAATAAATTTTGTCCTCTGCCTTGCCTTTACGAATTACAGTCTGGCAGTGCCGGAAACCCTTTCGCTATTAAATAATCATCCGCCTCGTTCAAGACCGCTTGCAATTCTTCGTTTGAAACACCCCTGTAATCCTGCTCTGTTTTGGAGTAGAGCCGGATCAGCTCCAAATAGCATTGGTGGACAGGCTTTGCCGGGGAAAACGCTCTTTCACACCTTGCCAAATAATCCACGGCTTCATCCTCGTTCAATCTCAGAACCAGACAGAGGCTCACCAGCGTTTTCACAGGGACGTTCTGAATGGTTTCGTTCACGATCTTATTTAACCTTGATTGACTCATTCTCGCGCAAACAGACAGCTTGTTTTGAGACAGTCCTACTCTGCGTGCATAATAATCTGTGTACAGCCCGAATGAGGCTGTATCGCTTAATTCAGATGGCCTCGGTCTGGAAGAACAGAACAAGGAAGTTCCATTCCGTTCCTAAAGTCACGCAAACCTTTGTTTTCTTCATTTGTTGGCCCAACCGCCGGAGGTGCTGAGTATGCGGGGAAAAAGGGGATTGCTGTAAGTGCTGGGAAAAGAGCAGCAAATCACCATACGCACCACCTCCTGCGAAATGAGTTACCGATGGGTATTGCCCCTCCGGCAGCAGGCCAACTTATACTGTCATATTCTCATCATTGGATAGAAAAAAGCACGGCTTTCTTCAAAGTCGTACTTCATTGATCTAATAGCCCAAGGACTACTATTCTCATACACTTTTTCTTGGAAAAGGGCATACCTTCCCCTTTCCCCAAAGTCAGTCAAGGTATCACTGGCGTTACACAGCCTGCGTGAGCCGTGCCCTCGTGTGACAGCGGGCTTGGTTCGCCTCATTCTGCGGATCATGCAAAAACGCTAACGCCGCCCATCGCCCACAGGACAAGCGCTTCACATTTGGCTCAAAGTGTGTACCTGCAAACGGCAATGCCGACCGCAAGTACAGCCAATTCGGGAAAATACCGGTTTCAGACTTGCCCGGCGCATAGGCAGGGGTTCGCCTCCCCCGCACACCTGACAGCTTACTTCCTCTCATTAAGGTCATTTCAGCGAGAATATGCCGAATGACAATTCCACCCTATCACGCACGGCCAATCTACAATTCCCGGATGCACTCATGTCCCGTCATGACGCCGGGGAGCAGGCCGTCGCGCACCAAAAGCTGTTCCCGTGTCCACTCTGCCGCCCCATGATCCGAAACGGCAGGCTTTCACGCAGCCTTTGATGAGGAAAGTATAGCAGGTTCCATCGTACCCGTCAAGTATTTGGAGAAAAAGGGCAAGCGCCCGAGCAGTGCCCGGGCGCTTGCGGATTTGATTTTTGGCTGCCTTTTACTTGATTTCGATATTGTCAATGGTCAGTTTTCCGGTCTCACCCGGCACGAAGCGACCATAGAGGTCGCTCTGACCTTCCGGAGCAGTCTTGCCCGTCTGTGTGACAGTATTATTATCTGTGGTTATATTTTTGATGGTCACTTCACCAACATTAGCCGTGCCGACCACTACGCCGACGCGCCAGCCGCCATCATCGGTGGATGTGAGCGTGCAGTCCTTGACCGTGCAGCCCGTGATTGTTTGATAGGTCGCAGGGTTGGCACCAGCGTGGCCAATGATCGCGCCGACTGAACCCTTGGCCGTGATTGCACAGTTTTCCACGGAACAGTTTGTGATGGAAACACACGTATTCACAGGACCATCGTTCGGGTTATTGTAGCCGGACGTCCAGCCGATCAGACCGCCCACTCGTGCGCCGTCGGTGCTGGTGATATTGCTGTTTATCAGGTGACAGTTATCCAAGTCAATTTGCGGCATGGAGTCGACATTGCCGATAAAAGCCCCGATTCCCTGATTGCTGGTCGTATCATTGATGGTTACATTCTCCAGCGTCAAGTCCTTGATGACCACGCCGGACTTGCCGGCAAAGCCGCCTGCAATCAAAGGAGCGTTTAACCCCTTAATTGTATGACCGTTTCCGTTGATGGTAATCACACCCGCACCGTTGTAGCCATCGACCGTTACAGGCGTCCATGTTTCGCCATTAGCCAGTTGGAAATCACCATCAATGTTGATAACATTGTTTCCAGAGCCTGCAGAGGTCAACATTGTCAGCTTTTCTTTCAGCTCTTCCGCCGTAGCGACCGTAACCGTCTGCTTAGGGGTCTCGGTCCCAAGAACGTACTTGTTATCGATGATAACAGTTAAGTGTTCGGCATCCATGCTGTTCTTGTTGGCCCAAATCTTGGAGCCGGTGTTCTTGCCATCGGCAAAGCCGTTGACCGTTGCGCTGGTGACAGTCAGGCTATAGGTCGCATTATAATCGTTGCCGATTTCAATAGCTGCCTTACCGGCAGAACCATTGTTGCGGTCATTAAAGGTGCAGTTGCTTACCGTCAGATTGGTGGGTTTTTCAGCAGTCGCCTGGCCGTAAAGCAGGATGGCCTTACCGTTGGTGTTGAAGGTGCAGTCCTCAAACCTCACGTCTGTGCCGCCCCAAGTCCAGATGGAATACTGGTTGGCCATCTCATTCTCAAAAGTGCAGTTAATGAAGGTCGCCTTGCCATACAGAGTCAGCTTGCCTTTAATGATGCAATTATTGTAGACCAGTTCGTCGCAGACGATGCCATCAAAGTTACCTTCGCCTGCCTGAATGGTCACGTTTTTGAAGGTGAAAGTAGAACCGCGCTGATAGCTCAACATACCGCCCTCAGCGCTTATCGCTCGGGTAATAACATCCACAGTCTGCGTACCGTCGCCCTTAATTGTTATGTTACGACTTTTCTCACTTCCGTTTGCAACGCCATTTTCCAGTTTAACCGTGGTGTTCTTGGTTAAGGTAATGGTATTATCGATGCTGTTAGATGCTTCGATGGCATCCGAAAGTTCTTCATAGTTTTTACCACCAACCTGTGCATTGTTTTCCTTCTTGCGGACGACCCATGTGCCATCGCCATTCTCTACAGCTTTATACCCCTCGGCGAGGAAGGTGCCGCCCTTATTGTCATCGCCGTTTTTGGGGTCGTTGCCATAGAAGGTGCCGCCAGTGATGACGATGCTGGTAACCGGCTTATCATTCTGCACGTTCAGCGTCAAAGGCTTGAGACTATTCTTGTATTCATAGGGGCCGGTAGCCTTGTTCTCAAACGTACCGCCCTTGATGGTGATGACGGGTGTGCTCGCGTCCGCGCTGGTGCCCGCATAAACCGTGGCTTCCTTGTTGGATTTGTTGATGAACGTGCCGTTCTCGATGTCGATGCTTCCGGTGCGCGCCCAAATGGCGATGTCTTCACCATTCGTGGACGAGGAAGTGTCCACCGTACCGTTGCCGGTAATGGTCAGCTTGCCGGTACCATTGTTCACGATGGCAACGTCCGCTGTCGAAGTGATTTTCTTCTCAGCGAGGTCAATGGTAATGTTCTTATCACCAGTGACCTCGATGCGATCGGTGGGCGTGATATCCTGCACCAGCTTCACGGTGTCACCGTTCTTGGCCGCGGCAAGAGCAGCGGCGAGAGTCGTGTAATAGGTATACGTGCCGTCGGCCGCCTTCACAGACGCGACAGACGCAGCGGTCTGCGCCGCGCCGCAGACCGTGCACTTGCCATTTTCGCCGTTATGGTTATGCGCTTCGGGAGAAAGCGCGCTGTCGTTGGCATAGCACTTACCGGTGTGGGTGCCGTCGCCGTTATCGGTGTAAACATAGCTGTGGCTATGACCGCCGCCGGAGGAACTGCCGGAGCCGGTAGTGGTCTTGGGGACGATGTAGGTCTGGTCGTCGGAGACGGACTTACCGTTGACGGTCAGGCCGGTCGCGCCGTCCGCGACCACGATTTTGGTGCCCTCGGGCGCGCCGGTGATTTTGACGTTCTTGGCGACGACGAGCACGAGGCCTTTGCCGTCGACCTTGACGGTCTCGCCCGCCTTATCGGCATAGGTGCTGATGGCGCGGTCGAGAATGGTAACGGTGGACGCGCGGTTGATGTTGTCCTGCGGGGCAAGCTCGTCAGCCGTCACGCCGCCCACGATGCCGGCCTCAATGAGCGCGGCAACGTAACCACGCGCGTAGGCGGAGACCTGCGCGGCATCGGTGTACTTCGTCAGGTCGGGCTTGCGGATCGGCTCAATGCCGAGCGCGCGGGCCAGCATGACCATGGCACGCTCGCGGGTGATGGGCGCTTCGGGCGTCACGGTGCCGTCGCCGTTGCCGTTGAGGATGCCGGCAGCCGCGCAGCGGTTGATGGCATCATAGTACCAGGCATCCGCCGTGTTGTCGGTGAAGCCCGCGTCCTTCGCGGCGGGCAGCTTCAGGAGCTTCGCGAGGATGGTCGCGAGCTGCGCGCAAGTGAGCTGACCGTTGGGGTCAAACAGACCGTTGCTGCCCTGGATGATGCCATGGCCGCTCCAGCGTTCGATGGAGCTCTCGGCCCAATGGCCTGCGGTGTCGCCGTAGGTCGGTTCGACCGCTCCTGTGCCGACCGTGAGCAGACTAACTGTCATGGCGAACACAAGAATGAGGGATAAGATTTTGCGTTTCATTTTGGTCCTCCTAATGTATTTTTTCCACGGCTCCCCGCGGTTGGGATACTTATTTTGCTGGCGCTTCGTTCACAATCGCTGTGCATTGACTCAGCGGCCGGCCTGCGCAGATCGGACAGCCGCAGCGCTGTTTTCCCGTGCGGCTGTTGACGACCGCCCGCCACGCATGACCCTTATCGCAGAGCCACCAGACCTTGCGGCGGCTGCCGGGCGTCACCTGCTGCGGTGTAAGGCTGCCGTTGCGCGTCGGGTGCCATTGCGAGGCAACGACCGGCTCTATCGTCGCGAGGTCGTTGAAGCCGGGCAGAACCTTGTGGTTGGAGCAATACGGACAATCGCTTCCACTCCGCACGCGGTGAGCTATAACAGCCGGATAGGAATGTCCCTTTTCGCAGCGCCACCACACGCGGCGGTTGGAGCCGGAAGTCACTGCCTCCGGTATCAGAGCGCCGTTTTTCTGTCGGTCCCATTGGGCGGCAAGCTGCGGGTATTGCGAAGCGAAGTCATTTTCGCCCTGTATGACCTTTTGCCCTGCGCAGAATGGGCAGTCTGTTCCACCACCCGCGCGGGATGAGATGGCGGCACGGTAGCTGTGCCCCTTGGGACAGCGCCACCAGGCCTTTCTCACCGTTCCCGGGGCGACCAGCGTCGGCAATAGAGGAGCGTTCTTCTCGGTATCCCATTCGGCAACAAGTGCGGGATACCTTGCCGCGAGGGAGTTTTCGTCCGGCAGAACAACACGCCCCGCGCAGACGGAACAGCCGGTGCCCAGCACACGGCTCTTGACGACCGAATCGTAGGAATGTCCCGCAGGGCACCGCCACCAGACCTTTTTGTGGCTGCCGATGGTCAGGTCGGCGAACTTCAGCGGAGTGTTTTTCTCCGCATCCCACTCAGCCTCAAGGGCAGGAACCTGTATCGCCAGCGAGTTCTCAGGCGTTTCCTTGCGTCCGGTGCAGTACGGGCAGCCGCTGCCCTCCGAGCGGGAGTATACCTTGGCCTGCCAACTGTGACCCTTGGAGCACTGCCACCATACCTTTTGATGACTTCCGAAGGAAACGTTTCCAGTCGTAAGCGGCGCGTTGCGAACCTCGTCCCACTGCGCCAGCAGAGCCCTATGGCCCTGCTTTACGCAAAAGTCGTAGAACGATGTTCGCATCCATGCTCACCCCTTGCTTCCGATCCGCCAGCCCGTCCTTTCGGCGCTCAAACCGGCAATCTCCCTTATAGCCGGACAGTGGTCAATAATGTAGGCTTTGTTGACCATTACCCAATAAACGATTCTTTTAGGACCTTATAGTATCACGTTTTGTCCAAAATATCAATAGCAAGGTGCCCAAAAAGGTCTACTTTTATATCCGACAATTCTCGCGTTTAACGACTTTTTAACATATATTGCCGCGCACCCAGTACAAAAATGTGCTGTGTGCAATGTGCAGTTCTTTGCCCGCTGCCCGCGCCGACAGCTCACCGCGCTCCCAACGCGCCTTGACCTCCTGAAATCCAGCGGGCAGTTCCTTATAGGGACGTCCGAACTTTACGCCCCGCGCCTTTGCCGCAGCGATGCCCTCCGCCTGCCGCTGATGGATGAATTCACGCTCCGTCTGCGCCACATAGCTCAGAAGCTGGAGCACGATATCCGCGATCAGCGTACCGGTCAGGTCGCGGCTCCGGCGCGTGTCGAGCAGCGGCATATCCAGCACGACGATGGCCGCTCCTTTCTTTTTGGTAATAACGCGCCATTGCTCCAGGATCTCTTCATAATTTCGCCCGAGACGGTCGATGCTCTTGATGACAAGGGTGTCGCCGTCTTTCAATTTTCGCAGCAGCCTCCTGTAGCCGCGTCGGTCAAAATCCTTGCCGGACTGCTTATCCAGAATGATCTGGCCGTCGTTCCGCCCAAACTCCCGCAGGGCGATGAGCTGGCGCTCCTCATTTTGTTCTCTTGTGGAAATTCTCGCGTAGCCGTATTCCATGCACAGACCTCCCTATATGTAATGCCGCGAGGAGTATTAAGAACCCTCCCCGCGACAAGTATGACATATTTGTTCCCGCTTTAGCAGGTACGGGTTATTTACCGTTTACGATAGTATGGAAACATGCGGAATATAAAATCAGGACAGCGCAGCGTCATGGCAAAAAGCCTATCCGCTGCGCTGTCCGATGTTCGCTTATGTGGTCATGTCAGCGGCTTTGCTGTTCAGCTGGGTCACTTCTTGCAACGCCAGAGGAGGGTTACGATCTGCGCTCTGGTGCAATCTGCGTTGGGGCTGAACGTCGTCTCGCCGGTGCCCTTGGCGCTGTCCACGTCCTTAAGGCCGGAGACGTCCACGGTGACGATGTCGCCGCCCGAAGTGACCTGATCGAGCTGCTTGTCGGTGACCTCCACGGCTGCGGTGCTGCCAAAAACGATCGCATCCACCTTCACGGTCTCCTGCTCAGAGGAAACGGGGACCGTGATGGAGGGAGCCGTCACACCGCTGCCGCCACCGCTGGACTTGTGATACAGCTCAACCTCGCCGGTCAGTGTCGTGTAGTTGGTGTCAGTAGGCGTGAGGCGCCACTTGTAGGCCGTGTTGTCCTCGACCGTGGTATTGCCGGATAGGACATTTTCCTTGTCATCCACCCATTCCAGCTTGCCGTCATTGGGGTTCGGCGTGCTGCCCTCGATGGTCAGCGCCGCGTCCTTCAGTGTCTTACCGCTTATGGTGATTCTGGTGTAGTTCGGCGCGCCGGTGGGCGTGGCCGGTTTGATCATGAGCACGAAGGGAGCACTAGTGACGTCGTTGTAGTCGTTGTCGCCCGCCTTGGTTGCGATGACGCTCACGGAGCCGACCTTGACTGGAGTCAGAACGCCGGTGTTGGGATCGATGGTCGCCTCGCCTGTGCTGTTAGCAGTGTCAATGCGGTAGGATACAGCGCCTGTGCCGTCCACCCATGCGAACGTACCGTTAACCATCTTGTCGCCGTCCTTCACCTTGCCCGCGATCTTGCTGTCATTCAGTGTCTGACCATGGGTGATGTCCGTTGCCGTCACTGCGCCGTCCGCCTGCGGAGTGATCTTGTTTTCCGCGCTGACGTTGATGGTCAGAGTGATATCCTGATAGTTGCTCGTGGAGATTGTAACAGTGATCGTGCCGAGTCGTCCTTCGTCTGTGCCGCTTCTGTTTGCTTCCAGCGTCAGTTCACCGGTCTTGCCGTTTACAAGGGTAATAAAGGAGCCAGTGCCCAGATCGGTAACAACCTTCTTGTCATAGGTGATTGAGCCATAGTCACAGGGAGCAGTCAGCTTCGGCAGCAGCGTTGAGAGAGCAAGAGAATAGGTCTTGTGCAGGCCGTTGGTATTCTATTATAAAGCAATAGTGCAGACAAAATGCGATGCGCCTGACCATCACGGAGTCAGAAACAGTTGACGGAATAAGATCCGCTCATTAAACTATAAGAGAAGATATGAATTTGGACCGGAGGTCTCAGCATGAAAAACGGATCCCAATACGGACTGTTGCTCTTACAGCGGTATTTATATAAACGTACAGATGATAAACATCCTGCCTCCGTGTCAGATATCCTTGCATTCTGGCAGGAGCATGGCATCCAGGCAGGACGCAAGAGCGTGTATTCCGCCATTGAGGTCTTGCAAAGCAGCGGTATGGACATCGTCTGTGTCAAAAGTACCCAGAATCGATATTTTGTCGGAGCAAGGCTATTCGAACTGCCGGAACTAAAGCTGTTGGTGGACGCGGTGGAATCCTCGCGCTTCATCACGGCAAAAAAGAGCGAGCAGCTCATTGAGAAGCTGGGAAAGCTCACCAGCGAGTCATACGCGTATCAGCTGGACCGGCATATCTATATGGATGGGACGGTCAAACCGGAGAATGAGTGCATCTATTACAGCGTAGATAAGATCCATAGCGCTATTCAGGAGAAGTGCCAGATCACGTTTCAGTATTTTGAGTACACACCGAAGAAGGAAAAGGTGCTCAAGCACGACGGCTACCGCTATCAGTTCAGCCCGTATGTCCTGATCTGGAACAAGGATTATTACTACGCTGTTGGCTGGTCAAATAAACACGGAAAGCTGGCGCAGTTCCGGGTAGACCGGATGACCGCCGTGGAGTTGTTGAATCAGACGGCTATTCTTGCGCCAGACTTTGATCCTGCTGAGTATGTGCAAAAGGTCTTTGGAATGTATCCGGATGCCCTTTGCACGGTGGAACTGCTGTGCGATAATGAGATCATGCGCAGCGTCATCGACCGCTTCGGTGAAAATGTGCAGACGGAAACTGTAGATGAACAGCATTTCCGTGCCACAGTCGAGGTCGCGCCAAGCCCTCCGTTCTTCAGTTGGGTCTTTACCTTTAGCGGTAAGATTCGCATCGTCAGCCCAGCAGCAGTGCTGGAGGAAATGCAGGATATGGCAGCGTGGCTGAAATAACTTCTGGATGGTGTTCCTTGCGGGGAACACCATCTTTTTCACATCTTGCCAATCGAACGAATGTTTGCTATACTGAGGCTACAGTGTTTCCAGAGAAGAGAACACGGATAGGAGGTGAGTTACTTGGAACAGACATTCGGCAGCTTCGTTCGAGAGAAACGGCAATCTATCGGATTGTCCCTGCGCACGCTGGCGGCAAAGCTGGACTTGTCGCCAGTCTATCTGAGCAACATTGAAAACGACCGCAGACCGGCACCGACGCGCGCATATTTGGAACGGTTGGAGCAGGAACTGCATCTGAGCAAGGTGGAAACCGAGCAGATGCTGGATCTTGCCGCCAAGTCCCAGAATAACCGGGTATCCGCAGACCTGCCGGACTACATCATGGATCGGGAGATCGTCCGGGCCGCGCTCCGCACGGCGAAGGAGGCAGACGCCACAGACCAGGAGTGGCAGGAATTTATCGACCGGATTACCCAGCGCGCAAAGAAATCCAAAGAGGGCGGTGAAATAGACGCATGAAAAAAGCATATTACCGCGAACAGGCGTTGGAGCGGATCGCCCGCGATGTGATCACCGCCTATGACCCCAAGCTCTATTACGGCCCTCCCACAGCCATTCCCATTGAGGACATCATCGAGGCGCAGGGGCTGGTGCCGGAGTATCAATATCTGCGGAATAATGGGCGGGTTTTAGGCGAGACCATCTTTGACGACGGTCTCACAGCGATCTATGACTGGGAAAACCACCGCTATGACCTTCTTCCCGTCAAGGGCGGCACCATCCTCATCGATTGTTCTCTCTGCGAAGAGGAAGCATCTACCGGGCGGCTGCGATTTACCTGTGCCCATGAGCTGGGGCACTGGCTACTCCATAAGAAACAGTTCAGCGGGACCGGCGAAAATGCGGCGCTCCGTTCCGGCGATGAGAGCGACAACACATTGGAAGTGCAGGCGAACCTGCTGGGCTCTATCCTTCTGCTGCCGCTGCCGCAGGTCAAGCGCTGTTTCTATCAGCTGCGCTCCGGACGGACGAATCAACAGCTGGTGACGGATATGGCAGGTATCTTTCAGGTATCCAAGCAGGCCATGCGCATTCGGTTGGAGAACCATAACCTGCTGTAAAAAATTTTCATGTGCTGTTCTCAAAAAAGAGAACAGAGAAAGCGAGGCGCTATGTCAAAAACCAATTCCCTGCGCTGTCCGCTGTGCGGCAAGGGCCGTATCGCGGATATCCCCAGCGGTGCGGAGCAGTCTCAGTACAGGCTGTTTGCGCTGCACAGAGCGGAACACCCTGACCTGATCGCCAAATGCCCCAAGTGCGGCGAACAGATCGGCATCACGGTGCTGACACCGGATGCTCACCCCCTGATCCACACGCCCATCCCCTTTATGGGATATGTTCAGGCATAAATTAAAAATCCAATTGATATGACTTCGTCAAGCGCACCAGCCACCCATCGTCGAATATGGGAACATTGAGTTAGGAGCCTTACAAGTAGCTTTTCAGCTATGCGTAAGGCTCTTTTTTTGCGCCTTTCTTCGGCTGAAAAGCGGAAAGGCACACAATGCGCAGACGCTGGCAGCCCTATATCGCTAAATATCCGTGACCCCATCTCAGACATTTCAAAAAATCTGAGATTGGAGTCATGAATCATGAAAAAATGGCAGGAAGAACGCAACTATCGGCGCGTTCGAAACGAAGGTGGCGAAGTCATCGCCAATATCATCACTGTAGACGGTATGGACGTAGAGGTGCCGGAGGATGTCTACCTCGCCTATGCGCAGGCAGACCGCAGGGAGCGATACATCACAGAGGAACAGTCCTCCGGAAAACTGCTCTCTCTGGAGCAGATGGAGGAAGATGCGCTTTTGCCGGACTATGTCGGAGCAGAAACGGCCCCCAGCGCCGAAACGGAGGCACTGGAGCGTGAGGATCTTCGGAATCTGGCAGAACAGAAGCAGATCCTTTTGCTGGCGCTACTGTCACTAAAGGATACCGACCGGGAACTCATCAACGCCCTGTTCTTCGACGGCGCGTCTACACGGGAATGCGCCCAAAGAATGGGCGTCAGCCAGCGGGCGGTCATCAAGCGGAGAGACCGCATCCTGCGGGATCTCAAAAAGTTTTTTGAAAATTCCTCGAAATAAGGGTATTCACCGAACGCAATTTTCGGGAGGACAGTGAGGGGCTCCGAATCGCCCCTCGCTGTTCCTTGAAAATTGCATACCAGCAATACGGATAACCACCCGGACAGAAGAGCGATCCGCGCAGTGTGCGCCACGACCCGTGGGAAGCCTTGCAGCTTCCTGCGGCGAGCGATTTTACCTGCGCAGGGGCGGCGTTGGCAGCGCCGCCCGCAGAGACGCTGTCCGGGCAGATAATGAGACACAATGCACTGGCCAGCATGAAGAGGCTGGGCTGCTCCGGGATTGAAAGCAGTAGAGAACCCGGAAATACGCCCGTGAAGGTCTTGCCGGACCTTGTCCGTATTGTTCCCCTTTCCCACCGGGGTGCGCGCTGCAAATACGGTGGAAACGAAAACAAAGCATGACAGGAAAAGAGGTAATTATCGGATGAATACCAATGACAACAGGCTGAAAGCCCATAAACTGATCGACCATATTTTTCAGGACCTTCTTCCCGCCCACGGTATGGCGCAGCGCCCGGAGCAGATCCAATTGAGTCACCGGATGCTGGACGCCATGCAGGACGGGAGGATCGCTCTGTGCGATGCCGGGACGGGCATCGGCAAGACCTACGCTTATCTGGCGGCTGCCACGGCAGCGTCGGCTTTCCCGACAGGGCAGATCGCCCGCCCTATCATCATTTCCACTTCCAGTATCGCGCTGCAAAACGCGGTGCTGACGGAGTATCTGCCGCTGCTGTCCTGCGTCCTAATGGCGGATGGGATTCTTACCAAGCCACTGAAAGCGGTCATCCGCAAAGGCAAAAGCCATTATGTCTGCGACGAGCGGCTGGACAGGCGGCTGCGTCAGGTATATCCTGCAAAGAAAAATCCGGAAGCGCTGACGGCGCTCCGGACTCTTCGGGAAACGCTGGACATGGACAGAGTTTCTCATCTCAGCGGCTATGACCGGGAGCGTGTCTGCGTACCGCAGGTCTGCGACTGCAAGCAGAGGGACTGCCGATATCAGCGGTTCCTCAAGACCTGCGACAAAGATCAATTTTTGTTTCAAATCTGCAATCATAATTTGCTGGTGGCAGACGCCATCCACCGCAGCGAGGGAAAACGCCCCATCTTCCCGGAGCACAGCATCATCATCGTGGATGAAGCCCATAAGCTCCCGGAAACCGCACAACAGATGCTGGGTGTGACGTTGGCGGCCGAAGAGATACGAAACCTTATCCTTCAGCTAAAAGAGGAACGGTACTTACTGGCGGCAGAAATGCTGGAGGACAGCACAGGTCCTTTGCGGCGCAAGCTGGCACAGCCCAGAGAGGAAGCGGAGCCGGTGGAAGCCTGTTTGCGATTGCTGACCGCGCCATCCTGCACGCTGCCCATCATCCAGCGGCAGATCGGCAGCCTGCTCTCCCCGCTGGGAAGCCGCCAGCTGAATACGGTGCTGGACGCGGTCAAGCTGTTCACCAGTTCCCAGACAGATATGATTTTTTACACTGCCGAAGATGTCAGCACAGGCGGCGCCATGCTGTGCGCCGCAGCCGGCGATATCACGCAGCGAATAAAAAAGATCCTGTGGCAGCCGGATCAGGCGTTTGTTCTGACCTCCGGCACCATGGCGGTGGGCAGCGATTTCCGCCGTTTCAAAACGCAGGCAGGATTAGAGAAGGGACACCGTGTCATGGAATCCGTTTCTCCATCCCCCTTTGACTACCGGAACAACTGCCTGCTCTACCTTCCGCAAATCCCGCCCCGCCAGAGAGTGGAGGATACGGATGTGTACTTTAATGAGCTGACTGCCGAGCTCGTCGGACTCATCAAAGCAGCCACCGGTCACGCGCTGGTGCTCTTTACATCCTACGCAGCCATGTCGGCTGTGAAGGAGCGGCTGTGGGAGGAATCTCTCCCATTCCCACTGCTGACGCTGGGCCGCAACGCACCCCACATCATCGAACAGTTCCGGCACACGCCGGGAGCGGTGTTGCTGGCCACCGGCGCGGCATGGGAGGGCTTTGATTTCCCCGGCGACTGTGTATCTCTGCTGATCATCCCACGCCTGCCTTTCGCCTATCCGGACGCCCGGAAGGAGCGGGAATTGGAAAAGTATCCTTCCCTTCACGCATTCATCCGTGAGGTAGCTGTACCAGAGATGCAGATCAAGCTGCGCCAGGGATTTGGACGGGCCATCCGCACGGAGAGCGATACCTGCGTCATCGCCATTCTGGATGAACGGGCCTGCCGTGGCCGCAGATACGCCCAGGCTGTGAGTGAGGCATTGCCGGAAATGCGGAGGACCGGCAGCCTGCGGGAAGTGACAAGGTTTCTGCGGGAGAAAAAGCCGGAGAGCTATTTTGAGGTGGGAAGATGATCGACGCAAAGAAAGAATTGCAGTATCGGCTGGCAGTCAGGATGCTGGAGCATCTGGCGGAAATCGGCCTGCTGAGCGCGGAAGAACTGTCTTACGCCAAGAGACTGGCCAGAGAGAAATATTCCCCGCAGACTGTTTGGGAATAGTGCTGGATATTCTGCGGATCGTGTGGTAGCTTGTGTGTTGACAAAAAAGATACAGGGAAGTGAAAAACATGGCACAGGTAAAAATCATCGCGCCGCAGACGCGGGAAGCGGAACATCTGCGGGTGGCAGCCTACTGCCGGGTCAGTTCGGACTCCAAGGATCAGCTGCATTCCTACGCCGCCCAGATCCGCAGCTACACGGAGGAGATCGCCCAGCATGACGGCTGGGAGTTGGTAGACGTGTATGCCGACGAAGGGCTCACCGGCACCCGGATGGATAGGCGGGAGGACTTCAACCGGATGATGGCAGACTGTCGAAAGGGCAAGATCGACCGAATTCTGGTGAAGTCCGTATCCCGCTTCGCCCGGAATACCAGAGACTGCCTGTCCGCCCTGCGGGAGTTATCCACCATGGGCGTCAGCGTCCGGCTTGAAAAAGAAAATATCGACACGAAAACGCTCACCACCGAACTGATGGTGAGCGTTTCCGGTTCTCTTGCCCAGCAAGAATCCATCTCCATCTCCGCCAATCAGAAGATGAGCTATCAGCGGCGGATGGAGCGTGGGGAATTTATCACCTGCACCGCCCCTTACGGATACCGAATCGTAAATAAGAAAGATCTTGAGATCGTCCCAGAGGAAGCCGCCACGGTGCGCTGGATCTTCGACGCATACCTCAAGGGGCGCAGCTCCGGATGGATCGCGGAGCAGCTGACGGCGAAAGGCATCCCCTCCCAGTCCGGCGCGGAATGCTGGAGAGAAACGGGGGTTCGATACCTGCTGACCAATGAAAAGTATATCGGAGACGCTCTGAGCCAGAAATCCTACAGCTGCGGTTTCCCCTTCGTGCAGAAACGAAATCACGGGGAACGCCTGCAATACTACACGGAGAACTCCCATCCAGCTATCATCGACCGGGACACCTTTGAGCGGGTGCAGGCACTGCTGCAAAAGAAAGCGCAGAAAGAGAAAAAGCGCAGAGAAAAAAGCCCTCTTGCCTTAAAAATCGTTTGCGGGAACTGCGGGACGGTGTTTCAGCGCCGAAGCAGCCAGAACGGATATGTGACCTGGGTCTGCCGAACCCACGACCGCCACGCCGCGGACTGCCCTGTAGGACGCATCCCGGAAACGGAGATCCATGCCGCCTTCCTGCGGATGTACCACAGGCTCAAAAGCAACGCGGACATCATTCTGGCCCCGGCCCTCCGGCAGCTGAACACACTGGGCACGATCTTGCGGCAGAATCATCCGCAGGTGCTGGCCATCAACCGGGCCATCGCGGAAGCGACAGAAGAAAGCCATAAGATCAGCACCCTGCGGGCCAATGGCTTGCTGGACGCGGATATCTGCGCCGCCCGCATGAATGCCATCAGCGCCAGACTGGCGCAGCTTCGCGGAGAACGGCGCAGGCTGACAGAGAACGAAGCGATAGACGAAACGATGGACGCGCTCCGCAAGGTGGAGCAGACGCTTCTCAACGGACCGGAACGGTTGGACGGCTTCGATGAAGAGCTGTTCGAACGTCTGGTGGAGAAGATCATTGCAGAGTCTCAAAACCGTATCCGCTTCCGGCTTTACGGAGGCTTGGAGCTGACAGAACAATGGGAGGTGGCGGCAAGATGATCAACCGCAAGGTGTTATACGGGTATCAGATTCAAAACGGCGCGTTGGAAATCGCGCCGGAGGAGCAGCGGGCCGTCAGTATGGTCTTTACGCTCTATAACGCCGGGGCTTCCTATCAGGCCATCTCGGACGCCTTGAACCGGCAGGACGTTCCGTATTGCCGGGAAGTGCCGCTCTGGAACAAGCATAAGGTAAAGCGCCTTTTGGAAAATCCCCGTTACACCGGTAAGGAGGGATACCCCATACTGGTGGAAGCGGATATTTTCCAAGCGGCGCAGGAAAAGACGGCGGAAAAGAATGCCAGGAAGCAGTCCCACGGAGAGAAGCCTGCCATTGCGCGGTTGACTCCGTACTTCCGCTGCGCCTGCGGCGGGAAGATGACCCGGCTGGGCGGCGGCTGGCAGGACAGCAGCAAGCTGTATCTGAGATGCGAAGGCTGCGGGAATACCGCGGTCATGGACATGGATGCGACGGTAAACGGGATCGTCCGTCAGTTCCGGAACCATGAACAGCCCAGCTGCACCGCCTACACGCCCTCTGCGGAGGTCATGCGGCTGGACAATGCCATCAACCGGGGGCTGGAGCAGCCAGACTCGCCGGAAGCGGTGATGGCGCTGATCCTGCAGGGTGCGGCAGCGCGGTATGCCTGCTGTCCAGAGCCGTCTGCCGAATCTGAGCCGTCAGATAGTCTGACAGAGGCGGATTGGAGACGCTTCCAACGAGCGGTTTCCCATATCACCATCTCACAGGATACCGAAGTAACTCTTATATTTACGGATAAAAAAGCGACAGGAAAGGATGAATGATCCATGGAAGCGACAGCAGCCACCTTAGAGCGGCGGGTGCGGGTGATCCCCGCAACCAGAAAACCGGAAGAACTGCACAGAGACCATGACGGAAAAATGCGCGTAGCGGCCTACTGTCGCGTCTCGACGGACAGTGAAGAGCAGCTCAACAGCTATGAGGCGCAAAAGACCTACTACACCCAGAAGATCCAGGACAGCCCGGATTGGGAGATGGCAGGGATCTATGCCGATGAGGGCATCTCCGGCACCAGCCTGAAAAAACGGACGCAGTTCAACAAGATGATCACCGCCTGCAAGCGGGGACACATCGACCTCATCATCACCAAGTCCCTCTCCCGCTTTGCCAGAAACACGGTGGATTGTCTGGATACGGTGCGGCTCCTGAAAGCAAACGGCATTGGGGTGTACTTCGAGAAGGAAAACATCAACACCCTCACGGAATCCAGCGAATTTCTCATCACCCTGTTCAGCGGCTTCGCCCAGGCGGAATCCGAGTCTCTCAGCAAGAATGTCGCATGGGGAAAGCAGAAGAGCGCGGAGGCGGGAAAGGTCACCTTCCAGTACAAAAAGATGCTGGGATACCGGAAGGGGGCGGACGGACAGCCGGAGATCGTACCGGAGGAAGCGGAGATCATCCGCCGCATTTACCACAGGTATCTGGACGGCTGCACCCTGGGACAGATCAAGCGGGAGCTGGAGAAGGACGGTGTTCCCACCGCACAGGGTGTAGAGCGCTGGTCTCCCTCCATCATCCACAATATCCTGACCAATGAAAAGTACATTGGAGACGCCCTGCTGCAGAAAACCTATGTGACGGACTGCATCAACAAAAAGGTCAAAAAGAACCGTGGTGAACGCACGATGTACTATGTGGAGAACAGCCATCCGGCCATTGTCTCAAGGGATCTGTTCAATCAGGTGCAGCAGGAGATGACGCGCCGGTCCAGCAAACGGAAGGTGCTGCAAAAGAGCGGAAAAACGGAACTTGGGAAATACTCCGGCAAATACGCTCTGACAGAATTGTTGGTGTGCGGCGAGTGTGGCTCCCCCTACAAGCGGGTCACATGGGCCAGAAATGGGAAAAAGCGCATCGTGTGGCGCTGTGTCTCCCGGCTGGAGTTCGGTACAAAATACTGCCAGCACTCTCCGACACTGGATGAAGGCAAGCTGCACAGCGCCATCCTCGCGGCCATGAACGAGTACGCCGCCATCCGGCAGGAGGTCTGCCCCGATGTGCTGGCCATGGCGGAGGAAGCCAGGCAGGCGTTATCTCAGGCCGGTGCACGGCTGCTGCAGCTGAAGAAGCGTATGGATGCGGTGAGCCGGGAGCAAAGCGATGTGCTGGATCGGCTGCTCGTCAACATGGCCGATACCGAGCTGAATGCCAGGATGAAAGCGCTGACGGATGAGAAGGAATCCCTTAAGGCGCAGATCGCAGACGCGCAGCAGGCAGAGGTCGATCTGGAGGAACAGGCTGCCAGACGCCGGCAGATGTGGGACAGTATCATGGAATGCGCCGCGGGCTATACGGAATTTGACAATGAGCTCGTCCGGCAGGTCATCCAAAAGATCACGGTGGAGGACGCGGAAACCATCCGCATCCAGTTCCGAGACTCGGATGTGGTGCTGGAACAGGAAGTAGAATGAATAGAAAAGGGAGAAAGGAAATGGCCATTTTTATAACCGGTGATACGCACGGTGATTTCAGCAGGCTCCTACCTGCAGCATTCCATGAGCAACGTGACCTGACCAAAGAGGATTACCTCATCATCTGTGGAGACTTCGGCGGTGTCTGGGATGGCGGCGATGCGGAGCAGCAGTGGCTGGACTGGCTGGAGACCAGGTCCTTTACCACGCTGTTCGTCAGCGGAAACCATGAAAACTATGATCTGCTCCGCAACTATCCAATCAGCCAATGGCACGGCGGCTTGGTACAGGCCATACGCCCCAGCGTCCTGCATCTGATGCGGGGCCAGCTTTATAACATCTGCGGAAAGCGGATATTTACCATGGGCGGCGCCAGCAGCCACGATATCCGAGACGGCATTCTGGAACCGGATGATCCGGACTATGAGCGAAAGCTGCGGCAGCTCAACGCCGCAGGAGCGTTGTTCCGTGTCAACCACAGGTCATGGTGGAAAGAGGAACTGCCCAGCGTGGATGAATACGAAACCGCAAGGAAAACGCTGAATCAGGCAGGGTGGGATGTAGATTACATCATTACCCATTGCTGCCCCAGCAGTGTCCAAGATGCTTTCAGCGGAGGATTGTACCGGCGAGATGCACTGACAGACTTTTTCGATGAGATTCGGGAATGCTGCAAATTCCAATACTGGTTCTTCGGGCATTACCATGAGAACATAGTGGTACAGAAACGATTCGTCATGCTATATGAGCAAATGCTTCGGCTGAAATGCTGAGATAAGGAATAGGGGCGTACTGACATATCGCTCAGTACGCCCCTATTCCTTATCTCATTGCGTGCAGTAGTGGACAGGAATTAAAAGGCGGTGTATAATTTTAATAATGTTGGTTGGTTCTACAACACAAATGATTGCCGGCTAAACACACGGAGAATGGCAATTAGGGATGGTGATGTTATTGCCTTGTGCTTTGTGTAAGAAAAATGTGCCATTGATGCAGAGCCATATTTTTCCGAAACTGATTTATAAGAGAATTAGGTCTCATCCAAAATCAAGATTTCGTAGTTTAGATAACTTTTCAAAAGCCATGCAAGATGGTGAAAAAAGGCCAATGTTATGTCACGACTGTGAAGAACGCTTTAGTGCGTTTGAATCAAAGTTTGCGACGCTTTTCCTTGATCCGTATTTAGAATCTGAAAAGCTGAAGAACCTCCATTCAACATGGGTGAACTATTACTTTTTATCTGTTGCATGGCGAGTACTTTGGGATGATTTGTATCGCATGAAGTCACATTGTGAACACTTCTCCAGACATATTTTTGAAGAGTATTGCGATGAATTGGGGAAATGCTTACTTGCGTTCAAAGATGGCGCAAACTCCAAAATTCCAAAACAATTTAAGACCAGAGTATACAAACTCAATCGACTGATTAAGCAATCGGAGGTAAATGAACTTGCCAAAGGATGCATTTTTGGATACTCTGTGTTCTTGGCAAAAAGTCATTCTTTCTCGGTGATTGTGTACTACGCTGGGTTGGTGTTTGTAACAGATTATATTCCAGATAAGCGGCGGTATATTTTTCTGGGTGGAAAACCCACTTTGTTTAAGACACGATGCAAGAAAAAGGAAGTAACCGAAGAACTAAAAATCCAGTTTTGCGAAATGGCACAGCAGTACAAAAAAGTTATGACTCCAGATATGAGAAAGAAAATTTCAGAGCGATACAACAAATGATGTGCAAAGGGCATCTGAACGATCCTACCCAATTCGAACAAGTTGATGAGACTTGCGGATCGGGTAGGGTCGTTTTGCACCTCAAAAGCCTTGGTATGACAGTGTTTTTTGAAGACATTATACCAAAGCGAATATGAGACGCTCAAATTCAAACCTCTTCAAATCGAAGCAGAAAACGTAAAAACCAGGCGATTCGAACACAGATGTCTCATTTGTCGTTCTTGCTGAAGTTTTCTTCCATCTGGCATGGTGTTAGATTTTTCAATGTTCGATGCGGTCGTTTGGTATTGTAAAACTCAATATAGGAGGCAACACTGGCTTGAAATGCTCTATCGGAAGGATGTTCTCTTCGATAGAGTTCTTCTTTTTTCAGCGATGCGAAGAATGATTCTGCGACCGCATTGTCATGTGGCTTGCCGGGTTGCGAAAAAGACTGCTCCGTATTGTGTTCATGCAGGAGCTGTCGGTGAGCTGCCGCAGCTTGGCGGACAGTTCCTTTTGCGTGGGCGCGGAGATGTACCGGAAGATGGAGTCACCGTTGCTTTTGTGTCCCACCACGATGCGGCCTTCCCAGCGGCCATCCTCCCGCTTGCGCACCATGCCGTCACCGGACGGTCTTCGTTTCGCCATTTAGTCCTCCTGTTCCGCCGGATGGCAGATGTGTTCTTCTTCCTCCCGTTCGAAGGAGTAGAGCCCATCTGCCTCCAGCTCTTTCGCCATGCCCCACGCCAGCTTGAAGCCAGCCGTGAAGCTCATCAGCTTGGATTCAACCAGCAATGTGTTTTGCGCATCCAACAGTCGCAGCAGCTTTCTGCGCCCCGCGGCATCCATGTCCCGCCGCAGTTCCTCATGGGCGATTTTAATCTGGGCGTCCAGTTCTGGATGAGACTGACGGTCGAAACGCTTTTGCAGGGCTCTCATGTAGTCGTACATTGCGGCACCTCCTTTTTGGCAACCACAACACATACCACAACTCCGCGCGCAAAGCTACTGTTTTTCAAAATGTTTCTTTGACTATTGCGGCGCAAAAAATACGTTTCCAAACCTGTTCACATGTGCATCTGCATCGAGTAGCCTTTTTTGTAGCGGGGAGTGTACTGCGTTCATCCGCCAGCAGCTCCACGCCGGGACGGGTGGCGACGTAGCGAGTACGCTGCGCCAGCTTCGCGGCGTTCTGTCCGCCCTTGAGGTAGGGGGAGATCAGTACGATCCGGGCCACGTGTCATCCGGCTCTATGCGCCGCTGGCTCCGTACCGCGCTTTCAAAACTCACCTGACCGTTGGTGCGCTTCACCTCGTCCACGGCGTAGGCCCGCAGCTCCCGCGTGTGGATCGGGTCGGCGCGGAAGTGCGCGGCGATGGTGTGGCACAGCATATTCAGTTCCACCGCGCACTTGAAAAGAATGCGGCAGAGCCGATTGTTGTTGTCGTCCAGCGTACCCTGAATGGCTGTCAGGATGGCCCGAGAGATGTAGGTCGTGTTGTCCTCGGTGCCGAGATAACCCATGTAAAAGCGCAGGGCCTTATCTACGAATTCGCTGCGGCTTTGACAGTTATCTGCTTCCAACCAGCCGTCCATGCGGCTGATCACGCTGGGGCGCAGCCAGATCGTGGTGCTTTTCTTGTTATCATCCATATTTTTTCTTTCCTTTCTGTGTCGTCGGTCAAAATCGCCGCAAAGCCCTGCAAACACGGGACTTTGCCGAATGACCGACTGCGATTGTTCTGTAAAACCGCCAAACCGACGGTGGTTGGCGTTTCTCTGAAAAGCCCCGCACTGCGGGGCTTTGTGGGCGGGCTGCGGGCGCTTGCGACTGCGGCCCTTTATCTTGTGCTTTAATCGAACGGTTAAACAAGGGGCTACAATCTCCGAAACAGGGCATGGTCAGGAGGAAAAACTCACCCCTATATGACTCATTTCTCCTTTGTCGGAACAGTATTCGCAAGGATCTCTCACACATCGCCCACAAACGCCGCAACGCTCGCTTCAATGGGCTTTGGTGGGTAAACACTCCACCCCAGCCCCTAAACGCACACACAGCGGCTCACACGGCGAAACACGGGGCGTTTCGGACGGGGGGTGGTATCACTACCCTCGGAGCGTTTTGCGCGGTTCGGAAACCCTGCGCGGCCGGGTATCAGAACGGCGTACTTTGCCGCTTTTGGGCCTTGGTCGGATGTACTCCCAAAGAACGCAGAAAGCCTTCGTGACAGCGATGCGCATGATGCGCGTCGCTGTCACGAGGCGTCGCGGCCCCGCTGGGCTGCGTGATCCCATTGTTTTTTCTCTCACCGCGTTGATAGGCTTCACGGTTTTGGCCGACCGTGATTACAGAGTGCGGAAAAAAGCACACTTCGTTTTTATGCGCCGAGCTGTTCTGCCAGCTTTGCCTGCGCCTTCCGCCGCTCTGTTGTACGCTCTAATGCATTGAACTGCTGCTCGTAGTGCTGTTCCATGACTTTCTGTAAGGGAATTATCGTGTAGAGCAGATTTCCATTTTTCTTGATGCCGTTCTTTGTGATGATTTTAGTATGCTCCGTGATGATGAGTCCGCGTTCCTCCAGCAGTCGGACATAGCTTGCGACGGTGTTTCGGCAGTAGTGAAGATTTTTAGCCATAGTCGCAGTACTTGGATGACACTGGCCAGTCCTTCGGTCTGCATGACGCAGCAGGAAGATGTAGACAGCAATTGATCCACCGGGCAAATCGAAATCGAGAAGCTCGTTGGGGACGGGGAAGCAGTTTTTCACATGCTCCCATCCAACAGGAGGTTTCGTTCTTCTCATGTAATGGCACCGCCCTTCGTGTGCTCCTCCACCCACTGGATGAACTTTTCTTTCGGAACGACCATACGGTTGCCGATATACAGAGTGGGAAAATCTTTTTCGTGCATGAGTTCATATGCACTGGACGGAGCGATACCGAGTGTTTTTGCAACAAGATCTGAGTTGAGGAACAGCGGCAATTCATCGTAGCTTTTGTAGACAGATGATTTCATTTTTGATTTTCCTTTCTTTTTTGTTCTGATTTTGATTGGCCGCACACCGTACACCTTCCTGCCCCAGACTTTCTGCGGCGTTGTCCCGTGTCGGCACGCTCCCCTTTGCGGATCTTGGCGCTGCTTCCCTCACGGTGTATGCACTCCGGCTGCGGGTATTCAGTTGTCGAGGTGTCATGAAACTTTTCACTTTCGCTGTGTTCACCTTTATGTTAGAATAATTTCAAGGAGGCTTACATCAGGAAGTGATCTTTGAGGAGGTATCGGCATGGCTTCGGAATTGTACTTGATGGAGGTGGGCGATGGACGCTATTCCATCCTGCTTTGTGATGACAGGTCAATCACGCAGATGCCCGCACTGACTCCCGCGGAGACCTTGATCGCCTTTTCTGAACTGGACTATGCCGGCTACCGCAAAGTGGTGCGGTGGCTGCGGAACGAGCATCCTCTGTTTGAGGAGCGGATCGATATTCCTGTGAGCGACTTAGAGGACTTTGCCGCGGAGGCGATTTTGCTGACACCAGATTTGTGTGAGATCGATCCTGTGAGCGGATTTGTTGTGACGGACATTCTGCACCGGACTTTGCAGGCAGAGGATGACGGCACGGCGATGTTTCTGCTGGCTGCTGGACAGGAGATCCTGCGGGTGATGGAAGAACCCCTCCGTGTACAGAACTACCTTCGGAATATCATGGAGGTCGCATTTGACAGCACAGCAGGAATGACACCGGCGGAGCAGTATGAAAAGCTGCGGGCGGCTTACGCCGACATCGCGCGGATCTGCGATCCGGCGAAGCTGCCGCAGTTGAAAAAACCACGGTCGTTCCAGCTTCGCAGCCTGATGGAGCTGCGGATGTTGGTGCTGGCGATCTACTTCGAGCAGGACAACCAGAGGGTCTGCCGATGTGACTACTGCTGGGGCTATTTCATCCCGAAAACGAAAAAGGCCACCCGGTACTGTGACCGGGTGACCGATGGACAGAGCTGCAAACAGCGTGGCGCAAATCTGGCAAGGCTGGATAAGACTTCGGAGGATGAGGCACTTCTGGTTTGTAAAAAGCTGCGGGACAGAATGTATTCCCGCCTGCTGCGCTGGATCGACGCGGCACCTTCTGACCGTTCCAACCTGATGCACATGGACTACGAGCAGTACGACCAGTGGAGCGAGAACGCTCGGCTGGCACGGGAGGAATATGTTCAGGGGAAATTGACCGCAGAGGAATTCCTGCGAAAGATCGATATTACCCACGAGCTGACAAGTTACGAGGTGGACAAGATTGACCTGCCCGATGAGCCGAGCATGTGGCAGCAGCTTGTTGCAAAGGACTTTACGTTTGACCCGGAGCGGTATTATCCGGAATCTTATGCGCATCTGAACCTGAAAGATGAAGGTCCCCAGTGGAAGACCTTTTCGGCTGCTGATCTGCGCCGCCGTGACCAACAGGGACACCAGAGCCTAAAAGGGAAATACGGGAAATGAGAAACACTCGAGGCTGGTTAAGATAACCAGCCTCGGGTGTTTTTATTGTCTTCAGCAGCGCAGAATATTGCGTTGCTATCGCTGTATGCTCTTCAATCTCCGCTTAGAGATAGAAGCATATCTGCGCTACGAAAAGGCTTTTGAGCGCATCGTGAGTGGCTGTCCGGCGGCTGAATGGGGGGATGACGAATATGACCCTGACGAAGTATGAGAAAGAGACCATTATCCTGTTCAACGAGGGCGAGGACACCGCCCACATCCAGACCTACAATGCCGGACTGCGGAAGCGGCTGGCAGCGTTCAGTAAGAAGCACCCCGACCTTTGCCGCTTGGAAAAATCCTTCGCCCAGGGCGGCGTGATCTATGTGCTGGACAAGTCCAGACTGTCTATCCGGCTGCAAGCACCGTATAGCGAGGAACGCAGACGGAAAGCCAGCGAGAGTGCAAAGCAAACCGGGTTTAAGAGCCGGACGGAATAATGGAACAGTTAGGGGGCGATATGCGGTCAAAATGTCGGGTTTGCATCCGATGTTTTGACCGCAATTACATAGCAAGGTATAGATCATTAGCCACCCAGTTTCCATCAAAGTTCTTAGTTTAAGGCGCACCAATATCCAAAGCCAACGATTACTATATACTTGAAAAAATCACTTTATCGTGATATAATACCAATGTTAGATTTCTTGCGAACGGAGGACAATATGGCTGTAACATATAAGAAACTATTTCATTTGTTGATAGACCAAGGCATACAGGCTTCCGAATTGACTGAAAAAGCTGGGTTCAGCCCAAACATTCTGACCCGATTAAGGCGTGATCAGTATGTATCGTTGGACAGCATTGAGAAAATCTGTCTTGCTTTGAATTGTAAGGTGGATGATATTTTAGAATTTGTGCAGGACGATAAGCCTCATAAACTAAGCCGGGAGGAACAACATGGAACTGATTGAGGTAAATTTCAATGATGAAGGTGACATCATTGATACATTGTCAGGGAAAATTCTGAAAGACACACCAGAAGAAAGGGTGCGTCAGCGATTTATCAATATCCTGCAATCGGATTATGGCTACCCCCAAAACATCATTGCAAGAGAGGTTCCTGTCCAACAGGGATCGAAAATTCTTAGTTCTGATGATGGTGCCGAAATTCGAGCTGACATTGTAGTCTATACATCTAAGAAAGCCTGTCTCGAAAGAGATCAGGGGAACATTTTGTTTGTAGTGGAATGTAAAAAGCCAAACGCAACAAAAGGCTATTCACAGTTGGTGTCTTACATTTTCAATACTTCTGCAGTTGGCGGTGTATGGACGAACGGAACTGGAATTAGCGTATATAAGAAAAAAACTGGTGGAGAAGTGGGGCTGGATGAGATCCTAACCCTCCCCCGTTATAGAGAAAAATGGTCTGGTTCGGATTCAATACCCAGTAAAGGTGAATTACCAAGACCTCACAATGTTCGTTTTCTTCTCTCGTCCTGTCATAACAAATTGTATGGCAGAGGAATGGAAAACGAGGATTTCGACCTTGCTATGGATATGGTTAGAATCCTTCTTGCAAAAATCCAGGATGAAACAACGCCCGGCGAGTTTCCTCGTTTCTGGATAACCGAAAACGATTTTCAAACCACCGAGGGAAGAAAGCATGCAGCTACGGAAATTCAAAAACTTTTTAGAGAATATGCAGATCAGTTTCCGGATGTTTTTGATGCACATGAGAAAATTCAAGTTGGTGATGATTGCATAGCAGAAGCGGTTGGCGTTCTAAAAAATTGGAGTTTAGCTGCGAGAAACGATGAAGCTGATGATTGGGATCTCATGGGAGAAACCTATGAGCAATTCACACATATCAACCTAAAGAGACAACAGGGACAGTTTTTTACAAACCGCCTTGTAATTGATATGATGGTAAAAATGCTTGATCCAGAAATTGGAGAACACACACTGGATCCAGCTGGTGGAAGTGGTGGATTTGCAACTGGAATTTTCAGGTATCTAAGAAGAAAGATTCTTTCCAGAACAGCACCTAATTCGCCCTCAAGAGATCGTCAGTTGAATATCATCAAAGACAGCGTGTACCTTGTAGAAATAGCCGCCAGATTGGTTAAGATTGCGAAGTGCGCAATGTTGCTTACTGGTGATGGTCAATCCGGTATGACTCGTGGCAATTCTCTTGATTTGTATTCCAGATTAGACCCATGGATTGTATCAAGATGTGCGAAAGGAAAGAGCAATGCCCCTTCCGTAATTGCCACAAACCCCCCGTTTTCTGGGCAAAAAGTAGATTCTCAGATTTCAGATAGATCCATCTTGAAAAGCTATGCCTTTGGTCATAGTTTTAAGAAAAATAATGATGGTACTTTTGCTTTTTCCGGGAGTGACTCTGATATTTTGCCGCATCAAGCTCCGGAACTCTTATTTATCGAAAGATGTATCGACTGGCTGAAACCAGGCGGTCGAATGGGAATTGTTCTGCCGAAGGGAATCTTGGACAATGTAAGCTATGAAGCCTACCGAGAATGGATTCTGGATAGATGTGAGTTATCTGGCATTGTTACGCTTCATAAAGACACATTTCAGCCAGATACGGGAGTAAGAACCTGTATTCTCTTTTTAAGAAAACCTGAAGATGGTAAAATGCCACGAGAAGACTACAATATCTTTATGGCAATGTCTCAGAGAATTGGACAGGACTCTAAAGGCAATTCCGTGTTTGTTTTGGACGGAAATGGTAATAGCACCGGCGTTCTGAATCATGATCTAAATGAAATTGCGGATGCGTATATTGACTTCTTATCTGGCAACGAACATCAGAAGTCCGAGTATATCTTTACCATTAAGAAAAGCGAAGTTAAAGACCATATTAACATCAATCCTCAACACTATTCGCCAAAGTTAAATGCTGCCTTAGATAGCGTCCTTGCTTTTGACAATACAGATAATTGGGCAACAACAACGGTGGGACAGCTTGAAGCTGGCATCAGAATTTATATCGGTCCACGGTGGAATTCTGCCAGCATAAAGGTCGATAATCCAACCGACATATCTAACTTAGTTCCATACTTAACTGCCAATGCAGCATTGGAACTTAGGCGCTTTACAGTAAAATGGCTGGATGCAAGAAAAGCGAATCCACAGCAGAGACAGTGTATTGATATGCTAAAAATTCACGAAGGAGATATTTTAATATCTCGTTCAGGAACCATCGGTAAAGTAACCTATGCAACAAAGGATTTAGCTGAGAATTACATTGTCAGTGATGACCTTGTTCGTATTCGTGTCAAAGATGCAAATCTCAGGGCTTACTTGCTTGCTTATTTTACTTCTTCTACGGCACTGGCTCTTATGCTGTTGGACGAATACGGTTCTGTTCAGCAACACTTGCAACCTCGACACATTCAAGAAATGTTAATTCCTGTTCCGGATGATTGGAGTCTGGCACAAGATATGATAGATGCAGGAAATATGTTCATAAAAGCAATGGAGGACATGTCGAAGGCAGACAGGAAAATCAGGATGCAGGGCTTTGACGCTCTCATAGCAGAATACCTTTATAATGACCAAGCCAAAGGCGATCAACCGTAAAAAGTTGGTCGCTTTTGTTTTGCCCATTATCAGAAAGGAGAAGTTGCCCATGAGCGAAGAATTGGAAAAGCTGAGACACAAACAGTATGTTGCGGAGCGCAGCTGACCGCAGCCAAGCACAAGGAGAAGCGTTTGCAAAGCGAGCTGAAACGGCTGACCAGAAGCGAGAGAACCCATCGGCTTTGCACTCGTGCCGGAATGTTGGAGACCTTTTTGAAAGAGCCGACCGTCCTGACCGATGAGGATGTGATGGAGCTGCTGACCTTCATCTTCCAGAGCGAAGCGGTTCAAAAGAAGCTGAATCTGCTGATTGAGAGCCGGAGAGAAACGCAGGAAGCGGACGAGGGCAAAAACCCTTGACGGAGACAAGGGCGCAATTATACACCTCGTCGTGGCAGGTTCCATACGAGAGCGACTTTGATCGTTTCCTCATGTTGGAGCAGTCGGCGGAGAATTCTGTGATGGAGAACTAACTCTTATTGACTGGTACAAAATATGAATGGGCTATTACGCCTATTTTGGCAAAGAGGTTGGTATCAAATTGTGATACCAACCTCCTGATGACTATATCGACTTTCGAAGAAGTTGCGGTGTTATCTGTGGCGCAGAGCCATGCGATTTGCGCAGGCACTGTCTGCACAAATCGCTGGTTGACCACAGTTTCACCACAGACAAGCGTGGAAACAACGGAGACTGCACTTCACAAAAGTTCTGGAAACGACGTTGTTCGGAATAAAAACGACTAAAAACAAACGGAAATTATTATAAAAAACACCAAAAATCTCTTGGTAAGGATGAGGTCGGCAGTTCGAATCTGCCCAGCAGCTCCAAAAAAACCTTGAAACCGCAATGGTTTTGAGGTTTTTTCTTTTTTTGAGATAGCCCTCAAATACCTCAATTTATGGGTTCTGCTAAACATCCTGCTAAACGAAAAAATGTTTGCAAGGAGTGTCATCTTACGCAGAGACCTTCAATAGCTGCATAAGTTTCGCTGCGAGGTCTGGATTCTCCTGAATTAGTTTCAAAATTTCGGCTGGGTCAATAGTTGCTGCTGTCTCACTCTTTTTTTCAAGTGATGGATAAAAACTTGATTCAACCATCGAGGCAAGCTGCTGTTTTTCGGCTTCAAGCGCTTCGTTGTAATGATGCATAAGCACTTCTGGGGATTGCCCAGCATTAGCAGCGACAAGTTGATAATTGTTTTTCGTCAATCTGATTTTGTGCATCTGCCCTGACTTGCGTAGACCCTGAAGATCAATTTGATCTGTGATATTCATTGTACTCTGCCATTCCTTAAAGGACTTGCAGAGATTATTTGGATCAACAGGGCGTCCATCAGACTGACAGATCAGAAAACCGTTGTCCTGATATTCTGGACCAAGGAGCTCTTTCGCTTTGTTGATTTCTGCAATGCGCTCTTTGATTTCTTGAACCAGTGGACGTGTTAGATACTGTTTTCTCAAACTGCCCTCCGTCTTCGGCGTTTTTAAGACAAGGCGGCTTTTAGCGTTAGAAAACTGCTTTGGAAAAACTTTAGTTATTTTTTCTTTGGAAAGAGTTTTGAGAGACTCGTCAGAGACACGCTCGAGAGTTTGTGAGATCCACATGCTGCCTTCATCAAGGTTGATTGAGTTAATAGCGATGGCAGCAATCTCTCCTGCTCTGAGTGAACAAATAAAAGCAAGATGCACCGAGAGATGGAGAATGGGATCATCCTGAATTTGGTCAAGAATTTTTGAGATGTGCTCAGAAGACCAGGCTTTGCGCTTCTTGTAGTGCTCAGACGGACCTTTGGTGTTGGGAATTTCCGAGATATAGTTCCATCGTTTTGCTGTTTCAAAGCCAAGAGTAAGAATGTTATAGCACTTTTTTACGGTTCCAGAGCTCAGAGTCGGAATCTCCGAAACGCGTTTGCCATAACTTTTGCTTCCACGGCATGGCTTTTGAAAAAGATAGTCAATGAATCCGTCAATAGCGCTGCTCGTAATAGAGCTCATGATCCAATCACCGAAATAAGGGTATATGTGAGTTTCCAGATTTTGACGGTAGCTGTCGTAGGTTTTGGGCGAGAGGTTCCGTTTCCTCGCATAGATCGGCAAAAAGCGCTCCATGAATTCTCGGTAGGTCTTGCTCATATTGTCTTCAGTTTCGATGGTCGGAGGCTCGACAGCAACTGCTGCATTTTCTGCGGCGATTTTTTGAGCTGTTTTCTCAATGGCCTTTTTGCGGCGATACTCAGCAGCCTCATGAGTAATATCAGATGCCCTATTTTGAGCTTGGAGATAGTCGATGTAGGCTTTGCGCTGTATCGCCTCCAACTCCGAGGAATAGGATTCCCATTGCTGTTTACGTTTTCCGTCAACCGTCTTATAGGTGTAAACGATGTTGTGAGATGTTCCGCGAATAGTATATGTTGCCATAACGGTTCCTTTCTTGTTCGATGCTCTATGGCTGATCCAACGCATTGAACCAAGAATCAAAAGACTCTTTATGAATGCGCAGGCACCGCTTCCCAAGCCGAATGACCTTAAAATCAGTTGTGTGCTCGCAGAGGTAATAGGTCTTGCGGAGACTGATCCCAAGGATTTGAGAGACCTGTTCGACGGTGTAGGTACGTTGAACATTGTTGCTGCAAATTTGGTCAGACAAGGTCCTCCTATTGCAGCTTGGAAACCGTTATAGAATGCAGTAGTGCCTCCTTTCCTAATGGTTTAGCAGGGTAGGCACATTATACACTCCACAATAGCGGTTGCCAAGCATAAAATTCTGTAAGAAATGCGATTTTGCGTCCGGACCATTTCCTGCGCCCTCGCTTCAGGCCGCGTATTTGCAGGCTGCCGCTGTGCGGCACTTCCCCGGCAGGCGTGCAAAGGTGCACACTGTCAGCCGGTCCTGTATAACCTCCAGACGAATCTATGTGACCGCGCTATTCTATGCGGTGTTTTCAAGGTTCAAGTCACATCTATTTGCCGTTCACACAATAAATACGGAGAAACATAGACAAATTTTGCAAGTTACAGAAAAAGTTAATAGATAAGCCCTCGTAAAACGTAGTCGTTTTACGAGGGCTTAATATTTGCCCAATAAAATTCTATCACTGCAAAGAAAAAATATCAGCTATCCTGTCCAAAAATACACCTCGCTGTCGTATTTAAGAGAATGAAGGGAGGTGAGATTAGTGAAAAAGCGTTTCTTTTGCATGTCTCTTATTCTGGTGATGCTTCTTTCTGTTTCGGCACATGCGATCCAAAGCCGCAGCATTACCTCGGTGCCCCACCTGAGCTTCGATGGGAATAGGCAGCAGCGTTTTCCGGTGTGCAGCCACATAGCAGTCACAGGCGGGATACCGTCCGCAAACATAGTATTTTGCAGCAGGATCCAGAGCCTTATCGCCATAAACCACGCTGGCCGGACGAAGGTACGCCTTCGAACCGCAGACAGGGCAGGTAATATTGATTCGTTTCATGCAAGATATCCTTTCTGCTTCTGATATTTTGGAACGAGGGTGCAAAGTGATGAATCTGTGAGGTATTCCATCGGACACTGCTCAGAACTGGTCATTTCCCAAATCAAGTATCTGGAAAAGAGGGATGAGAAGGCGTCCTTGTTGAGCGTTCCGATGCATTCTCCCGGATCGATCCGCTCTCCGGTTTCTTCTTCAAACTCACGAACGCCGACGAGCAACGGCGCGCCATCCTGTCGGATCGCCGCGAGACAACCGGAGCAGTCAACCTTGCAGGGATGTGGGCACGGCCCGCAGGGGACATAAATGGCGTTGCGCCAGTTTCCTTTGCAGCTGAACAGCAGTTCATACAGATTTCGATTCATTTGATCCATGGGAGCCTCCTTAAAAATCCCTCGTAGTATTACGCGCCGCTCAAGGGGGGTATCGTCCCCTTAAAATTTGAACTTTTATAAAGAATAGAAAAAGCGGTCCGCACATAGCAGACCGCTTGACAGTTTCAGAAAACTGCGTATAATATAAACAAGATTATCATAATATAATTTATCATAAATAAATCGCAGATGCTGGAGGTGGCACAGGTGAACTTTATCGGACGAAAAGAAGAATTGAATACGCTGGAAAAGGAATTCCGTCGGGATGGCAGCTTTGTTGTGATCTATGGCCGGCGCCGTATCGGGAAGACAACGCTGATCAAAGAATTCATCAAAGATAAGCAGGCATTTTATTTCCTTGCGACGGAGGAAGTGGAGTCCCAGAGCATGAAGCGTCTTGCCGGCGTGGTAGCCCGGGTCACTGGAAATTCCATGCTGCAGCGGGTCACTTTCACGGACTGGCTGGATCTGTTCCGTGAGATCGCCAACTACCGGCCGGAGGAAAAGAAGGTGCTGGTCATTGACGAGTTTCCGTATTTGGTCAAGACGAACACGGCCTTTCCGTCCATTCTGCAAAACGCCTGGGACGAGATTCTAAAGGACAGCAATGTGATGCTGATCCTCTGCGGGTCGCTGATCAGCATGATGCAGAAGCATGCCCTTTCTCACGACAGTCCGCTTTATGGCCGGCGTAGCGCGCAGATCCGCTTGAAGCCGCTGCCGTTTACAGACCTCTATGCCGTGCAGGGGCAGCCGTTCTCCCAGGCGGTGGAGCAGTATTCCGTAACGGGCGGTGTTCCGAAATATCTGGAGTTTTTCGAGTCGGGGAAAAATCTCTATCGTCAGATTCAGGAAGTTGTACTGTCCAAGAACGGATTTCTCTATGAGGAACCGAACTTCCTGCTGAAAGACGAGGTACAGTCCGCGAACAGCTATTTCTCCATCATTCGCGCTATTGCGGACGGCAACCACAAGCTGGGCAAGATCGCGGGTGCCCTGGGCATGGAAACATCCTCGCTGACGCCCTACCTCTCCACGCTGATCGATCTGGATTTTCTGAAAAAGGCAACACCGGTCACGGAGAAAAATCCGGAGAAGTCCCGAAAGGGTCTCTACTTCATTTCAGATAATTTCATCCGCTTCTGGTTCCGCTATGTCTATCCCTACAAGGGGGAACTGGAACTGGACAATCAGCAGATCGTTCTGGACGAGTTGGAGAAAGACTTTATTCAGAAATTCGTTGCCTTCTCCTACGAGGACGTCTGCAAAGATATCTTTGCCTCCCTGTGCCGGAGCAAGGCGGTGGACTTCGTGCCCTCCCGCATCGGCTCCTACTGGCCGGGTGGCATCAACGGCGATACGGAAATCGATGTGATGGCGGTGGATCACCAGAAGAAGCAGGTATTCGCCGGGGAGTGCAAGTACCACAATAAGCCGGTGGATGCGACGGTCTATTATGAACTGGAGGAGAAGGTAAAAAAGTCTGCGGAGCTGCGCACGGCTTTCCCTGGGTATAAGGTGCTGTACGGGCTGTTTTCCAAGAGCGGGTTTACGCAGCGGATGCTCGACCAGGCTGAGGGGCGGGATGATATTTTGCTGATTCAAGAAGACCACATTTCGAATGCGACTTGAGGTATGTGAGAGAATGTTGATGAAAATGGGAAGTACTCATGATATAAAAAAGAAGATGCAGAAGAACAGTGCTTTCAGAAGGCGTATGATGAGGCAATTAAGCGAGGCGGCAAGACAGCAGAACTGATGACTTTCTTTTATGGCGTTCCGCTTGAAAGCAGAGAAAAGAATGACCGACCAGACCTTATCCGCATCTGTAGAAAAGGAAAGCGAAATCCAAAGGATGTCATTGTGGGCATTGAACACTTTCGCGTCGATCAGCTCTCTGTAAAGCGAGGGAGTTGCTATAAATCAAGAGGCCGAGAAATTGAAAAACAACTTTGGAATATATATGAAGCCGGGCATGAGGAGCTAAATAGAGATGGTATCGTCTCAATATCGAGTGCAACGAAGGTGCTAAATAGTATTGCGGAATTATCAAAGGAAACTATACGACGTAAGTATCAAGACCTTTTAAGCGGCTTTGATTATGTGCTGGCGAAACATCTTAAAAGTGTTAAAGAATATCGTGAAAATGTGATGAAGTACTCGGATGGAAGACCCGTTGAGATTGCTTTCCTAATAGAGATTTCAAGCAAATTTCCCCAAATGTTCTTGAATGAAAAAGGCAGAACATCCGTGAAGAACGATGGGCTCATGCCAAGCGCGCTGAGTGGTCCGGTTCTCGACTTCCTGATGCCGAAGATCACGCTGCTTGGCAACGGCGGCGCGATCTGGATCTTGGCGGCGCTCATTCTTCTGTGCACAAAAAAATACCGCAGGCAGGGCGTTCTCCTGCTTGTGGGGCTTGTCGCCGGTGTGCTGGTGGGTAATGCCTGCCTGAAAAATCTCATCGCCCGCCCGCGCCCCTGCTGGCTGGACAGCAGCGTGCAGCTGCTGATCGCCAATCCCGCGGACTATTCGTTCCCCTCGGGCCACACGCTCTCTTCCGTTATCGGTGCGACAGGCTTGACAAAGACGAACCGCCGTTTTGGCTATGCAGCCATCCCGCTCGCGGCGCTGATCGCTTTTTCACGGTTGTATCTCTACGTCCACTTTCCAAGCGACGTGCTTGCCGCTGCGGTGCTCGGCGTTGCGCTCGGCGAACTGGTATGGCGCTGCGGCGGAAAACTGCTGGAGCGCTGGCACGCGCCGCGCGGCAGGCAGCGTGCGTGAAGCGGTGAAATACAAAAGCGTCCTGAACCTCACGGGTTCGGGACGCTTTTTTTGAATCAGGGAGCAGGCTGTCACTCCTGCAAAAAGTACATGTTCACCTCCGCGCGGGCGATGAGGCGTTCTTCTTCGTCGGTGATGTTGACCTCGAAAAAGCCGACATGGCCGCCGACTTTGACCTCGCGGCAGACGGCGGTGAGGTTTTTGGCGTGGGCGGCGGTGCGCAGGTAGTTGATCGAGCCGCTGAGCGTCACGTTGCGTCGGCCGTACTTGATGCGCGCGAACGCGCCCGCGGCGGTGTCGGCCATCGTGTAGAGGAAGCCTCCGTGCACGCCGCCCCAGACGTTGCGGCTCAGATCGGTGACCTCGGCCTTGAGCACGCTCTTTTCCTCGTCGACCGAGATGATGCGGATGCCGTTGTGGCGGATGAAGCCGTTGGACTCATTTTGCAGCATTTCCTGATAATTTTCGATCATAGTGCGTCAGTCTCCTTTGTTTTGGGAAGATCAGATGAGCACAGCATAGCAGAATCGGCGCGCCTGCGCAACAGGGAAGAGAAACATCAACAATATGTAATTTGTTTGAAAATCCCCCAATAGAGCGGGGAAAATACACGAAAGATTGATAAAAAATTGACAACTTTTCAATAAAATCCACCCGTACAGTAGATTTGTCTGGTGAATTTGACAGATATTGGAGGGCAAGATTGTAAAAAGCGCAGAAATCGTCTGATGAGCAGAGGAAAGCGTTGACATTTGCCGAAATTGGGTATAAGGTTACTACCATGTTAAGGGTGCAGTACAAAATGGCACGCAAGACATGAGTGTATTTGATCGGAGTTTGACATGAACGAAACGGGGCGCGTCTCAGCAAGTGACTTAGTTGTCAACAATATTCGCAACAAGATCCAGCGGGGCGAGCTGAAGGTGGGCGACCGCCTGCCCGTCGAAGCCGATCTTGCCAAGGAGCTGAACGTCGGCCGTTCTTCGCTGCGCGAGGGCATCAAGATCCTCACGGCCTACGGCGTGGTCGAGTCCCGTCAGGGCGAGGGTACGTTCATCACTGACAATGTGGCACGCAATTTCTTTGAGTTCATGGGCTTTTTCCCCAGCAAGGAGAACAGCGAGTATCTCATAGAACTGCGCCGCGTGATCGAGGTCGGCAATATCGCCGCCATCTACGACCGCGTGACGCCCGAGCAGTATAATGAGATCGAGCAGTTGGTCGATGTGTTCGATGAAGAGCACACGATCGACGAGTATGTTGAGGCGGACTACAATTTCCACAACATGCTCATCGAGATCACCGGCAACCCCATGCTCATTCAGGTCAACAACATGATCGCGCAGATGCGACGCGATTTGCTTTACCGTATGTTTTCCCATCCGGAGATTATTCAGGACGCGCGCTTCTCTCACCGTCAGATTTTCAATTGCCTGAAGGCAAAAGACCGCAACGCCTGCATTTCCGCGGTAGCTGACCATATCAGCACCACAAGGGAGCGTATCAAGAGCGTCTATTGACTCTCTTTTTTATGGCAAAGTCATCTGATGATACGATGTCAGATGACAAGATGATATCAATAATCTTGTATGGACGATAGCATATTGTATCACCTGTATGCTGTATTGAACCAGATAGAATATACCGCCACCGCGGCAGAAAAAAGGAGGTGCTCATTCCGAAACCGCGAGTAAGCACTTGATTCTTACCCCCTCTCAAATTACCCAAGCAATTTCAAAACAACAGAACGACAGAAAAGGATGGATTTACACATGAAAAAGACTTCTCGTATTCTTGCCCTTCTGCTTAGCCTGGTCGCTGTTTTCTCCCTCTTCGGCTGCGGCAGCAAGGACTCCGGCGACAGCAACGACGGCAGCGATTCTTCTGATGACGGCACCGTCTACACCATTTCCTGGGCACACTCCTCCTCCACCAACGACCGTCTCGCTCTCGCGACTGAGAAGATGGCGGCTGAGCTCGAAGAGGCTTCCAATGGCCGTCTGAAGATCGAGCACTATCCCGCTTCCCAGCTCGGCGCCGAGCGTGAGATCCTCGAGGGCGTCGCCCTTGGCACCATCGACTGCGGCATCATCTCCTCCGGCGTGGTCGCTGGCTTCAGCAACTCCGTTTATGTCACCAACATGCCTTACCTGATCGACGATCGTGAGATCGGCTGGAAGGTCTATGACGGTGAGTTCGGCCAGATGCTCGGTCAGAAGACCGAAGAAGAGGGCGGCTGGAAGTTCCTCGGCTGGTGCGATAACAGCCTGCGTATGTTCTCCAACACCAAGCACGAGATCCAGACCCCCGCTGACATGGTCGGCCTGAAGATCCGCACCCAGGAGAACGACATCCACATGGCGATCGTCAACAGCCTCGGTGCTTCCGCGACTCCCGTGGCCTTCTCTGAGCTGTACACCGCTCTCCAGCAGGGCACTGTCGACGGTCAGGAGAACGGTATCGCCCTGACCTACTCCATGGGCTTCAACGAGGTTGTTAAGTACCTCACCTACCTGCCCCACATCTATGACCCGTACATCGTCTGCATGAGCAACGCCAAGTGGAACAGCCTGCCCTCCGATCTTCAGGATCTGATGCAGGAGTACGCCACCAAGTACTGCCAGTATGAGCGTGAGTTCAACCTGCAGAACGACGAAGAGTACCTGCAGAAGATGGTCGATGCCGGCCTGCAGGTCTACTATCCCACCGAGGAGCAGGCTCAGCAGTTTGTCGATGCCACCGCCGGTGTTGAGGACCTGATCCGCGCCAAGGTCGGCGACGAGCTGGTCGACGCCTACAAGGATGCTGTTGCCGCCGCCAAGGCAGAGTAACAACGACTTTTGACTGACCGGCGCTGCGGTCTGCCGGAAAACCGGCAGACCGCAGGCCATTTATAGAAACCTAAGGAGGTTCGACCTTTCGTGAAACGTATTCTTGACTTTTTCGATAACGTTCCGGTCACCAAGTTCATCTCGTCTGTGTTTATCCTGGCGATGTCCGTCATCATGGTGATGAACGTGATCCTGCGTTATTGCTTCCATTTCTCCTTCAACTGGAGCGATGAGATCATCCGCTATCTGTGCATCTACATGTCCTTCTTGGGCGTGGCTGCAAGCTGGAAGTACGGCACGCACATTGGCGTGACGGTCTTCGTGGAAAAAATGTTCCCCGAAAAGAGCCGCAAGTACTTCCGCCTCCTCTCCGACATCGTGACGATCATCTTCCTCGCGCTTCTGAGCTATTTCGGTTTTGTTCTCGTGGGTCGTATCGTTGCAAGCTCTCAGACTTCTCCCGCACTGCACCTTCCCATGTACCTGATCTATGGCACCGTGCCCGCAAGCGCGCTGCTTTCCATCATCCAGATGCTGCTGCAGATCTTCCGTCATAAGAGCTACCTGCAGCCGCGCGAGTAAGTCTGCAAAACCGTGAATACAAGTATGAGGTGATATTTAAGTGGTTATTGCTACGTTATTTATTTCGCTGGCAGTGCTCATCGTGATCGGCGCGCCGATCGCGGTCTGCATCGGCTTTGCCCCCATCGCGGCGCTCGTCGCCGACGGTCAGGCGTCCCAGCTCTTCGTCGCCGCGCAGAGAATGGTCACTGCGCTCGACTCCACCGTTCTGGTGGCTATCCCCCTGTTCGTTCTTGCCGGCGTCATCATGGGCAAGGGCGGTATCTCCAAGCAGATCGTCAACCTGTGCTATGAGCTCTTCGGCTGGATGCCCGGCTCCCTCGGCGTGGTTACGGTTATCGCCTGTATGTTCTTCGCTGCAATCTCCGGTTCCGCACCGGCGACCGTTGCCGCAATCGGCGGCATCCTGATCCCCCAGATGATTGACGACGGCTATCCCGCAGGCTTTTCTGCGGCGCTGGCTGCTTCGGCCGGTATCATCGGCTGCATCATTCCCCCCAGCATCCCCTTCGTTAACTACGCTCTGATCACCGGCGAATCGGTCAGCGACCTGTTTGCCGCCGGTGTTGTCCCCGGTATCCTGATGGGTGTTGTCTCTGCATCTGGACCGTCATCCTTGCCAACAAGCACGGTTGGGGCTCCCGCAAGAAGGGCATCAGCCTGCGCGGCGTGTGGAAGGCTTTCTGCAGCGCCATCTACGCCATTTTGATGCCCGTCATCATCCTTGGCGGTATCTACTCCGGTCTCTTCACCCCGACCGAGGCTGCTGCTGTCGCAGCGGTGTACGGCGCGATCGTGTCCCTGTTCATCTATCGCGGCATCAAGCTGCGCGATATGCTGGACATCGGCTTTGAGGCGGTCCGTACCTCCTGCATGATCATGTTCATCTGCGCAACGGCCAACATCTTCAGCTTTGTCGTCACGCGCCAGCAGGTGCCTGCCAAGCTCTCCTCCCTGATCCTCGGCGTCACGGATAACTGGGTCGTGATCCTGCTTATCATCAACGTGATCCTGCTGATTAACGGCTGCTTCATGGAGACCACGGCTTCCACCTACATCTACACCCCGATCCTCTTCCCGCTCATCAGCGCTCTTGGCTACAACCCCATCCAGTTCGGTGTTGTCATGGTTATGAACCTGACGCTCGGCCTCATCACCCCGCCGCTTGGCATCAACCTCTTCGTGGCGCAGGGCGTCGACCGGCGTGTTTCGTTCGGAGCACAGGTCAAACAAGTTATGCCAATGTTTATCCTATTGGTCGTTGTGCTGATGCTTGTTACGTATATCCCGGGCCTGTCCCTGTGCCTGATCGGCGGCGGCAACTAAGCCAACTAAACGCAGTTTCAAAATTTATTTAAGATAGAAGGAAACACTCATGAAAGACTTCAGCTTCAAAATTCCTCAGGACATCATCTTCGGCAAGGGCTCTCTTTCCCGTCTGCCCGAAGTGCTGAAGGAAGCCAACTGCAAGAAGGTCCTTCTCGTCAGTGACCACGGCCTTGAGTCCGTCGGCGTTGTCGCCAAGGTCGAAAAGATCATCACCGAGGCAGGCCTCGGCTACGCCCAGTTTCTGGATCTGCAGCCCAACCCCACCATCGACAATGTGAACGCTGCCCTCGAAGTTTACAAGAGCAGCGGTGCTGAGAGCATCATTGCCCTCGGCGGCGGCGGCCCGATGGACGTCGCCAAGTCCGTTGGCCTGCTTGCCACTTACGGCGGTAAGGTCACCGACTATGCCGGCTTCGGCAAGGTTCCCGGTCCGGTCGTCCCGATGATCGCGATCCCCACCACCGCCGGTACCGGCAGCGAAGTGACCGCCTCCTCCGTCATCACCGACTCTGAGACCCACTTCAAGATGGCCGTCATCAGCTACTACCTGATCCCCGGCTACGCCTTGCTCGATCCCGAGCTCATCATGACCGTCCCCGCCAAGATCGCGGCGGCCTGCGGCGTTGACGCTTTTGTCCACGCTGAGGAAGCCTATGTCTCCAAGATGGCGAACCCCTTCACCGATGCCATGGCTGAAAAGGCGATGGAGCTCATCGGCGGCAACATCCGCCAGTTTGTCGCCTCCCGCGATAACGAAGAGGCTGCCTGCAACATGATGCTCGGCTCTACCCTCGCCGGTATCGCGTTTGCCTGGGCCAAGCTCGGCGACGTTCACGCCATGAGCCACCCTGTCAGCGGCTTCTTCGGCGTCGCGCACGGCGTTGCCAACGCGATCCTGCTGCCCACCATCGTTGAGTTCAACGCACTGGCGGACAACGGCCGTTACCGCAAGATCTACAACTACATCACCAACGGCAAGAAGGCCGATGATTCCTTCGTTCCCCAGATGCTCGTCGACGAGCTCAAGAAGCTCAACGCCGAGCTGGGTATCCCCGCGAAGCTCTCCGATGTCGGCGTGACCGAGGACAAGATCCCCGCGATGGTCGCCGATACCATGAAGAGCGGCAACGTTCTGGTCAACCCGCGCCAGACCACGGCGAAGGATGTCGAAGCGCTGTATCGCAGCCTTCTGTAAGAAGTAACATCTCAGCATTGCAGTCTCTCACAAGGAGGCTGCAATGCTAAGACCCAAAAGTCTGACCATCAGACGTCACACCACCTGATTTTTCATACGATCACATTTTCCCCCTCTCAAATTTTTCATAAGGTTTCTTAATTTTCACAAATCACATTTCACAAATCAGTTCCCCAAAATCCGTTTTCAGCCGTCCGTCCGGCGATCAGGCTGGGGGAGACGAGCAAATAATTATTGATTCAAAAGGAGCAAAAGAATCATGGAAGCGAAAGAGTATTTAGAGCAGCTTGTAGCAAACGCGCGTGTGGCGCAGGCCGAATTCGAGACCTATCCGCAGGAAAAGGTGGACGCCGCCTGCCGCGCGGTGTGCAAGGCTGTGTACGATAACGCCGAGATGCTGGCCCACATGGCCGTGGACGAGACCCGCATGGGCCGCTACGACAGCAAGATCGCCAAGTGCCGCAACAAGTCCAAGACCGTTTGGCTGGGCATGAAGGGCAAGAAGAGCCGCGGCATCATCGACTGGGATGA
>CEAB01005279.1_pt1 | contig 50427 bp, 57 predicted proteins | sample 557651 | NCBI WGS metagenome assembly CEAB01 (sample SAMEA3182046, study PRJEB8094) | gut metagenome | biome: human; feature: gut; material: Stool; isolation source: human stools | place: Canada | collected 2011-11-15 | reverse complement strand
GCAGAAAATACGATTGCGACACGTTTCTAATTACCCCAAAATGGCAAACGCAGGGAAATTTGGCGTCCGTCGAATGTGAATTTGAATGCGCAACCGTGGTTAAAAAAATCGGACGGGGTGTTTTGCCGCCGGGAACAAATGGAGATTATAACAATGATTATAACAATGATTTCAACAATCAGTAATTTTATTTATTATGGGAAATTATGAACAATTAAAAGCAGCAATTGCCGCCGTTATTAAGCAAAACGGGAACAATGAAATAACGGGCGATATACTGCAAAACACGCTAACAACAATTGTTAGTAACGTGGGTAAAGATTCAACGTTTGCCGGGGTTGCGACACCGGAAACCGTACCGGGAACCCCCGACCAAAACGTTTTTTACATTGCCGGAACCCGTGGCGTTTATTCCAATTTCGACGGTACGGTATTAATAAACGAAATGGTTGTGTTTACGAATGAATCCGGGTCGTGGACGTCGCAAAGTATCGGTATTGCTTTGAATGGTGTACCAAATCTATTTTTAGGTGTTGGATATGTGCGTAAGGACAACGGAAATATTAATACCCCGTCTTATAGTTTCACTAATACGCCGTTTATCCCAATCGACCCGACGAAAGATTTGCAAATTAAGGCATACGAGGGCGTAACAAATTTAATGGCGTTTTGCGCTTTCTATGATAGCGATTATAAATTTATTTCAGTATGGCAACCGGGCGGGGCGGCAAATGGTACACGTACCGCAACAATACCCGCCGCACAAATTCCGGCAAATACGGTGTATGTTCGTTGTTCGGGACACGTGAATACAACGGATAATTACGTTATTCCGTTTGATTTGTATAACGTATTGATTAATTTAGCGACAAAGACAGATGTTAATGCAGTTATCGCACAAATTAACACGTATTTAAGTGGTAGTTATGTTTATCGGGGTTTTGTTTCGCCGGGAACGGTTCCGGTGTCGGGTAAAGCAAATGTATTCTATATTGCGACAACACCCGGAATATATACTAATTTCGGCAATTTTGAAGTAACCAACCGTTTAACAATATTCCGTCGGACGAACCCGGACGATGAATTTACAGCCGCGGAAATTGGCGTACCATTAAACGGGGTGCGCTCTTTGTTCCGAGAAATTGGATATATTCGGAATGATACCGGAAAAGTAAATACCGTTTCGACTTCATGGCGTTGCACGCCTTTTTTACGCATAACCGGGAATGATGATTTGCAGATTAGAGGACGAATTGACGAAACCGCCACAACAATTGCTTTATGTGCTTTTTATGATAAAGATTATAACTTTATTTCCGCATTTACCCCGGAATGGGCGGGAGCGTCAACCGTAACCGTTACAATAGCCGCCGCCAATATTCCCGCCGATACGGTATATATTCGTTGTACAGGTTCAGAAACAAACGGATATGTATTACCGTGGGATATATTCGATTTAACAAAGGACGTGAACGATAAAGCAAAACAAAGCGATTTAAACAACGCTTATGGCAACTTTTTCACGATACCGAGTTATGGATTAAGATATACGGACGGCGTACCAATTATGCAGCAAACGGATAATTATACAATTACGCCGTTTATTCCATTAAATCGGGATGCCGATTTAATCGTTTCCGGTTATAGGGGTTTGGGAAATACCGCCCTATTATGTTTCTATGATAAGGATGAAAATTTTATTTCGTCCGTATTTAGCGAAATTCCGAGCGGCTACAATAAAGACTATTTGATTAAGAAAGAAAATTTTCCGGAAAATGCGGCGTTAATACGTGCGGGCGGCGATGTTCGTTTTGATTGCTATATTAGAAATTTAACGGTTAAATACCTGTTAGATGTAATTGAGGGTAAAACATGGTTGGATATGTTCTATTTTTATCCGGATAAGATTTATACAAGTCGTTCGGAAGCGTATAACGATGTTCCGGGGTATATGCGTAAAACTAATTTAACGATTAAATACCGCTTAAATGAACCCCGTAATATTATCGTTGAAACGTCCATTGATGTAAACGATTGGGATAATGAAACGAATTGGAGAACCGGACAAATGCGGGAAATTATCGAAGGCAATTATTTGTATGCGATAATCGACGCCAATAACAATGTTTTATTCGCAATTGACGATAACGGGATTTGCCATTTTAAAAGCAACATTAAAGAATATTTGTTTGTCGAGGAATGGGATTATCTTTATTGTATAGTTGACGCCTCAAACAACATTGTTTTTGCCATTGACAGATACGGCAATATTGTTGGAAAGTCCGGGCAATCCGTCGGTTCGTCCCTTATATCTAATAATCTGAAAAATCAAAATGATATGTTGACGACGTTAAGCGATGTAAAGAATTACGGAGCGCAAAACGCCGAATATCTTATTGATTTGAATTTTATCGGGCGTGTTTCGGTCAAAGGGAAAATAAAAAATCCCGTTAATGATATAAACGGTTATGTCCCTTTTGCCACGTTTGAAAATAGCGGAAGTGTTGCCGTTACGCAATCAGTCAAACACGCATTACCAACACAGGCGACAGAAACCATATACGGAGTTACGGGTAAAGTGCCGTTTTCTTTGTTTCAATCCGGGTTTGCTTGCAACAATGCCGAGATAATTTATAATAGGGTGGCAAAATCGGGAAGTATTCACAACGGCGGACGTAATAACCTTTGTGGCGATAAAATAATGATGTTTTGGTTTAAAGGATTAGACGTTGTTAATAAAGCGTATGCCATTACCAAATGTGAAACCGCCGACGATTATTTTATACCCGATACCGATACATGGGGAGAAAGCACGTTGCCAATTATTGTGGAGCCTGTAAACGGTATTGCGACAATTGATTTATTAACCCCTAATCGTTTGTACTTTGTTACAGGTAAAACAAAGAAAGTTGTTATTGCTGATAAACGACGTACAACCGAAGATATTAATACGGCGTGGGGGAGTTCGTCGCAATCTTATATCGTCGTAAATTGGGATAATCCTATTGATGCAACGCCAATCGAAATGGGTGCATCCGGCATTGTTATTGGTTCCGGTTCCGACACCCCAACCCCGGACGGGTTTAGTACCTTGCAAATGAAAGGCAATAATTATATCGTGAAAAACACGGCGACACGTGCGTTTAATAATTACTTGCCTTATGAGGAATTGAAAGCCCGTAGCGAATTGTTTGCAACCTATCAAGATTTGTATATTGACATTTCAAACGATACGTTTACGGTTGGACGTGATAGTACGGGGGTAATATTTACCACGTCGTTAAAAGATAGTTCCGGCGCATGGAAAACGTTACAAGATTTTTATAAAGAATTTGTTCCCGTTACGCCAAACGATAGTTACCCACGGGAGGCATACCCGCACGCCGTAATACCGGAGTTATCGGATTTTTACATTACGTTTTATGATATGCCGTTAAAGGATTGTTCTAACATTTTGCAGAATGGCAAAATATACCTTATTGGAGAATATCCGCAACAAATGGTATTAAATCCGTGCGGTTCCGCAAATGCGCCCTATAATTTGCCTTATACAAATCAATTCGATTGTTTCCCTTATTGGGTATATGATAAGTATGACACGCAAGAACATATATTTGATTATATCGTTGGAAACGAACGTATAAAGGTATATGTAAATGGCGAAAAGTTGACCGAAATAAATAAAACGTCGCAATTGCGTATCGGCAACCCGTTATCCGATATTTTGTTTTCTGATTTAGAGATTACAAAGGGTTATTTAGGCGATGCCGAGGTTGCAAGTGACGATTATTATTTAATATCGTCCCGAACGCCTATTTGTTTCGGTATGATTTGCCACAATATTTATGATACTTATATTGGTTCAAATCATCCATTAGGCAATAGTGGTGCGTCAATTACTCAATTAATGGTAATTGCTAAACAATTACATGATAAAGGGTATATAACATTATCAATGCAACAATTAGCGGATTGGAAAGCCGGGAATTATAAGATACCGCCAAAATCGGCAATACTTGTTTGCGACGATTGGCAGATACCCCGCAATTGGTTAGGACAACCAAGCGGACAACAGACAACTAAAATGGGTTTTGATTTCCGGGTAAAACAAAGTTTCCTAAAGTATGGCTTAAAACTCAACTTTGCGCAAGTTGGCGACCATGTAAAAGGGTTAGACCATGATATTGTAATGAATATCAGAATGAGCAATTGCGGGGTTGGAAACCATACCCGTTGGCATAATGAACCGATACAGCAAAAACCCGTTCCGACGTTATTTTTAGAATTACAGGAAATGCGGTTTTTGATGCACGAATACGGGTTTAACGACGATGTATTTGTTTATAATAAGTCGGGCGGAACATTTGTTGCACAACAAGATTTATTAGATTATTTCGGTTATTCGGCGGGGGTTGGTTTGGGCTTGCTTACTGATAAATACACCCGTATTATAACAAATCGTTTTTCGTTAAATAGAACGAATATAGGCGATAATACAGCAATAGACGTGTTATAAACTTTAAAAATTAGAAATATGAAAACAGTAGTTTTAAAATTGGAAGAAACAGCAATCGGCGATTTTGAAAAATTCGGAGTATATCGCATTAACTTAAACAGAAATGCGACAATTGATAATGTTGGATTTATTCATTTATCCGCAGATTTCCCGAATGTTAGCGTAATGACAATTGTAAACGGTGATTTTTACCAAGATTCGGAAACAACTCAACCATTGGGGCAAACTTATATTATGCCGTCCGGCTTTTCGACGTTATGGTTTAAAGTAACAGGCGGGAACCCATACATTGAAATTACTAATTTATACAATATCCTTACATTAGGAGGTAGAGGAAATTATTTATTTGGCAATGGTTCAAGTCGAGTAAATGGATATATTTATACGTCCGATTTGTATAAATTAACAGGTTTACAAACTATTTGGACGTCACTATCGGGATTAGTTGGCGATGTTGCTAATATCCCGCAACAAATAACGGATTTCAGAGCCGAAAACACGGGTTTAACGGGTTCGTTGGCGGATTTTAAACCTACAAATCTAACACATTTAAGATTTAGACAATCACTAGTTACGGGGCAATATTCAGATTTTGCAGGTAAAAGTATAAGAACGGCAATTTTTGATTTGCCATTAGTAACGGGCGATATTATCGACTTTTTAAATGTTGGTAATTTAATAAGTCTTTCAATTGGCAATCCTGTTTCAACAACGATTGCCCCGGCTTATCCTGTTACGTGTGCTTTGAGTTCCACCCGATACTTTCAAAATTTAACGCAATTTTCAATCAAACGGGTACACTTAACCCGTGCCGTTTTGTTAAATACATTGCAAAGTTTAACCCAAACGACATGGAACGCAAATTCAGAAACGCAAGTTGAATTAACAACAACAATGAGCCAATCGGATTATAACAACGATACGGAAATACAATCCGCCGTTACCGCTTTAAAAGCCGTATTGAAAGGAAATTTTGTTATTAACTTTGCATGAGTAACCGCCGGGGGCGCAATCCCCCGGCATAACATTTAATGATATGGATAAACTTTTTACATGGGAACAATGGCGTATGATATTCGCCACGTCGTTAAGCCCGGTTTTAGCCTATTTAACCCCAACGGCGGGATTTATGTACGCATTAGTTATAATGTTTGCTTTCAATATTTGGGCGGGTATGCGGGCGGACGGTGTAAGCGTAAAGCATTGCAAAAACTTTCGTTTCAGTAAGTTTAAGAATGCGTTGGCGGAATTGCTTTTATACGTGGGTATCATACACGTAGTTTATTCCGTTATGCTGCAATGTGGCGACAATGAAGCCGCCAAAGTAGTAATTAAATCGCTTACATACGTTTTTATGTATGTGTATTTGCAAAACGCATTCCGAAACCTTATTAAAGCATATCCCACAAAGGTTGCGTTGCGTATTATTTACCACGTTATCCGGTTGGAGTTTACACGAGTATTGCCGGGATATTGGCAACCGATAATTGAGAGATACCAACGGGAACATGATAACGATATTATTAACGATAAAGAAAAGGAGGGCGAACAATGAACCAAACAGAGATTTTAAAGTATTTGGAGGAACAAAAAACAACCCGGACGATTACGGATTTGATTGTACATTGTACCGCAACCAAGCCCGGCGTAAAAGTCAACGTTGATGTTATCGACGGTTGGCACAAAGAACGGGGATTTAAGAAGCAACCCCAAAGCGGGCGAATTTGCGGTTATCACTTTGTTGTATTGCCGGATGGGACGATTGAAACCGGGCGTTATCTTTCCGAGATTGGGGCGCACGTTTCCGGGCAAAATTCCCGTTCTATTGGCATTTGTTACGTTGGGGGATTGGATGCCAACGGCAAAGCCGCCGACACACGCACGCCGGAACAAAAGGAGGCGTTGTTATGGTTGCTTATGCGATTAGTCGTTATGTTCCCGAACGCAACGATTAAGGGACACCGGGATTATTCCCCCGATTTGAACGGCGACGGTATTATTGAACCGTGGGAGTTTATAAAAGAATGCCCATGTTTTAATGCGGCAATTGAATATAGTAACATTTAATTTTGTACCATTATGACAAAGAAAGACAAAAAGGAGTATTTGGAACAATTGGTTGCCAATCAAGGGAACCAAGCGGGAATTAGTATTGCCCCGTTATTATCCGCTATTATTGCAGATTGCGAGGACGTTTTTACGGTTACGGTTGAGGACAACCAAGAAGATACGAAAAACGTAACGAACCCACAGGCGGAAATAGACGCATTTATTGACGCCGTAAACGCCGACCCATTGCACAACATACCAAAAGTATATATTTCGGGCGTCGTAATTTCCTTTGCACAATTGGAAATTAACGAGGACGAAATAAATAGTACGGTTGAAATGGCGGGCGGACATTATGTTTTGACATTGAGCAAAACGCCGGATAGTTCGTTAATCATTTACACGGCAAACGCATGAAAAAGTATATAATATTGGCGGCAATCATTATGGCGGTTGCCGCCGCCTTTTGGGTACAACAAAGCCGTATTAAGCGATTGACCGCCGAACGGGATAAATACCGGAACAATACCGAAACGTTGTTGCAGGACGTCCGCACGTATCAAACAAAAGATAGTTTGAACGCCGCAAAGGTGGGTAATTTGGAGTTGACATTATCGGAATATAAGAAGTACCGGGCGGACGATGCGGCATTAATCAAATCGTTGCAGACAAAGAACCGGGATTTGCAAAGGGTTACGACGGCGCAAATGGAAACGATAAACGAATTACGGGCAAACGTCCGGGATAGTATCGTATATTTGCCCGGCGACACGGTTACGACCGTATTACGTTGTATTGATATTGTGGAACCGTGGTTTGAGTTACACGGATGCACGACGCCCGCCGGGGTATTTACCGGGACGCATATAAACCGGGATAGTCTGTTAATAGCGGAAACGGTGCAATATAAACGCTTTTGGGGGTTCCTTTGGAAAACCCGAAAGATAAAGAACCGGGAAATTGACGTTGTAAGCAAGAACCCGGCAACCCGAATATTGGGGGTTGAGTTCGTAACCATAGAAAAGTAATAAACCGGGGGTTGTAACAAGGCGTTGCAACCCCTTTTTCTATTGAGCCATTTTTAGCCCGTTTCCGGGCATTTTATTTCAAAGTGGATAATTTACCCGTCCCGCTTGCAAAAGTCGCTTAAATCGAAAATTCCAAGAAAATAACTCTTTTGGAACCAAAAACGAAATTTTTTATAGGAAAACACGAAAATAAAAGATAAAACCTTTGGTAATTAAAATAAAGGTTGTATATTTGCATCATCAAACAAGAACGACCGGGCGTTTTCCCGGAAAATAGAGAGCGAAACAATATGAATACTCAAAGCATTTATAACGGATTAGATTACACAACAAAAGAGATTAACCGCAATTTCAAAATTAAGGTAAACGGAATTGTAAACGGCAAAAAGGTTAATGTATTGGTTGGCGTGTCCGGTTTAATAAAGATTGTCGGCGATATTAAGTTAGTCAATCGCTTGTTAAAACGTGCTTTCAATTGTTACGGCGACAAAGAGGTTTGCAAATTGCGCCGAGGCGTTAAAATCACTTTCTATTATCAGTAAACAACGACGGGGCGTTTTCCCCGAAACAATATAAATTTTCAATCATGGAAAAGAAAAGAACACAAGCGGCGGACATTGCCGAAATAGCAAACAAGTTGGACGGAAAAGTTGAGTTTTCAAGTATCGTTTACAGTCAACAATTAATGAGTGAAAAATACCGAGAAACCGGGGTTAATGATTTGTATTTTATTGGCAAAAAGTTTGGGTTGTGGTTTTATACAAGTCGGGCGGATTTGGATAACCTTTGTTATCTGAATAAAACTAAGTTCCCAACTTTAGTATCGTGTGAAAATTCATTGAGTATTTACGAAATAAAAAAATAACCGAATATGAAAACAGATATTAGCGGCGTAAGCCAATGCCCCAAAGGAACCGAACATTACGAAACATTTACGGCAATGGGTAGGGGACAACGTGGAACCGTGTTTTTTCAATACGATTATAGAGCCGAGGACGGCACGTTGTTTTCATGTGTAAAGCCGTCGTTGGAATTATGCAGGGAGGCACGGGATAAATATTTTGCAAATAAAAAGTAATAACCCGCCGGGGGTTCGTCCCCCGGCACAATAATAAAGATAATGGCAAAGTACATTTTAGTTAAGAAAGTAAAGGGAAAGAAATACGAGTACCAAGTTATTGACGCCGATAGTAAGGCGATTGTATCAAAAAGAACGTCCGCCCGTGAATATGTGGCGTGTACCGCCGACGGGTCGTTTTATTTCGGTCGTTTGGATTTAATCGGCAAAGGCGACCACGGCAAACGGTTGAGCCATGCGACGGAAATATTGGCAAACCCGGAAAAGGCGTATAAAAAACAAATCGCATACTTTACGCCGGATTATCGGAGTACATGGATAGCCGAAAACCCCGCCGAACAATGGATTGCCCGAAACGTTGAATATGCGACAAAGGAAAAAGAGAGATTAAACGCAATTGCGTATTTGCAATAATAACCAAGCCGGGGGCGCAATCCCCCGGCATAATCATTTAGAGCGATGAATAAAACAAAGCGTTACCGATTAAGTCAAGAAATGTATAAGATAATCCAAAATGCAAACGGCGGGTTATTTTTGCTTTATACCCGGCACAATCCCGGCGATGTGTTGAGCCTATTATTAGATGGCAACGATATTGGGTTGATGTGCCGAGTTGAGAGCCGACACGACCAATATTATAAGTATTGCAAAGTAATTACGGAGGGCGAACAATGAGCCGTAACAGAGAGCGACAACAAGAATTGCAGCCGGGGCGGGTCGATTACGCCCGTACCCGGTTGGAGGCGTTGGGCTATCCGGTTACGGAGGTCAACGCCACGACCTTACAGTTTACTTTCCGGGGTTCCCCGGTTACATTATACCCGTATTCTGGTTGGTTTACCGGGCGCACCGTTACCGATGGACGGGGAATTAAGAACCTATTAAAACAAATACCTATGCGATTTGCATTAAGAAAACAAGAAAAGATAAAAGCGTATTTTGAGCCAAACGGGGACGAAATGTTGAACCGGATAAAAGAAAGTTTAACCCGGTATTTTTCCGCCGACCGTTCGGAGTTCCCGGAGGGATTGCGGGATATTGAAAGCGATTATAACCAATTGCCGGGGGAACCATACCCAACCATTGCGATAAACGACACCGGGAACCCGGAACGTATGATTGAGTTTTATGTTACCGGGAAACAATACGACGTTTATCATGTAGCATTTAAGGGATTTACAAAGGGATAAAAGAGAACCCCCGACGCAATGAAGTAACGCCGGGGGTTGGTACGCAGTAACCGAGAGCGATGTTGTAAGGTTATGCGGTGCAACAAAATTAGTGCTTTTTATCTGTATTACAAGCGTCCAACGTGAACAAATAAAATATTCAAAGGTTTTATTTTTGGTAATACAAATATTATTTATACTTTTGCAGAAACAAAAACCCACCGGGGGAGTACCCGGCAAAGATATGAGAATAAAAGAGAGCGATTTATTAAAAAAATTGGCGACCGATAGCGGGAAAACAGCCAAACAAGTTTCCGAAATTGTCGTTTCGGAATTACTCAAAAACAAAGTTATTGAGGACGACCCGGACAATTGGGGCGTTTCCGTTTTCGATGCAATAAACGAAGATGTAACCGAGGAACAAACCGCCAATTGTTATGCGGCGATTTCCGAGGCGTTGGGCGTGTATCTGAAACGGGTATATCACATTGTCCCGGATTTGGATTTAATGGGTAATGAAGATTGCCCGGAGTGCGGCGGCGAAATGGAAGTTACCGACGGGGAATATAAACAGACCGGAGGCGATGGATATTTAACCCCGCCGGAATATACCGCAATTTGGGAGGAAAAAACGTGTACGCATTGCGGACACAAAGAGAGCAACGAACCGAGTTATTAACAATAAAAGACTAAAGAAATGGCAGAAATGACGAAATTAAGAGTAAACGAGGCAATCGCACGGGCGCAAACCGCCGGGGTTAAGGTCTATAAAAAAGAAGTTGCCGCCCGTTTATGGGAGGGACGCACCGAAAGCGCACAACAAGTTAATATGACTAATTTGTGTAACGGTACGACCAAACAGATACGCCCGGAATGGGTTGTTATCATTTGCGAAATGTGTAATTGCACCCCTAATTATTTGTTTGGATATGAAGAATAACGGGTTACAAAGGTTTGAGCGCATGGCGGACGTTATGTTTTCCGATAGGTTCCAAGCGAAAGCGATTATTGCGACGTTTGGAACGTTGGGCGTTATTTGTCTGATTGGTGCATTTTGGAACCCGTGGCAATTGATGTTTGCGGGTATATGTGCCGCAATGGTAGTATGTGGATTTTCAGAATTAAAAAATAGTAGAAAATGAGAGCGAACAAAAAGAAACCGGAAAACCCGGTACAAAAGACAGTCGAAAGTTTGGGAGCCGTTCCCGCCGACCAATTCCCGGAAATTACCGAGGAACAACAACAAATAATCCCCCCGTTTGAAGCGGTCGAGGTTGAGCAACCAACCGGAATATTTGAGATATTGCCGGGCATGACGGTTGAGGAAATGACGGCAATGTTTTTTGATGAAAAAACGTTGATTGAACCCCCGTATAAGGTTTGGCAATTAAATAGCAAGGGACACCGCTATTATTACCGATACGATGACAACGGGAACCCGGAGTTTTTCCCGTCGGTTACAACGATATTGTCCCAAACGTTACCCAAAGCCCCGCACTTGATACAATGGATTGCCAACAAAGGCATTGAGGAAGCGGAACGATACAAAGGCGAACGGGCGGCGTATGGTACGTTTATGCACGCCGCATTTGAGGAATTATTAATTAACCGGGTTTATGATTTAGACGGGTTGAAAGGCAAACTAAAAGAATATATTGAGGTTTACCGATTACCGGACGACTTTATTTATTACGCCGACGATTTAAAAAAGGACGTATTGGCGTTTGCGCAATTCGTATTGGATTATGATGTACGCCCGTTGGCGGTCGAAATTGCGTTGGTGCATCCCTATTATAAGTATGCCGGAATGATTGATTGCCCGTGTACCATGTTGGCAAAGATTGGCGGGGACGAACGTATTAACGCAATTGTCGATTTTAAGAGCGGGCGCAAAGGCTTTTACGAAGAAAGCGAAATACAATTAGGAATGTACCGGGATATGTGGAACGTTAATTTTGAGCAATTCCCCGTTACCCGTATTTTCAATTTCAGCCCGAAAGATTGGCGCAAACGTCCGTCGTACAATCTAAAAGAACAAACGGATAGCCCCAATATACGGAAAATCCCGTATCTGTTAGAGATTGCAGCGATTGAGGACGAAAAGAAAGACAATACGTTTACGTCGGTTAATGGTATGGTATTGTTGGATAACGCCCCGGATTTGACGCAAAACGTAATATCGTTATCGTTGGCGGAATTGATTAAAACGAAAGCCCCAAAGGAGGCGACGCCGGACGAAAATACAGACGCCGCCGAGAAAGTCAAGGCGGATGCACCGGAACCGGAAAAGGAGCCAAAGAAAACAACCATTGTTAAACGTGCGCCCAAAAAGGCAAAGGAGCCGGAAAAGAAAGCCGCCACGGGCAAAACAACCGCAAAGCGGGGCAATACCACGGAAAAGAAAGTAAAGCCCGCAAATGAGCCTAAAAAGCCCAAAAACGAGAGTAGGAAAAAGATGTTGAACGACGACCCCGAAATTTGATTGAGATATGAAAGGAAGAATAAAACGACCGGAGGCGCAACAATCCCGTTTGATATTGCCCCGTGTCGGTCAAATAAAAATAGGTATGAAAAACGCAAACGGTTATCCGCAAAGCGTTGATTATTTCATACCAACGGGGAAATATGCCGGGTTATTTACGCAAGCATACGGCGAAAAGCCGCAAACAATACAAATTGTTTTCCCGGACGACGACCCGGCAAAAGTATGTAACGAGCGTTACGAATACCGGGACGACGACGGGCGATTGATTGCGGCGGGCGATGGCGATGCGTTCCAAGTATGGGACGGAAAGAAATACGAAACGTTGACAACGGAGAAATACCCAAACTTAATGCAGTCGATAACCAAGCGTTACCCGAACAAAAAGAGCCGCCAACCCGATTGTGACGGTTGGGAGGTTACATTAACGCTAAACTTTATTGTTCCGTTGGTTCGTGGGGTTGCCGGGGTTTGGCAATTCGCCACAAAAGGCACGGCGTCCACAATCCCGCAAATTCGGGAAACGTTCGACGGTATGTTGTTTGAACGGGGATTTTGCAAAGGCATTATCTTTGATTTGAATGTACAATTTGCCACGACGCAAAAACCGGGCGACCGTTCACGTTTTCCCGTCGTGTCGTTGGTTCCCAATGAGAGTGCCGACAATGTTTTGAAAGTGCGTAAAGCATGGGAACCCGTTAAAGAATTGGAGGGCGGACACGATGGCAACAATTAAACAAATTGAAATACCCGTTGAAACGGTTATCCGGGTTAATAATATTCCGGTTAAATGTATGATTGCCGAATTTTGGCATGATTGCAAAGATTGTTTTTTCAATCAATACCCCGGAAGTTGTAAACGTATTGTTTGCAAGGCTGATAAAAGAACCGATAATATTAATGTTTATTTTACGGAGGTATGACAATACGGGATAGCAATTTTATAACCATATTAGCCCCAATGATTACGAAACTTAAATTGAAAGGTAACGAATTATTGGTTTTCGCTTTGATACATGGTTTTAGTCAAGACGGCGAAAGCCGTTTTAAGGGTTCATTGCGGTATCTTATCGAATGGACGGGATTAGATAAAAGTACGGTTATTAAGTTACTCAAACAATTAGTTGATAAGCAATATATTAATAAATTTGAGTACGAAAAAAACAAGGTGCGTTATTGTGAATATACGTCTAATTATTGGGTTGCTTTGGAGTGGTTGGAAAATCCAACTACCCCCCGGTTGGAAAATCCAACTACCCCCCGGTTGGAAAATCCAACTACCCCCCGGTTGGAAAATCCAACCCCCGTGGTTGGAAAATCCGACACAATAAAGATAGATGATATTAATACCTCTTTTGATAATGATAATACCGGGGTAAAGAACCCCGGATTATTCCCGGATGAAGAAACAAAGGTTGAGGAACCAAAAGAGAAAAAAACGTTGTTCCGCAATTCCGCCGTTTACAAAATGGTTAAATTTGAAAACGGCGTTGGCGTGGATTATTCCGAGTTTGAAAGTAAGTTTGCAACCCCGGAGTTTGAAAAGGTCGATTTGGTTTATTACTTTCATTCGGTTAGCGATTGGAGCGACCAAAAGAATATGAAGCGCACTAAAAACGGTTGGTTGGCGACCGTCCGCAATTTCATACGGGGGGACGTCGAAAAGAAAAAGTTGCATTTGAAACCCGAATACAAAGCCCCAACGCAAAGATTGAATGTTGCCGGGGCTATTGAGTATTTGAAAGATGATTATTAACATGGAAACATTACCCGAAAAGACAGACAGATTGCCACAAACGTTGCCCGAAAAACGACAATCCGCCGCCGTTTTGCTATATAGCGGAACGGCAAAAGCAATTGACGTTCGCCGGGCGATGGTTGAGTTACCGGAGGTTGCCAAAGCATTAACCCCGGTCGAAAAGTATATTTTCGTGGCGTCCACAAAAAAACAGATTGCCGAGATTGACGACGAAACGTTGATTGCCAAAACCGGGCAAATGTTCCGGTTTATCGCAATGGACGTGGGGTTTATCATTCCCACGGAAAATCGGGACGATTGGACGTATATTTGTACCCGGTTGTTGGATTTGCTCAAACGCTATTATTCGCAATTAACATTGTCGGAGGTTAAATTAGCGTTTGAATTGCTGATTACCGGGGAATTAGACGACTATTTGCCAAAGGATAGGGACGGCAACGCCGAACGGAAACATTACCAACAATTCAACGCCGATTATTTCGCAAAGGTATTGAACGCATATTGCCGGAAACAAAACCAAGTTATCGGCAAAGCATATACAGCGTTGCCGGAACCGAAAAAGGAGTTAAGCCCGGAACAAATCCGGTATTATCGTAATCAATCGGTTATGACTTGTTTAATGTGCTTTTTACGGTATAAATATACCGGGCGTTTAGTGTTTGGATTAACTGACGAAATGTTTGTTTATAATTGGTTGTTGGGCGTTCGGTTGGCTGATGAAGTGAAAGAAACCGAGGACGACCGGAAAGAAGCATATAACCGATTTTTGGCACGTGCCGCCCGTGGGTTCGTTAATGAATTTACGGTTTACCACGTTCGGAAACAAGGAACCCAAAGCCCGGAAATTGATTATACAGCCTTTGAGGTTGCCCGGCGTAAAGAGATTAAACGGACGTTCGACCGAATGATTAAGGACGAACTTTATATTTACCATTATTTGAAATTTGAAAAATGAAAATAGATTGTATTATTGGGATTGACCCCGGAGCCGCCGGGGGTATTGTGGTTTGGCGACCCAACCACAACGCAACGGCAATTAAGATGCCTAAAGACATTAACGAGATACGGGATTTTCTGAACTATTACAAAGAGATTTGTACGCCGATTATCTTTTTGGAAAAATTGAGTGTTCGCCCGGACGACGTAACGGTTGGCGATACCGGGGCAAACATGGGTAAATTGTACCGAATACAAAGGATGTTGCAAAACTTTGAGCATTTGAAAGCCATTATAACCGTTGCCGAAATACCGTTTGTTTTGGTTAATGCGATGAAATGGCAAAACGACCTTAAATTGCGTATTAAGGTAAAAGGGAAAAAGGAGGAAAAGGCAGACCGCAAACGACGGTTCCGGGATATTGCCGGGAAATTATACCCGGAGATTTCCCCGGCGTTGTGGAATGCCGACGCAACGTTAATAATGCATTTTGGACGGTTCATTTTGCAGAATAACCCCCGTTGGGTTTTGGAAAATTTGCCCCAACAAATGCACAACCGTTTATTTTAAGCCCGTAGGGGCGTTTAATTATTCAAATGGTTACTTGTATGGCAGACGAAACAAAAGCCCCGCAAATCGAAAATCCCGAAAAAATAACGGCAAAAGATTTGGCGGAAATGGTAAAACAGATGCGGCACAACCAACGACGTTGCCAACGGAACCCAACCCCGGAGAAATTGGCAACGTTGGAAAGTTGGGAACGCAAAGTTGATGCGGTCGTTGCTGTATTGACCGATACACAAATGAAATTGTTTTGATATGGACGAAATGGATTATATCTATTTAGGCGACCGATTGACCCGCCCGGAATTGCGACGTATGCCGTGCCGGGCGGTTCGTCGTTCCGATGGGAAATGTATTAGAGGACGCAACGGCAATATGTTAGTTGAGTTTGACGGCGTGGGTAAATGTATTATTTTAGGGCGATTATTGCGGAAAATAAAAAAATAACCGAAAATAAAAGATAAAAGTTTTGGTAATATAAAAATTACACGTATATTTGCGGCATGATAATAATACGACCGGGCGTTTTCCCGGTAACTCTAAAAACAAAAGATATGAGAGCGAAAACAAGTATTTACGATTTTAGTTTTATGCGAAGCGGTTACGGACATTACAAAGTAACCTACACGTCCCCCGTTACCGGGAAACAATGGACGGCAACAACAAACGATATGCCGTTGATTGATGCGACAAAGAACGCCGACGAACCCAAACGCCGGGATTTGGAAACGCTTAAACGAGTTTGCAAAAATCAGTAATAACCACGGGGGAGCAATCCCCCGGTATTAAATTGAAAATATGACAACACAGGAAACCGCCCAAAGAACGAAAACAGCATATTTTATTGAATATGTTTACCCGGTTGACGCATACGGCAAACAATCGTTTTACTTTCAATTGGTACGAACCAAAGATTGTGCAATATTGTACGCCAACGAGAATATAAACAACGTGTTTATTGCGTGTTGGAAAATGGATGTAAAACATAAAGACGTAACGATATGGTAACGGATGAAATGGGAGCCGTTCGGCACGCAATGACGGCAAAGGAATTAAACGACTTATATAAGAATTTGGAAAATTTCATTGCTGATTGTACCCGGTCAGAGATTGACGCCAACCGGGATGCGCTTAACAAGGTGCAAACCATGATACACCAACGAATGAGATTAATAACAAAATAGTAATAACCGCCGGGGGAAACCCCGGCATAAACAATTAGAGCGATGTATATTAAGAAATTGGAATTGTTGAATTTTCAAGTTATCAAAGAGTTCAACGCAGATTTTGAGGGTAATGTATATTTCATTACCGGGGACAACGAGTTAGGCAAATCAACCCTATTAAAAGCAATCGGCGCAATGTTGACCGGGAACCGGGACGCCGTGTTGAAAAATGGAGAGGACAAAGGGTTTGCGAAAATGGTAGTAGGTAACGACGGCGAAAATTACGAGGTTGAATTAAAGTTTACCAAAGCCAACCCACGTGGGACATTATCCATTAAATCCCAAACAACCGGGATGCGTTCGGATAACGTTTCAATGCTGCAAAAGATTTTCGGCTACCAAGACTTTGACGCCGTGGAGTTTTCCCGTTGGAGCGAAACCGCCGAGGGACGCCGCAAACAAATTGAGGTTGTAAAGGCTTTGTTGCCGGAAAAGGTGCGCACCCGTATTGCTGAAATAGACGCCGAGGTTATGACCGTTAAGGACAAACGAAAGGACGCCAACGCCGAGGTCAAGACGTACACAACCATTTGCGCCAACGCTGAAAAGCAATTGAAACCCGGCGACGTCAAAACGTATGCCGATAAAAAGGATATTACGGCGTTGATGGAAGAACAAAACGAAAACGCCCGTTTGATTGAAAAGGCTAAAACGGTACGCCAAACCCGGCAACAAAGGATTGAACAATTGGCAGCAATCCCGGAACGGATTAAGCAAGCGGAAGCAACCCGCAAAACAGATATTGAGGCAATAGACAATGATTTAGCCGCCGAGGAAAAAGAAGTTGTCCGGATAATTGCCGAAGCAAAAGCCCGATTAGCAAAAGCCAAAGAGAGTGCAAAAGCCGAAAAAGAAGCTATTGAAAATGATTTCAAAGAGACTTTGGATATTATCGGGAATGATAAAGCCGATTTTGAACGCCGTAAAGCTAATGCCGATAAATGGTTGGAAGAATACGAAAAGAACAACCCGGAAAATTTAGATACCGCCGAACAACTGAAAAAAGCCGAGGAACACAACCGTATTAATGCGTTGGTTGTGGATTATCAGACAAAGAAGAAAGCTAAAGAAGCCGCCGAGAAAACCGCCCGTAAATATGACGATAAATTAGGCGAATTGGCGAAAGAACGGGAAACGCTTATTGCAACGTCGAAATTACCGATTGCCGGGTTGTCGTTTACTGACGACGGATTAGAATTAAACGGCGTGCCGTTCGTTGCCGGAAAAGTTTCGGATAGTCAAATTATGGAGGTTGCCGCCAAACTGATTATTGCAAGCAATCCGACGGTTAAAGTGTTCCGTATTGCAAGGGGCGAAAGTTTGGGCGAAAAGCGATTGCAAGCGATTATTGATATTGCCAAGGCGAACGGGTTCCAAGGCTTTATTGAAGAAGTGAAGCGAGGGCAAACCGATTTAGTTGTTGAAGAATATACAGAAAATGAGTAGTAACCGGGGCGGATTTCCGCCCCTTAAAACCTAAAATAATGGCATATACATTGAATGATAATCTAAAACGTTGGGCGGAACAATACGAAACCGCCGATTTTATCCAATCCGACCCGGTGCAAATCCCACACCGTTACGATAGCCGGGTAAACATTGAGATAAGCGCATTTATCACGGCGTGGATTGCATGGGGTTCACGCAAACAGATAATCCAAAAGGCGGATTTCATAGACCGGGAAATATTTAAGGGTGAACCATACCATTATATCGTAGGTAATACCGTTGCGCCGGGAGCCGTCCCCGAATGGAAGCAATACGCCGGAAGTAAAGAAAGTTTTTACCGAACGTTTACATACGCCGACTTTTACGATTTATGCGCCCGCCTCTATGATGTTTATACGTCTTTTGATAGTATGGAGGCAGCGATAAAGAAAGCGCACGAAACGAACGGAGAAACGGCATTAGCAACGTTGCAATCGTTGTTTGGTTCAGTTAAGGGAATACCCGATTTTGAAACGCAATCTGCTTGCAAACGGTTGTGTCTATTTTTACGTTGGATGTGTCGTAAAAAATCCCCGGTTGATTTTGGATTGTGGGACGTATGCGACCCCCGTAACTTAATAATCCCGTTAGATACCCATGTACATAAACAGGCGTTACGGTTGGGATTAGTTAAACGCCGCACGCCGGATTTAACGACGGCGATAGAGATAACAGACCGTTTTGCCGAAATATTTCCTAACGACCCTACAAAGGGCGATTTTGCATTATTCGGCTATGGAGTTAATAGCGGTAAAGTAAAGCCCGTTACAGGAAAGCCGGAGCCGGAAAAAGATAATGCAACCGCCGTGGCTGATTTGAGTATTGCCGACGTTTTGAAAATGAATTTGTTTTTTGATAATCTGAAAACCTTGTTATCTGATTTGTGGAAAGACAGGGAAAACGCACGGCAAAAAGCAACACGGGATAACATGAAGTTGCGGGCGCACGTAATAGACCGGATGCACAACGCCGGGAATTGGGAACCGGGTAATTTTACCGTTATATTTGCCCGTTGTTTGGATAAGGTATTAACCGGGTATTCAGCAAGCGAAAGAGATTTTATTAGAGCAACCGGAATGACTGCTTTTAAGAAAACGATGGAAAAACTTATTGCTGATGAAAAAGCGAGAAATAACAGCGACGGGAACGATAAACAATAACGGCGGATTGGCAATGTACATGGGTGAGTTGAACGACTTTTTCAAACGTTGGAAAGGTAGCCGAATAATTGCCCGGTTTATTGTTTCGTCGCCGGGGTCGTCCGAGGCGTTGAAAGGGTATTATTATAATTACGTTGTGCCAACTTTCCGGCACGCAATTTGGGAAGCGGGCGAACGGCTGACAGAAGAACAAACCGAGCGACGATTGAGAGAATTTTCCCCGATTATGTATGTGGAAAGGGTCAACGAGGAAACAGGGCAATATACCCACGAGTTGCGCAATGTGTCGGAGTTGTCGAACGCTGAATTAATAGAGCATATAGAAACGCTCAAACAGATTGCCGCCGAGGAATATAACACGTTTATAGACGACCCTAAAACCTTGTAATTATGCCTGCTTGCAAATGTAGTGAAAGAAAGAAACCCGCCCCCCGTCGCAAATGGCGCATATTGCAATACAAATGCAATCATTCGGCTTTTAACGGTTGGCGGTACACCCGGAGCGATTATAGCGAAATAACGTGTTTGCGTTGCCGTATGGTGTGGAGAACAAAAGCAAATTATGTGGAACAATTGCCCCGGTATTCCGAGGGCGAACAATTAGATTTTGATAATGGAATTAAATGATAAATCCCCAATGCCGCAAGGCAAATTTAAAGGGCAACCGATGGAAAATGTACCTTATTGGCATTTGCTTTGGTTAGACGGGCAACCGTTTTGCAATCCCGCCGTTCAACGTTATATCGACGAAAACCGGGACGTTTTAGAGGTTGAGAAAAAGCGGGATAAATACCGCAATGAGAGCGAAAAAAGTAATTAACGATTTAATGATTTAAGGTTATGCGAAAATTTGATTTGAAAGACATTTGTTTTTTTGATTGTGAAACAACCGGGGTTCCGGCAAAGGGTTTGAAATGGGATGCGGATTTTGAGCAATTCCCGTATGTTGTGCAATTGGCGTGGTCGGTTGGCGACAAAGAGAAAAGTTATATTATCCAACCGGATAATTACGAGATACCGCCGGAAACAACCGCAATACATGGTATAACAACCGAACGGGCAATTGCCGAGGGTGTACCATTTGCCGAGGTTGTGGACGAATTTTTAGCCGATGCAAACGCCGCCCCGCTTGTATGTGCGCATAATATTTACTTTGATAGTTCCATGTTGAAAGCAAATGTTTTGCGGTATTGCGGACGGGAATATTACGACGCACACGTTGAAAACGCATTGCATAAGGCAAAACGCATTGATACAATGATGAAAACAATTAAATTTGTCGGTGCATTGTATTCAAATGGTCGTCCGGGTAAATATCCGAAATTAGAGGAATTATATAGTAAGTTATTCCCCGGCGAAACATTCCCGGCGCATGACGCATTAGAGGACATACGGGCGTTGCGTCGTTGCGTCCCGGCGTTGGTCGAATTAGGGATTATTGAGTTGGTGCAAAAGGAATACCCGGCGGAACAATTAAAGTTGAACCCGGAGCCGGAAAAGCCCAAAAGCGGGCGCAATATTGAGTTCAACGACCCCAACCCGGTAACGGAACCAATAGGAACCAACCCCGGATTTTCGGGGGTTGATTATGAGAACCCCGCACCGGAACCGGAAATCCCGGCGGTTCCGTCCGATAGTAAGACACGAGAATTGTTAAACGAAAACGATTTTTGAAATGGCTAAACGAACCAATGACATATATACCCGGAAATGGATAATTGAAAATTCCGTTGAGATATTGAGCCGATACGAACCGGGAGTATTAACGATAAGGGCGTTGCATTATCAGTTAGTAAGTATTGGCATGACAAACACGTTGCAGCATTATAAAAGGGTTGTTGCTGCAATGGAGGTTGCCCGATGGGATGGATTGGTTGATTTTGAGGCGTTCAGTGATAGAGATAGGGCGATGTGTGGCGAAACAAAAGCCGAACCGACGGATTTAGAGGAAAAACAAGCCGAAGCGAAAGCACAAGTTAGGGCGTGGATGCGTTCATACTCTAAAAATCGTTGGGAGAACCAACCTTATTATCCCGAAATACTGATTGAAAAGAAAGCATTGGAGGGCGTATTTGCCAAACCGTGCCGCAATTGGGATATTGCCGTTGGAGCCTGTAAGGGTTATCCATCCTTAACTTTCTTATATGAGTTGTCGGAAAGAATGAGAGAGGCGCAAAGCCACGGCAAACAGCCGATTATATTGTACTTTGGCGATTACGACCCAAGCGGGGAAGATATTCCCCGGTCTATTGGGGAAAATTTGGAAAAGTTCGGAGTTTACGGCGTTGAGATTAGGCGTATTGCGTTGATGGAAAAACAGGTTATCGCATGGAATTTACCGCCCGCCCCTGCAAAAGAGACAGACAGCCGAACGGCTAATTGGGACGGGTTAGGACAGGTTGAATTAGATGCGGTTAAACCGGAAAAACTTGTTTCCTTATTGGATGATGCGATTAACGATATATTCGATAAAGATTTACATTCCCAATTGTTAGAGACGGAAGAAACCGAACGGGAACAATTTCAAGCCGAATTAAAACGATACGTTGAAGATGATTTATAAACCGAAGCCGGGCGGGTTCCCGGCAAATAAAACAAAAACAATATGAGCGAAGAAAAAAAAGCGAATGTTATGCTTATTCCGAGTGAAAAGGCGTTTGCATTATCAAAGGTTAAGACTTTAAAGGATGGCGGGTTAGACGTGCATTATGAAGTAACCGAAACAATCGGAAACGAAAGTTATACTAACAAATATCACGTTGAGAGTGCAAAGGACATACACCCCGATTTAAGAGATTGTTTTGATAGATTGCGCCCGATTATGGGACGTATTTTCAATATTACATCTTTCCTTTCGATGATTGAAACGTCCGATTTTAAGGCAACCAAGAAACAAAACGAGTTATCACGGGATTTTGCCGATGAAATGTTGAAAAACATAGAGGTACGGGGCGTGTCCTTTTCCGGTCAAGATGATAATGTAGGCATTGTTTTAACAGGATTGTTTACCGTTTCCAACGGTCAAAAAACCGCTATCAATTCTCCCCGATTAAAGTTCAATACGGAAAAGTTCGGGTTTGAGGAAGAATTAGAAGAAATTGCCGCCGACATTGAAACCGAGGTGTACGCATTTCTTTTCAAAGGTAAAAAGGCGCAATTGGAATTATTCGGAGCCGATGGCGAAGCAATGCCGGGATTGAACGCCGAAAAGGTCGAAGATAACGGGCTTTTCCCGAACGTGGACGACCCGGCGGAAGAAACCGACGGCGACGACGATAACGAAACCGGGGATATTTGATAACATGGAACCGTATTTGTTGACAGAACGGGAAGAATATAACTATTGCATCCAAAGGGGGTATAATCCCCTTTTGGATTTGCGTAATTTCCGGATGGATATTAGATTGAGGGTTGAGATACAAAGGGAATTGTTCGGACATTGTGTTTTCGGGCGTGGCGATAACATCCAATCGGCAAACGAAAGGTTTTTCCGTTGGGTATGGGAACACAAGCCCCACCAATGCGAAGAGACATTAAAGCCGTTGGCGAATTATTCCGCCGTCTATTGTTCCCACATACTAACACGTGGGTCGCACCCCGAAATAGCGCACGACCCCCGAAATATAAATATCCTTTGTTTTGAAATGCACAACCGTTGGGAGAATGGGAACCGGGAAACGATGCGTATTTATCCCGGCAATATGCGGTTGATTGAGTTAATGAAAAAAGAATATCAAACGTTGAGATTATGAGAACAAAAAAGAGGCAACCCGATTACGGGGCAATTTCCCGTTCGTCAGTGAAAAAAGATTTTCAAAGGGTACCAAGGTACCCGAACGAGGGAAAACGCCTGCAAATCGAAGAATTACCAAAAATAAATGCCGAACGTCGTATTATCCATATATCGGAAACAAGTGCATACACCAAATTATCCCGGTTTATTGTGGGTAAATTAGTACGGTTGAAAGATAAGGCAAATATAGGCGGTAATTCATGGTATTGCGAGTTTGTACATGACGATGACCGGAAAGCCTTAAATATGGCGGCGGGTTGGTCTGATAATAAGAAAATGTATTTATTCGATGGCGTAAAATTCAAATAATTATGAGTGTAAACAAAGTTACTTTATTGGGGCATACAGGAAAAGTCCCGGATTTTAAAGAGTTTGATAACGGCGGTTGTGTTGCGACCTTTTCGTTGGCAACAACGAAACGAGGGTTTACGACAAAGGACGGGCGGCAAATACCGGAGCGTACCGAGTGGCACAACATTGTATTGCAAAATGGGTTAGCCAAAGTTGCTAATCAATACGTTAAAAAGGGCGATAAACTTTATATTGAGGGAGAATTAAGAACCCGGAGTTATGACGATGCGCAAGGCGTGAAACGGTATGTTACCGAGATTGTAGCAACCGATATGGAAATGTTGACACCCAAAGGAACCGGAGCTGGAACGCAAGCCCCGCCGCCCGTGCCGGATGCACCCGCACCAAATGAACCCGGCGACGATTTACCGTTTTAATCTGTTTGATTTATGGGAACGATAAACGGACGGGTTATTTATAGTCCAAAAGGAAAGGCGGCGGAATATGCCGAGAACGCCGCCAATTTCTATGTAGGTTGCTCAAATGGTTGCACCTATTGTTATTTGCGCAAAGGTATTGGGGCAAAGATATTGGGAGGCAACCGCCCCGAATTGAAAAAGACTTTGCGAGAATATCCGTATGCAATCGACATATTTACGAATGAGTTGTTGAAGCATAAAGAAGAATTGCAAAAAACGGGTTTGTTTTTCTCTTTTACAACCGACCCGTTATTACCGGAAACGCAACGGTTGACCCGTCAAGCGATTGGCGTTTGTCAACGCCACAACGTCCCGGTTAAGGTATTGAGCAAATGCGCCGAGGGTATTAATATACTCATTGATTTTGTCGAAGCGTCGGCGGGATGGGACAAAACACGTATTGCGATTGGTTCCACGTTGACGGGATGTGACGAATTAGAACCAAATGCAAGCCCCAACCGGATGCGGATAAACACGTTAGCAAGGGCAAAACGGCACGGATTCCCAACCTTTGCGAGCGTTGAACCAATACCGCCGGGAATGTTTGACCGGGCGTTTTCTGTAATTGCGTTATCATACCCTTTTGTTGACCTGTTTAAAATCGGATTGCAAAGCGGTTGCAGATATACGAAAAAGGAAACATTAGGATTTTACAACGATGTTGCCGAATATTGGGAGGCGCACCCGCACACAACGCCCCGGTTGTATTGGAAAGAGAGTTTTGTTAAAGCGTCCGGGATTAACCGAGATTTATTGCCCGGTTATTGTGTCCCGGCAAATTACGATTTGTTTAACCAAGATAATAACGATTATGCAGTTTACTAACAAGGATTTCAACCCCGCCCAACACGACCGTTGGCGGGCATTAACCGTTAAAAACCCGTATGCAACGCAATTGGTTACGGCGGCTTATAAGGATAACGGAGTTGTTTACGGCGAAAAGTGCATTGAGGTACGGAGTAAGAATACATCATACCGAGGCAATTTAATGGTTTGTTCTTCTGCAAATCCTGTAATTCCCGGTTATGAAAGTGGGGTTACGTTGGGATTAGTTGAATTATACGACGTGAAACCGATTAAGGATTTTACGCCGGAAGATTGGGAGAATACCCGCATACCGCCCGAAAAACGCAAAAATATTACAAAGGGCTTCGGGTGGTTGATGCGTAACCCCCGCCGGGTTGTTGAGTTTCCAATCAAAGGGCAATTGGGTATTTACGATTTGGTGTACTCAAAGGGAGTGATAATTGAATATCCGACGGCGGTAGTGATAGACAAAGAGAGTTACGAACTATTGAATAAGAAAGAAAAATGAGTAAGAAAAAAATAGGAGTTATCCGAAAGAATGGCGACGTACATACGGCGCAAATTGGGTTCCATATCGGACGGGTTGGCGTTTGTGGTTACGTCCGGGAATATTGGAAATATAAGAGTTGGTTTGTTATTCCCGGCGTGTCCGTGGATGCGGTCAACGGTTACGACCGTTACGTTGATGTTGAGGCGAAAATATTGTTTGTCGGTATAGGCATACGGTTTATATGGATTAAAAGAAAGTAAAGTTATGAAAGCAAAGATTTTATTGTTATCTTTGGCAACGCTTTTGTTAGGAGCCTGCCAACAAGATAGCGAACCGATGGAAGCGTATTTATCAATTAAAAACACCGAGAGCATGGAAGAAAGAAACGAGTTTGTCACGAACGCAACGGCGGCGATGTTACAGATTAACGCCGAACGTTACAATTGCCAAATCATTGAGACCGCATTAGCCGGAGGCAACCGGGTAAGAGTTACCGTTAGAGGCGCAAAGGAAGATTTGGACGCATTGTTTGAGTATGTAAGTGAGGCGGGCGACAAATGAGAATAAGACAGCCCGCACCATTTGACCCGGATAAGGAATACAGCCCCGGCGAACGTTGCGTTTACCGGGGTATGGTATTGATAGCGGAAATATGGACGGCGGCGGATGCTCGATTAGCCAACAACAACCCCGCAATTTTCCTGCAACGATGCGTTCGTTGTAAAATCAAAAGGGAGGATTGCCCCGCAATCGGTAGGAAATGCGATAAATTCCATAGAAATGACAGAAAAACGATTTATTGGCGTTTTTTGAGGATTGCCGGAGAATTTAAAGATTGTGCGTTGGAGTTTAATTACAATGGAACAATAGCCGGAGTTAAGGCACCCGCCGCCCCGGATAGTAATAACAAATAAATTTTAGAGCGATGAACAAACAAGTATTAAGCCCCTTTGATTGCGATATGTGCGCAATGATTGAGGACATTACACAACAAGAAATTAAGGTTACAGCGTCCGATACGTCGATACGTTTAAGTTGGTCGCAAAATGGTAGTGAGGGAAAGGATAAACCGGAGGCGCAAAGGATTGCGGCGTTGAAACAAGCAATCCGGGGACGTTTGGGAGACCGTTTTATTGAGTTCTCGTATGCTGATAATAAACAATCGGTTTATATGAAGTACGACCCGGAAGAATACCCGGAAGAGGTAAGAACCAAATTAGCCGACCCGGACGCAACGGCGGGTTCCCGGTATTGCCGCATAATGTTGGAAGTTGATGCAATCCAATTTCGCCGGGATAACGTGAACGACGTATTGAAGTTTACAGGCGGCGGAACGGTTACGACCCCAAGAATCCTGAACGGAAAGGCGGTTTATTCATTCCCGGACGGTAACGGAATATTCATTGATGTACCGGAAGATTGGTTTATTATCCGGGAGCCAAACGGACGATTTACCGCCCGCCCCGAAAAGGATTTCAAACGGGAATTTGAACTCAAAGGAAATGTTGCCCCAATTATTGAACCCGTTCCGTATCATATTCAACGGTTATTTTCTAATTTGTTCGGAAATGATATAGAAAAACGTTGCCGAAAACTAACAGAAGAATATAACGAATTTATGGAAGTTGTGCCGGATATATTCGGAAAAAACATTGCACAATGTACGGATAAACAATTAGCGGGAATAATCGACGAATTGGCGGATGTTAATGCCGTTATTTTCCATATAGCCGGGATATTAGGATTATCGCAATGGGAATTAGTATTGATGGCATACGATAAAGTTAGCGGGCGGCAGATAAACCCAAACTACAAACGGAGCCACCTACACGCCGACCCCGAAACTGGATGCGGTAATTGTGTTCATTTCCTGCATGAAGATGCCGACGGAAACGGATATTGTGAAGCGTTCCAAGAAAAGCAAAATTGCGGTATTATGCCGTGCCAACATTATATCAATAAACAACAATTGAGCGATGAATAAAAGAGAAAAGTTTGTTAAGGAGATTGCGGAAGTTATCAACCGCAATTCATTGGAGGGTAATTTCAATGATACCCCGGATTACATTTTAGCGAGTGTTGCAGTTGCAGCAATGGAGGCTTTTGCCGATGCGTCCAAAGTACGGGACGATTGGCACGGTTTTAGAAAGGCAGATAATCGTACCGAAAAACCGACGGAAGAAAAGCCGAGTTGTAAGGGTTGCCCGCTAACATCTGTTTGTCCCGCCGTGAAAATGGAACCCCAACCGGAACGCAAAAAGGAGTACAAAAAGCCGGAAGCGTTCGACGTGCCAAAAGAGGTGCAAGCAATGGCGGACTTTTTCGGGGAAATGTTTCCCGGAACCGAAGTTGAGATACACCGGATAGAACCCCGTAGAAACCCACGGGATAAACGCCGGGCAAAGAACAAGCGTAATAACCGGAAAGGAGGCAAACAATGAGTTATCAGATAGTACGCACGGATGCCGAGATAAACGAGCAATTGAACATTGCCGCCGACGGCATAAATGAGGGTTCCAAATACCCCGGCATGAGTTACGAAGATGGAATACAACAATTTTGGCTTTGGGTGACAGGCGAAACCGACGAAAAACCATTTGAGGAATGAAAAAGGGAAATAATTGTTCCGGTACAATCCCGGATAAGTTGACCGGATGCGCCCCGGATAATCGGACACCCCAAAAGATATGCGGGACGTGTCGTTATTTTAACCCGGAATATCCGATAAACGGGAAACCCCGCCCGGTATGTTTAGCGTTGAAAGAAACCAAAGACGGGCATACGTATAAAATCACATTAGGAGTTGAACCGCATTTTCATTGCTCAAACGGAAAGTATGAAAATGGAATAGGACGATAGAGCAATAGCCCCGGAAACAAAGCCGGGGTTTTGCCGTTTATATACGTGAGATTACAAACGTTTGGCAACGTACCGGAAAAGCCGTAAATTTGCCCCGTAGTTAAGAGATAACTATAAAGACAATAAAAGTATTGAGTTAATAACAAAAGCCTCTTAAAATGGAAATTCCCCGCAAATAACTTGTAAAGGGTAAACACGTTTTAAGGAGGGACGGGATAAGAGAACACAGAGAGCCGAAAGAACCGAAAGCCGATAAAAGAGCCAAAGGGAGAAAGCCAAAGGAAAGGCAAAGAAAGAGAGGCAGGGGAAAGGTATAAGGGAAAAAGGCGCAAAGGGTTAATTTTTACCCCGTTTGAACATTAAAAGAGGTTGTAAAATGGAAAAATTGAAAACGGGCAATAAGAACCGGAAGCCCGCCGGATATAACAAGCGCACCGAGGAACAACGGGCGTATGACATTGCATTTTGTTCTAATCTGTTTTTACGTGGTTATACATATCGGGAAATTACCGAGGCTTTGAACCGGAATTTGTCGGAACGTGGCGTTGGATATACAATTACGTTGTCGATGGTCTATTACGATTTGCAACAAACGCTTATTGAGTGGAAGCGGGAACGGTTAGATAATATCGACGATTATGTTACGCAGGAGTTGCGCAAATTGGATGCAATGGAGGTGCAAGCATGGGAGGCGTGGGAAGCGTCTAAAACCGGGAAATTGCGCACCAAGGAAAAAACCAATAAGGGGCGACCAATTAAAACGGATGCCGAGGACGGCGACCCGGAATATTACGGCTACAATGAGACGGCAACCGAAACATCCGCCGGAAACCCCCGTTTTTTAGATTTGCTTTTGAACATTCAACAACGCCGGGCAAAGATGTTGGGATTTGATGCGCCCGTTAAGATAGAGATACCGGGCGTTAATGCTTCAACGGATAGCGATAAACCAAAGTACGACGTTAAGGCAATACCGGACGACCTGTTATTTGCCGTTGCTGATAAATTGCAGTCCGCCGAATTTGCAAAAGCTATGAACGAGAAAGGAGGGTTGCAGTAATGGCAAAGAAAGTAACCGCCGCCCGTCCGTCCCAATCGCAACCACAATGGCAAAAGGAGGTTTGCGATACGTGTCGTTTTTCTGAATGGATAACCGACGACCATAGGCACCGAGATTTGAACGGGAAACCGATTTGTTTGCGTTGCCCCAATTACCCGCATTACATTGTACGAGGTCGCCGGGCTTGTAACAAATGGGAGAAAGGAGTTAAGAAATGAACAACGAACAATTATTGCAAATGTATAAGGCATTAAGCGAGAACCCCGGCGAATTGGTAAAAGCCGCCGCCCGCAAACGCCTTATTAACTTTGCCCGATATATGCAACCGGATTTAGTGTTAGAGCCGTTCCACGTCGTATATTATACCCTGTTGGATATGTTCGCCCACGGGTTAATACGAAAGATGATTGTACAACAACCGCCGCAACATGGTAAATCGGAGGGGTCGAGCCGTAAATTACCCGCTTTCATGGAGGGATTGAACCCGGATTTGAAAATAGTTATCGGGTCGTATGCGGCAACCATTGCACGAGATTTCAACCGGGACGTACAACGTATTATCGACACGCCCCGATACCGGGAATTGTTTCCCGGCACCTATCTAAACGGTTCCAACGTCGTAACGATGGCGAATACCTATTTACGAAATAGCGATGTTATCGAAATGGTAGGGCGCAAAGGGTCGTTGCGTGTTGTAGGTCGTGGCGGTTCGTTGACCTCTAAAACCGTGGACGTGTCGATATTGGACGACGTGTATAAAGATTATGCCGAGGGTAACAGCCCAATAGTAAGGGCGGCGGCGTGGAAATGGTACACAACCGTTGTTCGTACCCGTTTGCACAATGATTCGCAAGAACTCATAGTTTTTACCCGATGGCACGACGACGATTTGATAGGGCGTATTGAGAAAAGCGGGGAAATTATTATTGATGTTAAGTGTTGGGCTGATTTGGATAACATACCCCCCGGCGCATGGGTTAGAATAAACTTTGAGGCGTTGAAAACCGGAGAACCCACGGAGATAGACCCACGGGAACCGGGGGCGGCTTTATGGGAGGGACGACACAGCCGTTTAAAGTTGGAGGGGCAAAAGGCATTAGACCCGGTACAATTCCAATGCCTCTATCAAGGAAACCCCGGTTCCGCCGAGGGTCGTTTGTATCAGCCTTTCAAAACATGGGTCGAAAAGTCTGATTGGGGGCAATACGTCCGTTCGGGCGCATACATAGACGTTGCGGATGAGGGCGACGACCTTTTGTTTGCCGCCACATACGACGTATATAAGTCCGATAATCTTATATTCAATGAAAAGACAAAAAGGATGGAACCGTTGTTATTTGCCCTAATAACCGATATGGAAGTAACGGACGAAAATACAGATGTTACAACCGTAACCGTTCCTAACATGATAAATCGGAACGGCGTGCAAAAAGTATGGGTTGAAAGTAACAACGGCGGTGCGGGTTATGAAAAGGTTATTAAAAAGAAAATGCGTGCAATGACCGAACCGTTTTACCAAGGCGGAAACAAGGAAAGCCGGATAATCACTAATTCCGCAATGGTAAACCAACACATAATAATGCCGTTCGGATGGGAAACCCGGTACAAGGCAGTTTACGACCACATTACAACCTTTTTACGTAACTTCGATGCCAACACGCACGACGACCCGGAAGATGGATTAACCGGAATATACGAAAAGGAGATAGCGGACGGCAATTTGCAACCATACGCACACGCCAACCGGGGTGTTAAGCGTCGTAATTAGCAATATTATTGAGATATGCAAGATTATACCGGAAAAAGTTTATAACTTTGTAGCGAAAACAAAGGGCAAAGGGAAAGCCCGGAGATAATGAATTTAGTTTTAACGTTAAAAATTAAAGAGTATGATTACTTGTAAGTGTCCGGCGGCGGCTTCATTGCCCGATATTCCCGCCGTTAATTGCGCCGAAAGTTTCGGGCAGATTCAAAAGGTAGCGTTTCAACGTCTGACTAAAGAGGACGGAACGAAAAACAGTTTCACAACTGAAAAGGCGATAACGTTGTTGGCTTCATGGACGCCGTTGTTGACAGCCGAGGACAGCACTAAAGTTGTTGTTTCCCCGTACATCCAAGCCCCAACCAATGAAGCCGGAGCCGCCCGCACATTTGGAGGGGGTAACGAGACATTGGGAGGCGTTGAGGAAATTATCGGACGTGAGCCGAACCCGTTCACGGGTGTAATGCGCAAAATCCCCCAATCCGTAATTAAGGCGATGAAAGAATTGCAATGCGAAAGTTGGAGCGATAATTTGGGCGTTTACCTGTTTGACGAAAACGGAAGTATTGAGGCAATACAGGATGCCACGGTTAAGACAACCTATTATCCTATTCCAATCCGTTCTTTGTTCATTGGCGATAAGTCGCACGGAGGTTTAGAAGCCCCGGACAGCAACGCAATTCAATGGTCGTTTTTGCCTAACTATTCCGACGACCTTGTTATTGTTGCACCGGATTTCAACCCGTTAACCGACCTCAAAGCCTAACGATATGGCGGCGAAAGTTCAAAAGGTTGCGTTGGTTAACGACACGTTGAACGTAACCGAAGAATTTACGATAACGCACGCCGAACGTCTTTTGCGATTACGCAATAATGGCGGTTGGAGATTGCCGGATAATTCAACTTTTAAATTTGACAACGAAAATGGGATTGGATATAAACGAGATAAGAAAGCGGATAACGGAGCCGAAAAAGCGCAAAACGATAAATAGAGCAATCTATCATCAATTGCGCATTAATTTTCACGCCCGCACACGCATAACGTCGTTTGACATTTGCCAACCGATAACGGATTTTTTGGCATTTGTTTCCAATCTATTGCCGCATGACAAGTTTAAAATGTTCAAAACATTGTTCCGTTACCCCGTTAAGACGAACGAGGTAACGGGCATTTGTTTTGATAAGTTGAGCCGTATTTTTGACGGTCGTAACCCGGCGTTCAATTATCAGTTTCAGAACCCGGAACAACGGGACGATTGGGAGTATTACCGCCAAGACGTATTACACGAGCCGGAAATATGGAGTACAAAGGGATGGGAGTTTTTTCAGACCGAAATAAATAGCGTTCTAATCGTTGATATGCCGAGCGAACAAAAGCCCGGTGACAAATACCCGCAACCGTATTTCTATTGGTTGCCTATTGCGTCGGTTATTGATTACAGAGCCAACGAGACGACGGGGGTAATGGATTACATTATTTTCCGGCAGGATGGCGAACGTATCGCAGTTATCGACGATGAACGTTATAGAGTATTCCGGGAAGATAAAAGCCACAATATCGGCGAATTGCTGATTGATAACCCGCACGATGTAGGTTATTGTCCCGCCCGCTTCTTTTGGAACGAACCGTTAAGCCTTGCAGAACCCGACATTAAACAATCCCCGCTAACCAAACAATTGGAGGCGTTGGATTGGTTTTTGTTTTACCATATCAGTAAACGACATTTAGATTTGTACGGCGCATATCCGATTTATTCCGGGTATGAGCAAAGTTGCGATTTCAGTAACGGCGAAAATGGCGATTATTGCGACGGTGGGTTTTTAAAAGACAAACAAGGGTTTTATAGATTGGACGCCGCCGGGCTTTTGATGCGTTGCCCCAAATGCGGGGATAGTCGTATTAACGGCGTAGGTTCGTTCGTTGAAATACCAATACCGGACGGGGATAAACAACCCGATTTGCGTAACCCGGTGCAAATGCTAACCGTTGACCGTGGGAGTTTGGATTATAACGTTGAGGAAGAAAACCGCCTAAAGAATGACATTATTACGTCGGTTGTTGGAACCAACGAGGAAATAACCACACGGGACGCATTGAACGAGCAACAAATACAGGCGAATTTTGAGAGCCAAAGCACGGTATTAAACCGAGTAAAGAAAGGATTTGAGGCGGCGCAACAATTCGTCGATGAAACTGTTTGCCGTTTGAGGTATGGCGGTTTGTTTGTTTCTGCAAAAGTCAATTACGGCACGGAGTTTTATTTATCCAACGCAACGGAGTTACGGGAACGTTACAAAGTGGCAAAGGAAAGCGGCGCAAGCGAGGCGGAATTAGACGCCCTACAAAACCAAATTATCGAAACGGAATACCGGAACAACCCAACCCAATTGCAACGTATGTTGACGTTGGCGGAATTGGAGCCGTACCGACATTTAACCCGTAACGAGGTATTGGATTTGTACGGCAAACAGATTATCAGCGAAAACGATATGCGTATAAAGTTGAATTTTGCTAACTTTGTACGCAGATTTGAGCGTGAATATTTGAACGTGTTAGAGTTTGGGTATAATATGCCGTTCAACTCTAAGATAAATTTTATAACAAATAAATTTAACGATTATGCGAGTGAAAGTAAGCGAGGGCAAAACTAAAGACGTTGCGATTATCGACGTTACGCCCGAAAATTACATTGTCCCCGACAATGAAAAACATTTGTATCATTGCGTTATCGAAATTAAGAAATTCGATAGCGAAACGGGCAAACGGTTATCAATCCCCCGTATTCAGAAATTCGGCAAAAAAGGCTATGAAAATAGCATTGCCGAGAATTTGAAAAAGCAGGGTTACACGATTACCGTATTGCACGACCCCAACGAGTACATGAAAGCCAAAGCCGAGGCGGACGAAAAGGCAAAGGCAGAAAAAGCCAAAGCCAACGCCGAGAAAGCCGCCGCCGATGCCAAAGCGAAAGCCGAGGCGGACGCCAAAGCCCGTGCCGAGGAAAAGGCAGCATTGAAAGCCGAGATATTGGCAGAACTGAAAGCGGCGGGCGTTATCCCGGCGACAACTGCAAAGGAACCCAAAGCCGATGCCAAAGCGAAAGCCGAGGCGGACGCCAAAGCCGAGGGCAAAAAGTAACCGAATATTCATTTAATAATCAAAGGGAAAGATTATGGCATTAACGATTGATGTTTTAAGAGCGAATGCGGCATTAGCCGGATTGACCGACGAACAATTGACAGCGATAACCACGTTATCCGTCAACGACGAAAATAGCGTAATAGCGAAGAAAACCGGGGAAATTTACGGCGGTTTGGATGCGGATATTTTAGCCGTGTCCGGTATCGCAAAGAACGGAACCGAAAAAACGTTTGATTACGCCAAACGAGTATTAACCGAGTTCAAAACCAAAGTTGAGGGCGCAAACGGTCTGCAATCACAGATTGACAGCCTAACCAAAGAAAAGGCACGTTTGGAAAAAGCCATTGCCGACGGTGCGACGGATGCGGAAACCGCAAAGGCATTGAAGCAAGCAAAGGCAGATTTGCAAAGCGTTACGACCCAATACAACGACCTCAAAACGAAATACGACCAAGCCGAACAAAACCATACAAACGAGGTGTTCGGCATTCGTGTTGAAACGGCATTGCAGACAGCAACCGCCGGATTGAAGTTTAAGGCAGGGTTGCCGGAAAGCGCAACAAAGGTTTTGTTAGACCAAGCGATTGCAAAGATTAAAGGCATGAACCCCGAATTTATCGACGACGGAAAGGGCGGCAAAATGTTAGCGTTTAAGGACGAAAACGGCGCAATCATGCGCAACCCGAACAATCAGTTGAACCCGTACACCCCCGGCGACCTTTTGACCCGTGAATTGGAAACAATGGGTATTTTAGATAAGGGACGCCAAGCGGCGGGCGGCGGAACCATTCCCCCGGCGGGCGGCGGTGCGGGCGGTAATATTACCGTTGATATATCCGGCGCAAAAACGAGGGTTGAGGCATACGACGCAATTACGGCGACGTTGGAACAACAAGGGTTAAAAGTTGGAACGGCTGAATTTGACGCCGGAATGCAACAAGCATGGAAAGACAACAATATTTCCGCATTACCGGAAAAGTAAAAGACAACACGGGTAAAGGGTAAACCCGCATTTATAAACAATTTAATTTTTAAACAATGAGTTTAATTGCAACAAGAGTACAGAATTGGCGGATAGAGAACCCGGAGTTAGACCGTAATATGTTCCGCCCGTGTGAGTACGGCGCATTGGATTTCTTTATTGAACAAACCAACGCCCCCAACTCAATTATTAGCCCTAATTTGAGAGATAGGGCGTTAGTAAGTATCGGTAACACGGTACAAGTTCCGGTTATCAATTACGACGAAAACGTACAAGTTAGCAACGTGCGTTCGTGCGTTATTGCCGACAATGAAAATACGTCCGCATTGGTAACGCTTGTTTGGGCTACCTATGCAATCGGGTTTACGATGGTTCCGGCGGCGTATTCAAACAATGAAATTTCGTATCAACACGATTTCATGCGAAAAATGGAAAAAACAACCCGTGCGTTGGCGGATGCGTTGGATAAAGGAGCCGTTGCCGCATTGGAGGCGAACAAAACGCAGGTTTTCAAAACTTTGCTCAATTACACGCAGACCGGAAACGTTATTCAAGTGCCAACCCAAATGGCAACCGAGATTTTGGGCGACATTAACCCAATCATGCGGGCGAATTGTTACCCGGAATATATCCACCTTATCGCAAATGCGGGGGTTGATAGCCTAATCCGCAAGTTGGCGCAACATGGCGTTTACAACGACGTTAATAAGCGTATGGAGTACGACAACAAAGTATTGCACTACACGAACAACGTAACAGATGAAGCGGGCAAAATGGGAACAATGTTTGCCGTTGCTGATGGAAACGTTGGTATCTTAACCCGTGTTGACCGTGAAGCGTACCGCCGTACCCGTGCGAATTTCCACGAATGGGACATTGTACGATTGCCGTACATTGATTTGCCCGTTGGTTCGCATTATTATACCGCCGTGGGCGACCAATCGGCGATTATGGGCGACGCAACCGCCGATTTGACGTGTGCCGTTAAGGAGTATTTCGGATTTAGCGTTGATGTTGCCTACATGGTAGCATATAACAGCAAACCGGACACCGTGGCAAATCCGATTATCAAAGCCGAGATTGCAGCACGCAACCCGAACGAACCGTTAGGAATGCCCGTATATGTAACCAACGCCGGGGAATTTCCCGCCGGGGGTGCAGGCGCATAAGCCGGGAAACGGAACGATTATTTAACCGAGGGGACGGGGTGGTTATCCCCGCCCCCTTTTTAATTTTACGCAGTATGTACCGGATTAAAGAGATACAAGATAAATTATTAAACGTCGTCGGTTGGGAACAATCATATAATCCCGCCGAGGCAATCGCCGAACGGTTGACGGAAACCGAAAGCGGGTTGTATTTTCAAGGGGCGCACCCGCTTGTAACGTTGGATAATATGGCGGCAATCGTCCCGGATAATTGGGGTTATCAATACCCCGTTTGGAATGATACAAAGGAATGGAAAGCCGAAACCGTGGTACAATACGCCAACGATGCGGCGGGCAAACCCTTGTATTGGGTCGCTTTGGTTGATAACGTCGCCGAGGTTCCCGCCGAGGGTTCGACCTTTTGGGAGAAATACAACATACTATCCGACTATTTAGAGCGTTTGACCCGCAACGGAATTTCCACAGCGGTACAAACGTTTACCCAAATAAAGGGATTGGATAAGGAAACAAAGAACCTATTGGAACGGCGCACGTTCTTTGACGGTGCGGGACGTATCAGAGCAACCCAACCGAACGCACATAAATTGGTTGGCTTTGAAATAATCCCCGTTAGGGCAATGGGAGTTACCGCCCAAATACACCGGGTTGGCTTGCAAATGACGGGCGGAACCGGGATTGTGAAATTGTACCTTTTCCATAGTTCACAGATTGACCCCGTAAAAACGTTTGATTTGAATTTTACGCTAACAAATGGCGGCTTTCAATGGTTTACGTTGGAAGATTGTTTTTTGCCGTATATCAGCGACGCAAACAACGCCGGGGGTGCGTGGTTCCTTTGCTACAATCAAGACGATTTGCCCGCCGGGATGCAAGCAATTAACGTGTCGAAAGATTGGAGCGGCGAACCGTGCGGAACGTGTACCGGGTACGGCAATATTGAGGCATGGCGGCAATTGACAAAGTATTTGCAGATTTCCCCGTTTATGTACAACGCACCGGAAACATTCGCCGAATACCCGGAGTTGTGGGATATAGCGTACACGATGTACACTAATACGCTAAATTACGGGTTGAATTGTGAAATAACCGTCGGTTGCGACCTAACCGATTTTATCATTGAACAACGGTCGATATTCCAAACGGCAATACAACGACAAGTTGCGGCAATCGCTTTGCGCACGTTGGCAATGAACCCCAACGTAAGGGTCAACCGGAACCAATCCAACGCCTCTAAAATGGAAATATTGTACGAGTTGGACGGCAACGTTGAGGGACGCCCCGGCGGTTTGGGTTATGACCTTAAAAAAGCGTTTGAGGCTTTGCGATTAGATACGCAAGGGATTGACCGTATTTGTTTGAGTTGCAACAACCGGGGTGTTAAATACCGGACAACGTAATTGCATTATGGCGGGGTTACAATCAATAATTGATTTACGCAACCGGGTTAATACGTTTAACGATGGGTTGGCGTCCGGGTTGATTATACGGGACATAATCGACGACGGAATAACAACGGCGTTTATCATTGATGCCAACGCCGAGGAACAATTATTTGAACAAGGTATTAACCGTTTGGGCGTTGACATAATGGATTATCGACCTTATACCCCGCTAACAATAGCCATTAAGGAGGAAAAGGGACAACCGACTAACCGGGTAACGTTACGGGATGAGGGCGATTTTGAGAGTAGTTTTTATTTGGAAGTCGGCGACAAACAATTTGAAATTAAGGCGTCGGATTTCAAGACGGAAGATTTGATAAAAAAGTACGGGCGGCAAATATTGGGATTGACGAACGAAAACATTGCTAAACTTATTTGGCAATACGTTTACCCGGATTTGCTAACCAAAGCAAAAAAAACGATATACGGAAATGGATAGAATACCGATTATAAAGAACCCGGAGTTATTCGACCGGGTTATTGCAAATATTCAAAAGGGATTGGCGGACGGGTTGCCGTGGCTTAATTATTCCTTTGGACGTTCTGAACGGTTGGTTAAGTCCATACAAGGAAAACGATATTACACGCCCAATATTTACATCGGCGGCAATGAATATATGTTGATTGCCCCGGATAGTAATATAGGGAATTTTTCGTTTTTCGTGTTGGACGACCCGCAACAAATTGATTGGTTCCCCGGCGAACAAAACAAATATACAACGCCGTTTTCGGTTATCTTTTGGTTTGATATGCGCACGATAACCAACGACCCCAACAACCGGAATACGGAGGCGGTCAAACAACAAATCATGCGGGTATTGAATGGCGGTATTTGGTTGCGTTCCGGTTCCATGACAATAAACAGAGTGTACGCAAAGGCGGAAAACATATTTGCCGGGTTCACTTTGGACGAAATAGACAACCAATTTTTAATGCACCCGTTCGCCGGGTTCCGGTTTGCCGGGGAATTGGGAATTGATGAAACGTGTTTAACTGATTAAAAACAAAGTGTATGCAAGCATTTTTATTTTATACGGTTGTGGTTGCTTTGGTTGCTGCATTCGGTTTGACCTTGTTACGCAAATGGCGGGTTATCGAATGGGTACAAGTCCACGGCAACGAGTTTTTCGCAAAGATGTTTAATTGCGATTTCTGTTTGTCCTTTTGGGCGGGGGTTGCTTTGGCAATCCTTTTGGCGTTTATAACCGGGAACCCGACGTTATTGTTGGTTCCCTTTTGTTCCACAATGATAACCCGTTTTTTGCTATGAAAACCGTTAAGATAGGAGAACGCACCGTTGAGATATACGACGCAATCGACGAATTGCCGATGTTGCGATTTCATAAGTACAACAAAATGTTGTTAGTTGATGCCGGGATTGGTTCCGATTTACAAGATTTCGACACGCATATTGAAAAGGCGATAAGATACGCCCGGGGCAAAACCCCGGAATTGGCGGCAATCGAATTGGATAATATGCGGCAAAACGTGTATTTCATTCAAACCGGAATAAGCCCAAAGCATTTGGCGTTTGCCGTGTTGGTTAAATCAATCGACGGGGAACCGTACAACGATTTATCCGACGATGGGTTGCAAAAGGTCGTCGATATGTTCGGCGATGTTCCCGTTAAAGAGTTGACCGCCCAAATGGAAGCGGTCAAAAAAAAAATAGATGAAGAATTGCAAATGTATTTCCCCCGGTTGTTCGACGATGCGACGGTTAAAGAGTATTACGACGAATTGCGCAACCGCACAATGTTAATGTTAGATGCCATTATAAACGGCGATACAGAGGACAAACGGGCGGAAATTGATAAAATAACGACGATGTTGTTGTTGTACAATCGCCCGGTTGTTTTTAGCGGTTCCGATAATATGGAAATTCAGTACGATAAACAGTTTGAAAATATGTGCTTAACCATATCGCAACATTTACACGTACCGGAGCCAAAGAAATACACCGTTTTAGAGTATTACAACGCATTTGAGCGGATAAAGGAGTTGTTGAAACCAACCAAAAATAAAAACGGCGTCAAATAAGGCGATTTGCGGCGTTGTTTTTCTTTGGTTGATTAACTACATGGAAAAGAAAAGATAATTTAATACGGGGCAAATTGCCCGCAAATAACGTTAAGTATGGCAGATAATAACAACCCAATAAAATATAGCGACCTTGTAAAGCCCGACGATAGTATTACAAAGTTGATTGCGCAATTAGACCAATTAAGCGACGCATATATGAATACGTTGCAAAATATCAAGTCGGAAGCAATAACGGTTAAGGCTGCATTGGAGGGCGTAAGCGGGGCGACCGAGAACGGACGTAAAACAATCCGGGGGGCGTCGAATGATACCGACAAATTGACACGGGCGGCACGGGATTTGGCGTTTGCAGAAAGCGAGAACGCAAAACGATTGGCGGAATTGAAGCAAGCCCAAAAGGAGGCAAACGAGTTGAACAAATTAACGACCCGGTTAAATCAGTCCGCCGAGGGTTCATATAATCGTTTGTCCGCTCAATACTCAATCAATAAAATATACCTCAATAACATGACGGTTGAGGAAAGGGAGGCGACCGAAGAGGGGCGCAAATTGGTTGCAGAAACAAAAGCGATTTACGAGGAAATGAAGCGGTTGCAGGAAGCGACCGGGAAAACGTCCCTAAATGTCGGTAACTATTCCGATGCCGCAAAAGGTTTGACGACCCAAATAGAGAACCAAACGAAGCAATTAGCATTGTTACGATTGGAGGGTAAGCAAGGAACCGCCGAATATCAGCAATTGAGCAAAGAAACCGCAATATTACGGGATGCGGTCAAAGATGCAACCGCCGAGATTACCCGGATGGCGTCCGATACGTCCAATTTGGATGCCGTGTTGAGTTTTGCGGCGGGTGCGTCCGGTGGGTTTGCTGCATTTACCGGGGCAATGGAGTTGTTCGGGTCTGAAAGCGAGGAAGTGCAGGAAGCGCAAAAGAAATTACAGGCAGCAATAGCCATTACAACCGGGGTTCAAGCCATACAAAACGCAGTACAAAAACAATCTGCAATCATGTTGGGTATTTCCCGGCTACAAATGGCGGCATTGAGCAAAGCACAAGTTTACAACCGCCTTGTTACCATGCAAGGAACAAAGGCAACGTTGGCGGCGACCATTGCGCAAAAGGCTTTCAATCTGATTGCCGCCGCAAACCCGTATGTTCTTTTGGCATTGGCATTGGTTACGGTCGTGGGGGCTTTAGTTCTGTTTGCCTCTAATACCGACAAATCGGCAAAGAACCAACAAAAACTTAATGAGGCGCAAAAGGTTTGGTTGGATTATCTGGAAACCGAGGCAACCGAAATGAACCGAGTTAGCAACGAACGTGTCGCCCAATTAAACCGGGAATTAAACATTGCCAAAGCCCGCAACGCTTCATTGTCCGAAACCCGAAAGATTGAGGACGAAATATTAGCCGAGCGCACAAAGGCACACAATAAAAGTGTTGGTTTTTACGGTCAAGAATTAGACGATTTGGAAGCGAACCGGGCAAAGTTGAAACAACTAAACGATATGTTGGTACAACTCAATAACGCCAAAGCCCGTGGAGATAAGAAAGTTTATATTGATGTTGATTTAGACGGCAAAATTGATAAAGTCAAGGTTGATGAAGCGATTGACGCCGTGCAGGGTCAAATAGATAATACGGGGCGGGCGGTTGACATTGCCGTTAATCTTAAAACCGAGGGGGCGGATTTGGACGCCGAAAGAAAGATATTAGCCGCTCAACGATTACAAGAAAACCGGGACGCCGCCAAAGCCGAAACCGACATATTACGGAAAGCCGAGGACGCCCGGATTGCCTTAATTAAAAACACGTTCGACCAACAACGGGCGCAACGCCAAGCCGCCAACGCCCGTGCGATTGCTGATATACAATTGCAGTTGAGGACGGAAACTAATTTGACGGTTAAGGCACGCAAAGCGTTGAACGACCAAATTGTTTTATTACGGGAACAATTGGCGGTTGATATGGTAGATATTGCCAACCAACAACGGGCGGCGGAATTGTCCGCACAACGGACAACGCAGGATGCCCAAATTGCATTAATGAAAGAGGGTGCGGAAAAGCAACGGGAACAATTGCGGGTTGAGTATGAAAGGCAGATACAAGACATTAACACCCGGTTAGAAACCGAGCGGGGATTAACCGAAACACAAGTTGCCGAATTGCTCAACCAACAATTACTTTTGCAACAACAATACGCAAAAAGTTTGGGCGAATTGAACGACAAAATAACAATCGACCAAATGCAAGCCGCCGCCGACCGGACGCAATTACAATTAGACGCCGCCCGTGAGGGTTCCCAAGAGGAAATAAATTTGCGTATTCAGTTATTACAGCAACAACGGGCAATTGAGTTGGCGCAAAACAGACAATTAGCCGAGGACGTCCGACAATCCGAGGCGGATATAAACGCCAAATATGACGCCGAGGTATTAAAGCAAACGACCGAGTTAAACCAACAACGGGCGTTAATGCTTTTCGACCAACAACAAGCGTTAGAGGCGTCCGAGTTTGATTTAATCCGTAATTCCGAGGAACGCAAAACCCGGTTCCGGTTGGCACAAGAAAAGGCACGGTTGCAAAAAATATTAGAATTGAACAAAGCGGCGGGCGTTAAAATGACGGATGCCGAGGTACAAACAATTCAAAATACCATTGCGAAAATCGACCAAGAAATTGAGAAAAGCAAAGGCGACGAACGGGGAAACGACATTTACGGATTGTTTGGGCTGAATTTGGACGACGACCAAAAGGAGGCAATAAGTACGTCCGTTTCCTTTGCCATTGAACAATTAAATAGTTTTTTGGATGCAAAGGTACAAGCCGCCGACGCCGCCGTTTCCGCCGCCGACAAAGAGGTTGACGCAAGCCAACGCCGATTAGATGCGGAATTAGAGGCACGGGCGAGCGGTTACGCCAATAACGTTGCAATGGCGCAAAAGGAATTAGACGTTGCGAAAAAGAACCAAGAAAAAGCCCTAAAGGAGCAACAAAAGGCACAGAAAGCACAGGCGGCAATACAAACGATACAACAAATTGGAAACCTTGTAACGGCGTCCGCTTTGATTTGGTCGCAATTGGGGTTCCCGTTTGCAATCCCGGCAATTGCTATAATGTGGGGTTCCTTTGCCGCCGCCAAAATCAAAGCCGCCCAATTATCCAAATCAGCCAACGCCGGGGGTTCGGAAAGTTACGGCGATGGTACGGTTGAATTGTTGGCGGGCGGTTCCCACCAATCCGGGGACGACGTGGATTTAGGAACCAAACCGGATGGAACCCGGAGGCGTGCCGAGGGCGGGGAATTTTTTGCCGTTATCAATAAACGTAATTCCCGCCGTTTCCGTCGTTTAATCCCGGACGTAATAAATAGTTTGAACCGGGGGACATTCCCGCAAAAGTACCTTAATGCCTACAATACCGACGGCGTTAATGTAACGGTTCAACAAAACAACGCACCGGATTTGCGGGATTTGAAAGACGATGTAAGGGAGATAAAGGAACAAAACCGCCGCCGTCGTTACGTCGATGGCAACGGCAATGTTATTGAGATTTACAAGAATTTGACACGTAAAATTAAAAGATGATATGAACCCAATTTATAGACATTCATTTGCCGATGTGTTTTTAAAAACCGGAATTATAAACACTAATACGGGGGCTTTGATTACGTCCGGGGATGCGGTACAAAATCGCTATTATAGTACCTATGTTTCTGTTAGTAATGTTTACCCCCGTGTTTTGTTAATTAATACAGGGGTTGACCGTGGAGCATTTTATGATAGTGATAAAAAGTTTATAAGTAGTTTTATTGGAGTAACGACGGGTTCGGTTGATATTCCAAGTAATGCGTATTATTTGCGTTTTGTCGTTTATAAGACAAGTTATAACGCCGGAACGGTATTTGCCCGGTTAGGAATAGCAACGGCGCAAAATTTGGTTTACGGACATAAAGCCAACCCGATATATAAGGACGATTTGGCAAAGGAGTACGAATTAGAAACAAACCAACGGTTTTATCGTGCCAAATTATCCGGGAAAATATCATTTGTCCGGGACGATTACGATTTTATAAATACCCGTCCGTTTGATTATGAATTTTTGTACGGGATAGATAAAAGTAACGACGGCGGTAAAACGTGGGTTCCTTATTTTTCGGGTAAGTTTATGAAAACTGATTGTACGTTTGTAGATTATGACAAAAAAATTACCGTACAACCCGATGTAATAGACGATTATAACGAAGTTTTGGCGGGATTGGAAAAAGAATACAATCTAATAACATTAGCCCCGTCAATCCAACGTATAACCATAAACAAACGCCCGCTTATTCAAATATATGTTCCGGGCGATAGTATTGTTTCGTGTTTTTTGGGCGGTACGAATTGGGAGCAAGATGCAAACGCCACGACCGACCAAACCGCATTAGTGCAAACCTATCATTTTGCACTATGTAATATTTTGAAAGAAATACAAATTACGTCGCACGGTACGCCGTCCGGGATAGCCGGGTTGTATTCGGGTCGAATGAATACAGGTGCCGCCGCCGATGAATTTACGGGCAATCTTTATTCGTCCGATAATAATACTTACTATATTTCTATTACTCAACAGCAAATCGGAGGCGCACCAATTGGATTGGCAACCGTAGCAATAAAAAGGCGTTCGGATGATGTGGTATTGTTTACATATAGTAAGATAACAACGGGGGCATTTGATACGTTGGAGTTTGATTTAACCGCCGTCAGTGGTTCCGGCGCAACGGGTACCATGCACGCCGATATGAAAAGTTATAATATTTATGCCCGTTATTTGTGTGATGTTGAAACAATCGGCGACCTAAATACATATCCATTGCCAACCGATGATATTGTTGATAATAACAGAAATTACCGCCGGGCAATCGGTTACGCAATCGACGTGGCGTTTATATCTAACAACTTTTCAGATACGCCGACCGAGTGGGGATTAGCCGACAACGGAAAGTATTTTGCGCCGCCTTATTCCATTTACGGGCAAACCTTTTATCCAATCGCCCGGTCAACGTGGCGTTATGCGTCGTTGTGGTTTGGTTTTTATCTGATGGATTGGATATTAGAGGAACGAGCGAGAAAAGAATATACTTTGCGGGATGCGTTCCCGGTTGCGTCTTGCATATCTGTTTTACTCAATCAGATTGCGCCGGGTATAAAGCACGAAGCGACGGCGGAATATAGCCAATTTTTGTACGGGTCAAGCAATCCAATATCCGGGTTGACATTCCGGTTGCTTGTTTCGCAGAAAACAAACATTATAAACGGGGAATATCAACAACCCGCACAAAAGGCACCAACGACGTTGCAACAATTTACCAATATGTTACGGGATTGTTTCAAGTGTTATTGGTTTATTGAAGACAATAAATTTAAAATCGAGCATATCCAATATTTCCGCAATGGCGGTTCCTATTCCGGCGGGGCTATATTAAGCCACGATTTAACAAAGGAATTGAATTTGCGCAACGGGAAACCGTGGGCGTTCAATACGTCGGAATATTCGTTTGATAAGGTTGATTTGCCCGAACGTTACCAATTTGAATGGATGGACGACGTTACGGCGGTTTTTGAGGGATTGCCGATACAAGTAATTAGCAAGTATGTAACGCTCGGAAAGGTTGAGGAAATTAATATATCAAATTTCACGTCCGATATTGATATGATGTTATTAAACCCCGGCAACATAAGTTCCGACGGGTTCGCCTTGTTTGCTGCCGTTCCGCCAACGTCCGGGTCGCAATGGATATTGCCATTTACCCGCCAAACAATAAACGGCGTCGAATACTTTTTGCAAAACGGGTATTTGGCATTTATCAATCTGCAATCGCCGTATTGGTTGTATGATTTACCCGCCCGTCGTGTATCAATCAACGGTTCCGAGGTTTACGCATACGGTATTGAGAGAAAGAAGAAACAAACGTTTAGTTTTCCGGCAATCGACGACCCAAACCCGATGCAACTAATAAAAACCTATATCGGTAACGGTCAAGTTGATAAATTAAGCGTAAATTTGCATAGTCGTTCAATTAAAACAACTTTGAAGTATGACACCGAATAATAATTTGTCTGTATTGCCGTTTTACGAGGGCGTGCAATACCAAGATTATAAAAAATCTTATGCGTATGGCGACGTTTACCCGTTGTTTACGCCGTTGAATAAGATATTGCCTTTTCAAATTATACGACCGACCCGGAGCAACCAAATTGCATGGGTTCGATTGTATAATTATAAAATGACTAAAAGGATTGCAGACATAACACAACCGATGAAAGAAACCGGATTGCAAATTGTTCGTTATCAATCATACGGTTATGATGTTATATTGTACCCCGGTAATTTATTGATGGCTTTAAATGTGGCAACCGAGGGTCGATATATGATTGCGATAAATGACGGCGTGCAAACTTATTATTCGGACGTATTTACGTGGGTTAATGGGATGGACGGTTATTTGTGTATTGAATGGAGCGACGCCGAAAACATGGAGGTTGACGGCGGGCAAATCGTTTACGATGTTGCACAATTTAAAAACCGTGTTTATGTGTGTGCCGAGTTAGGGAAACCGGAATACAAATTTGAGGAAGAGGGCGAAGAGCGGGACGGGTATTTTTTCCCGGAAAAACAAATATCGGAAAAGACGTTCCGGTTTATCTTTTTAGCCCCCGAATACCTTTGCGACGTAATGCGGTTAATCCGTATGAGTGATTTTGTAACGGTTTACAGTCAAGGCAGAAAATACGATTGCGACACGTTTCTAATTACCCCAAAATGGCAAACGCAGGGAAATTTGGCGTCCGTCGAATGTGAATTTGAATGCGCAACCGTGGTTAAAAAAATCGGACGGGGTGTTTTGCCGCCGGGAACAAATGGAGATTATAACAATGATTATAACAATGATTTCAACAATCAGTAATTTTATTTATTATGGGAAATTATGAACAATTAAAAGCAGCAATTGCCGCCGTTATTAAGCAAAACGGGAACAATGAAATAACGGGCGATATACTGCAAAACACGCTAACAACAATTGTTAGTAACGTGGGTAAAGATTCAACGTTTGCCGGGGTTGCGACACCGGAAACCGTACCGGGAACCCCCGACCAAAACGTTTTTTACATTGCCGGAACCCGTGGCGTTTATTCCAATTTCGACGGTACGGTATTAATAAACGAAATGGTTGTGTTTACGAATGAATCCGGGTCGTGGACGTCGCAAAGTATCGGTATTGCTTTGAATGGTGTACCAAATCTATTTTTAGGTGTTGGATATGTGCGTAAGGACAACGGAAATATTAATACCCCGTCTTATAGTTTCACTAATACGCCGTTTATCCCAATCGACCCGACGAAAGATTTGCAAATTAAGGCATACGAGGGCGTAACAAATTTAATGGCGTTTTGCGCTTTCTATGATAGCGATTATAAATTTATTTCAGTATGGCAACCGGGCGGGGCGGCAAATGGTACACGTACCGCAACAATACCCGCCGCACAAATTCCGGCAAATACGGTGTATGTTCGTTGTTCGGGACACGTGAATACAACGGATAATTACGTTATTCCGTTTGATTTGTATAACGTATTGATTAATTTAGCGACAAAGACAGATGTTAATGCAGTTATCGCACAAATTAACACGTATTTAAGTGGTAGTTATGTTTATCGGGGTTTTGTTTCGCCGGGAACGGTTCCGGTGTCGGGTAAAGCAAATGTATTCTATATTGCGACAACACCCGGAATATATACTAATTTCGGCAATTTTGAAGTAACCAACCGTTTAACAATATTCCGTCGGACGAACCCGGACGATGAATTTACAGCCGCGGAAATTGGCGTACCATTAAACGGGGTGCGCTCTTTGTTCCGAGAAATTGGATATATTCGGAATGATACCGGAAAAGTAAATACCGTTTCGACTTCATGGCGTTGCACGCCTTTTTTACGCATAACCGGGAATGATGATTTGCAGATTAGAGGACGAATTGACGAAACCGCCACAACAATTGCTTTATGTGCTTTTTATGATAAAGATTATAACTTTATTTCCGCATTTACCCCGGAATGGGCGGGAGCGTCAACCGTAACCGTTACAATAGCCGCCGCCAATATTCCCGCCGATACGGTATATATTCGTTGTACAGGTTCAGAAACAAACGGATATGTATTACCGTGGGATATATTCGATTTAACAAAGGACGTGAACGATAAAGCAAAACAAAGCGATTTAAACAACGCTTATGGCAACTTTTTCACGATACCGAGTTATGGATTAAGATATACGGACGGCGTACCAATTATGCAGCAAACGGATAATTATACAATTACGCCGTTTATTCCATTAAATCGGGATGCCGATTTAATCGTTTCCGGTTATAGGGGTTTGGGAAATACCGCCCTATTATGTTTCTATGATAAGGATGAAAATTTTATTTCGTCCGTATTTAGCGAAATTCCGAGCGGCTACAATAAAGACTATTTGATTAAGAAAGAAAATTTTCCGGAAAATGCGGCGTTAATACGTGCGGGCGGCGATGTTCGTTTTGATTGCTATATTAGAAATTTAACGGTTAAATACCTGTTAGATGTAATTGAGGGTAAAACATGGTTGGATATGTTCTATTTTTATCCGGATAAGATTTATACAAGTCGTTCGGAAGCGTATAACGATGTTCCGGGGTATATGCGTAAAACTAATTTAACGATTAAATACCGCTTAAATGAACCCCGTAATATTATCGTTGAAACGTCCATTGATGTAAACGATTGGGATAATGAAACGAATTGGAGAACCGGACAAATGCGGGAAATTATCGAAGGCAATTATTTGTATGCGATAATCGACGCCAATAACAATGTTTTATTCGCAATTGACGATAACGGGATTTGCCATTTTAAAAGCAACATTAAAGAATATTTGTTTGTCGAGGAATGGGATTATCTTTATTGTATAGTTGACGCCTCAAACAACATTGTTTTTGCCATTGACAGATACGGCAATATTGTTGGAAAGTCCGGGCAATCCGTCGGTTCGTCCCTTATATCTAATAATCTGAAAAATCAAAATGATATGTTGACGACGTTAAGCGATGTAAAGAATTACGGAGCGCAAAACGCCGAATATCTTATTGATTTGAATTTTATCGGGCGTGTTTCGGTCAAAGGGAAAATAAAAAATCCCGTTAATGATATAAACGGTTATGTCCCTTTTGCCACGTTTGAAAATAGCGGAAGTGTTGCCGTTACGCAATCAGTCAAACACGCATTACCAACACAGGCGACAGAAACCATATACGGAGTTACGGGTAAAGTGCCGTTTTCTTTGTTTCAATCCGGGTTTGCTTGCAACAATGCCGAGATAATTTATAATAGGGTGGCAAAATCGGGAAGTATTCACAACGGCGGACGTAATAACCTTTGTGGCGATAAAATAATGATGTTTTGGTTTAAAGGATTAGACGTTGTTAATAAAGCGTATGCCATTACCAAATGTGAAACCGCCGACGATTATTTTATACCCGATACCGATACATGGGGAGAAAGCACGTTGCCAATTATTGTGGAGCCTGTAAACGGTATTGCGACAATTGATTTATTAACCCCTAATCGTTTGTACTTTGTTACAGGTAAAACAAAGAAAGTTGTTATTGCTGATAAACGACGTACAACCGAAGATATTAATACGGCGTGGGGGAGTTCGTCGCAATCTTATATCGTCGTAAATTGGGATAATCCTATTGATGCAACGCCAATCGAAATGGGTGCATCCGGCATTGTTATTGGTTCCGGTTCCGACACCCCAACCCCGGACGGGTTTAGTACCTTGCAAATGAAAGGCAATAATTATATCGTGAAAAACACGGCGACACGTGCGTTTAATAATTACTTGCCTTATGAGGAATTGAAAGCCCGTAGCGAATTGTTTGCAACCTATCAAGATTTGTATATTGACATTTCAAACGATACGTTTACGGTTGGACGTGATAGTACGGGGGTAATATTTACCACGTCGTTAAAAGATAGTTCCGGCGCATGGAAAACGTTACAAGATTTTTATAAAGAATTTGTTCCCGTTACGCCAAACGATAGTTACCCACGGGAGGCATACCCGCACGCCGTAATACCGGAGTTATCGGATTTTTACATTACGTTTTATGATATGCCGTTAAAGGATTGTTCTAACATTTTGCAGAATGGCAAAATATACCTTATTGGAGAATATCCGCAACAAATGGTATTAAATCCGTGCGGTTCCGCAAATGCGCCCTATAATTTGCCTTATACAAATCAATTCGATTGTTTCCCTTATTGGGTATATGATAAGTATGACACGCAAGAACATATATTTGATTATATCGTTGGAAACGAACGTATAAAGGTATATGTAAATGGCGAAAAGTTGACCGAAATAAATAAAACGTCGCAATTGCGTATCGGCAACCCGTTATCCGATATTTTGTTTTCTGATTTAGAGATTACAAAGGGTTATTTAGGCGATGCCGAGGTTGCAAGTGACGATTATTATTTAATATCGTCCCGAACGCCTATTTGTTTCGGTATGATTTGCCACAATATTTATGATACTTATATTGGTTCAAATCATCCATTAGGCAATAGTGG
>CEAB01054953.1_pt1 | contig 51366 bp, 48 predicted proteins | sample 557651 | NCBI WGS metagenome assembly CEAB01 (sample SAMEA3182046, study PRJEB8094) | gut metagenome | biome: human; feature: gut; material: Stool; isolation source: human stools | place: Canada | collected 2011-11-15 | reverse complement strand
GAAGGAGCCTTAGAGAGCCTAGAGTCAATAGATGAAATGTTAAGTAGTGTATCCGAGCAATTGTTAAATATCGGTAATACAATCAACCGTTTGGAGAGTGTAGCGGAGGCGCAGTCAATAAAGTTAAATAATTTAATATCATTCCGTTCAACAATGCGAGATGCCGATATAGCTGAGGAGTCCTCGAATTACATCCGTTACCAGATCTTACAACAGGCATCTGCCACCCTTTTAGCATCATCCAGAAACCTTAAAGCACAAAATGTTATTGGATTACTGGGCAGTATTAATTCTTAAATTTAGTCGGTTCAACCAAATGTATGATTGCATATTGCCAGTGTTTGAATATAATTAAAATGTGTATTGGGAGAGGATTTGATGAACAGACGCTGGTACGATTCAAATGAGTACACTAACAAAGCATTATCTATCTTGAAAGATATGGATGAGGAACGTCGCAGAGCGTTATCTCGTGATCTTACTAATGTTGTGAAACAGATTAAAGAAATGCACGAAGAAGATGATGACGAAGAACAAGATGTAAGTATCGGAATTGACAGAGTTCTAGGGCTTTACAAAATCTCAAATTCAAGAAGATGGTATGATAAAGTGAGTCTGCTCTCATACGCTATGAAAACAATGTCTACACTGCCTAAAGAAGATTTCTACAATATAATGGAAGGCATAAGCACATCAATATCGGCTTAAGATTGATTTTAAACCTTTTTTATTCTACAATTCGGGTGTATAAAGAAGGAGAATAATTATGTCAAGAAAACCAATTATTGCAGGAAACTGGAAAATGAATTTACTTCAAGCTGATGCAAAAGCTTTGTTTGAAGGTATAAAGAGCTTTACAAAAGATTTCACAGCTCAGCAATTACCAACAGTAGTTATTGCACCTGTATTTACTTCATTAAACGTTGTAGAAACAGAAAGATGCAACTGCGGATGCGGCGGTGATAAAATTGCTATTGCAGGTCAAAACTGCCACTGGGAAAAGTCAGGTGCTTTCACCGGTGAAGTTTCTGTTGAAATGCTGGCTGATGCAGGGTGTTCTTATGTAATCATCGGACACAGCGAAAGAAGACAATACTTCTCTGAAACAGATGAAATGATTAATAAGAAAGCAAAAGCTATTTTAGCAGGCGGTTTAATTCCAATTATCTGCTGCGGTGAAACTCTTGAACAAAGAGAAGCCGGTGTAACAGACCAGCACATCGCAACTCAAATTCGTGCAGCATTGAACGGTTTAAGCGAAGAAGAAGTGGCTAAATCAGTTATCGCATATGAACCAATCTGGGCTATCGGAACAGGTAAAACCTGCGACAGCGCAGAAGCTAACAGAGTAATCGCTATGATTAGAAACGTTGTAAAAGAAGTTTCTTCTGAAAAAGCTGGTGATGCAATCAGAATTCTTTACGGCGGTTCTGTAAAACCTTCTACAATTGAAGAACAAATGTCACAATCAGATATCGACGGTGCACTCGTTGGCGGTGCAAGTTTGAAGGCAGACAGCTTCAATGAAATTATTGCAAACACTATGAAGGTTAGTGTTTAAATATATTCAAAAAAGGCGGGATGCACATGCATCCCGCCTTTTTTCTTTATTTCTTATTCTTTGCTTCAGCCGCTTCTGTTTCAACCCAGGCTGTATAATTAGTTTTAAATTCGTTTGTGAGTGTATCAAGAAGAGTTTTTGTGTCAAGAGTGCAGGATGAGTGGTTTCCTGAACCGAAGAGGGATGCAATGCCGCCTACAATAGCTCCAATTCCGGCACCTATTGCAATACCAGCAGGTCCGCCAAAAGATCCGGCAAGTCCTCCAGCCTTAGCTGCAGCAACTGTAATTGCAGCATGTGCAACTCCTCCGGCAACACCCGCGCCGGTTCCGGCTGCGATACCTCCAAAGCTTACAGATGCTCCTTCTGCATTTACACCTGTTACACCTTTATTAATGGCAATAGATTTTGCGTTATTGAACATTGTATCAAAAACTTTATTATCAAATGTTACACCATTTGCATCACACATGGCTTTTGCTTTTTTAAGCAGCTGTGACTTCATATTATCTATCATTTTTTCAGCTAATGAAACATAATAGTCTTCACCTTTTTTCTTTGTTGTTAATGTTTTACCAGAAGCATATAGGGTGCTTATGTCAACTCCGTCCTGCGTAATCGGATTTCCGTTTTCATCCTTTCCAGCCTGTGTATAATCTAAATCAATTGTATCCATGTCTTTATCAGATGCATTCATTTCATCAATTGCTTTTGCAATGTTTGTATTGAATGTATTAACAAAAGAATCTACCATATTTTTTATGTTAATATAAGCTTTACCCTTTTTGCTCAGTCCTCTTGCTCCTCTTCCGGTAATCATACCTTTTGCATTAAGAGTATCTGCTACACTCTGATTATAAATATTTTCAAATACAGTTTCTATTTTCTCAAAAGGAATACCTTTTGCTTCAAGCATAGACTCTATCTGGGCTTTCATTTGACTCTTTAAATTAGAATTATTAAGTACTTCTTGACCTTTTGCATATGCCTTATCTCTTGAACCGCCCCAGCCTTTGCCGCGTTCATATATTTCTCCATTATTAAAATATCCGTCTATAGAAGAATAATCTATTAAGCTTGCGTCAACTTTGTAAGCATCTCCCTTAATATCTGTGAAAGCTTTATCAGCAGCTTCCTGAGCTTTAATTTCTTCTTCTTTGATTAGAGTATTTTTTAATGTCTCAGTATTAAGCCCTGCAATAACTTCTTCCATAGCAGCTTTTAATTCATCGCCGTCAGAGAATTTCTTAAGCGCAGTCGTGATTGCAGCTTCAGTTTTAATAGTTGTGCCGCCTAATTTAACAGTAACTCCTTTATCTAAAGCAGCAAGCAGAAATTCTTTTGCATACTCTTTTAATTGTTTCAAATCAGCACCATTGTCAATCATAGCTCCAAAAGAGTTTGCACCGGTATTAAACGCGTCTGCGGCATCTTTTAGCTTTTCTGCATCAGACTTATTCATATATTCTTCTAAGTGAGCTTTCAAATCTGTTTGCAGATTTTCTCCATTATATCCTTTTATAAACTTATCAGCTTCGGCTTCTAATTCTTTGGCAATACGCTTAGCTGTAGCAGCAGGCATTGATTCGCCGGCTTCAGTTCTGCCTTCACCTTTTGTTGCTGTTAAATCGGTATAGATTTCATCAAGGACATTTGATTTAACAGTATCAGGATCATTAGATACCGCATTGGATTTAATCTCTTCATATTTAGCAGGGAGAGCAGCTTTGAAAGCTTCTGCCATCCCCGAGATATCTCCGGTATAAGAAGCTGCAAATTCTTCAATATATTCTTTAAGAGCGGTTGTAACTTCTGCAAGATATTGTGTTTTACCTGCAAAATCTTTGCTTATGGTTCCAGCCATATCGTTAACAGCAGTCTGCATTTGAGTTTTTTGTTCCCATTGTGCAAATTCATCTTCCGAAATTTCTTTATCACCGTTTTTATCAACACTTGAGAGCTCAACAGAATCAAGCTTCATTTCGTTCATTACAGTATCATATTCTTCCTGCGTAATTTTTCCATCGCCATCTTTGTCAAAATCTTTAAATGTCAATCTTTGTCCTGACTGTGTTGTTAAACTGCCAAACTGGTTGATACCGCTAAATCCGCTCATTTTCTAACTCCTTTTCTTATTTAACATAACATTTTAGATAAAATGTTATGTTAAATTTTAAGCTAATTAGGAGTTTTACTAATGCTTTATACTGTGTAAACTTTTGTAACAAAAAATTTTTAAAAGCTAAAGTTTTGAAAAAATATGCCGTTAACAATACTATAAAGAATACATTTTATCTATTTTGTATTCTAATCGGAAAAGCGATATTTTATAAGAGTCCAAACAGCCTGAACTCCATCTTTCCAGGTTATTTTTTTACCTTCTTCATTTTTTCTTGCATTATAAGAAATTGGCACTTCCATAAAACGGACATTACGTTTTAAGACCTTTGCCGTAATTTCAGGTTCAAAATCAAACCTGTTAGACTTAATAGAAATTCCTTTAATAACATCTGCCCTAAAAGCTTTGTAGCAGGTTTCCATATCTGTCATATAAGTTCCATAAAGAACTCTTGTCATTAAAGTCAAAAATACGTTTGCAAGATAGCTTAGAAGCAAGAAATTACCGTTATTACGGGTATCCGCAAGCCTTGAACCATAAACAACATCGGCTGAATTAGTTGCAATAAGATGCACCAGAGGTTTGTAATCTTTCGGATTATACTCCAAATCAGCATCCTGAATGATAATAACATCCCCCGTAGCAGCCATAAGCCCAGTGCGAAGCGCAGCACCTTTACCCATATTACGCTGATGATAAAGTACTTTATATGGTAGTTGAGAATATAATTCTTTTGTACCATCAGTTGAAAAATCATCAATTAAAATAATTTCTTTTTCCAGACCAAAATCAACTTCTTCTATACGCTTGATGATTTCTAATAATGAATTTTTCTCATTATAAACAGGTACAAGTATTGTAATTTTATTCATTTCTCCTCCATTATTTAAATATTACTTGTCTGGCAGGTAATTTTATTATATTATTATACAATAAACAGAGAGGGTGAAATGACTTTAGAAAATTTTATTTATGAGTCAGTTTCAGAAATACTCAATGGCGGGTATGAAGAAGTAAAAAAAGATATAGAAAAACACAAAGAAATATATAAAGATGATACAGCAATATGCTTTAGCTTATTGGCTCTTGGAGCATTTTTAAACAAAGATAACCAGAGTTTTTATCAGTTTATGAATGATGCGGCTTTTCTTGTAGATCAGTCAGCGGATGCTATTACAAAAATTTTCCATGAAATGATTTTAGGCTTTGTTAACTTCAGCGAAAAAAACACAACCCTCTATGCTATTAACTATAACAAAGCAAGAAAACTTTCTATTAAAAGTCAAAAAACTGAATTTTTTGAAAGAGTTAATAAACTTCTAAAATGTCCGCCGATTAGTCATTACAGCAATCATAATCAGACAAAGGATCCATTAATTGCACTTGTAAATATAGGTCAGGCTGTTGCAGCTGAAAAGAACATTGATTTGTTAATTAAAACAATCGCAGAAGAAACTAAAACAGCGTTGAATGCTGATAGATGCACTATTTTTATGTATGACAAAGAGAATAACGAACTTTATTCCAAAGTCGCAACAGGACTTGACACTAAAGAGCTGAGAATACCTGCTGATAAAGGACTTGCCGGTCATGTTGTACAGACGGGAGAAACAATAAACATAAAAGATGCTTATAATGATAAGCGATTTAACCCGAATGTTGATAAAAAGACAGGTTATAGAACTAAAACAATATTATGCATGCCTATAAAGAATTTTAATCAGGAAATTATTGGTGTTTTTCAAGTATTGAACAAATTTGATGAGTATTTTACGCCCGATGATGAAGATTTGCTTATTGCAATTGCATCCAGTGCAGGTATTTCATTAGAAAATGCACAGCTATTTGAAAGACAAAGAAAGCTTCTTGAAGAACAGAAAGTAGTGCTTGACAGTTTCATTGAAACTCTTGCCACATCTATTGATGCGAGAGATAAAATTACATCAGGTCATTCATCCCGTGTAAAAATGTATTCATCTCTTATAGCTCAGGAATTCGGGATGGAGAAAAATGATTTGTACATCTTAGAAAAAGCTGCTGCTCTGCATGATATTGGTAAAATCGGAATAAGAGATTCTGTTCTTCAAAAAGAAGGAAAGCTGACTCCGGAAGAGTACAAGCATATTCAACAGCATGTAGAAATTACACATCACATTTTAGAAAAAATTCATATGTCAGAAGATTTTAAACAGATTACTGAAATAGCCTGTTCGCATCATGAAAAATTTGACGGAACTGGATATTACAGACATCTAAAAGGTGAAGAAATTCCATTTGGTGGAAGAATATTAGCAGTATCTGATGTTTTTGACGCAATTACATCAAAAAGACACTACAGGGACAAAATGCCTATTGAAAAAGTTATTGACATTATAAAAAATGGGGCAGGGTCGCATTTTGACCCGCTGGTTGTCGATAAATTTCTCGATATTAAGCTCAGCAAAATAGTTGGAGTTTTCATCACAGAAAACCATATGGTTATTGATAAAGAAGATTTAGTAACATTAGAAAAATATAACCTACTTGATTTATATTACTCAATAGTAAATAATTGTAGTAACAAGCTATTGCAAGTATTTAATAAATATTATGTAGGAGTAGATTTAGAGCACGAATAAAATGTTAAAACAAATAATTATATCAGCATTAATACTTACAACAGCAGCCTCAGTTTATGCGGAGGAAGTCAAACCGCTTAAAGTTAAGGCAGAAACTAACGTTGCCAATATGGATATGGTAATCAAGGATAACTTTGTCAAAGCAAAGTATGCATCTGCAGAAAACAGGTTTGCTCAGAGCAACGTGAAAGCTTCTTATGATGATTTTAATGACCTTATACAGAGGGCTTCACATGATGATTATGTATTTCTTGTATACGGTATAAAAATGGCTGAGTATGGTTTCTTTGATTTATCTGATACCTTAATCAATAAGCTTGATACAAATAATTTTACGGCATCTTATATTAAAGACATAAAAAAATATTATTATCCGTCTGCAATGGTCAGCCAGAAAGATTTGATATATCTTGCCGATGCGTATTCTAATATTATGTACAACAATATGGCAATCGAAACGACATCGGAACTTTTAAACAGTACGCAGGCTGCTGACAGTGATTACAAAAATTATTTGATTTCACTGGGGTATTACAAATCAAACAATCTGCAGCAGGCGTTAAAATACATAAATAATGCAATTGTTCAGAATGATACTAATGTTAATTATTTATCCCTTAAAGCTAAAATTCTGGCAGATTCTAATAAACCGAAACAAGCACTAAAAGTTCTGGATAAAATAAAAAAGACAGATTTTCAAACAGTTGATTTCCAGAGAAAAGTAAGATCAGTTGAAGAATATATTCTATATAAAACAGCCAAGGCAGAACCTCTAAAAGATTACCATCTTGCATATTATTACCACTTGCAGGAAAAGAGCCTCCTTGCCACTAAAGTACTTCAATCGGCGATTTTACAGGCTAAACAATACAGCCCGCTTATATTCTCACTGTTAGGTAAAATTTATTATGAAAATGATGAGCCGTTAAAGGCTCAGGAATTCGCCTCTCGTGCATTCAGAGAGGATAGGGATAATTATCTTGCAGCAATAACACTTGCTGATTTAAGCTATGATAACCGCAAGTACAGCGAAGCCTTAAAATATTACCAGAAAGCAAAAAAATTAACTAAGGATGCAGAACCTTCTGTTGGTATGGCTAAATCATATCTTGCACTGGAAAAAGATAAAAAATCTAAAAAGATGTATGAAAAGTTATTGAAGAAATATGAGTCAAACGAAGAATTACTGGTTGATTCACTTCAGGTTTTCCCGCAAAAAGCTGATTATTATCTTCCAAAGGTTGCTTCAATAGATATTTCTAACAATGATATCTGGTTAGGCTTGGCTAATCTTGCTATTAGGGACAAGAATTTTACAATGGCTACAACTTACCTTAATAATTCTTATTATATAGACGCAAATAACTTTAAATATTATTATTATCTAAGTCTTGTACTTAGAGCTAAAGGTGATATAGAACTTGCAAATCAGTCTTTAATCAAATGCTCAAGATTAAATTCTGATTATGCATCAGATGTAAATCCGGGGCATAGCGTGTATGAAGAGTAATATTTTAATTGTAGAAGATCATGAACTAACAAGATTTGGACTTAAAACAGCATTTGAATCCTGTGATTTTATTGATAAAATCTACGAGGCAGAATCTGCTGAAAAAGGTTTAGAAATTGCGACTGAGCAAGAAATAAATTTAATTATTATGGACTTAGGTCTTCCTGGCATGAATGGGATTGAAGCTACAAAACGCATCAAAGACCTGAACAAAGATACTAAAATCGTAATACTTACATCTCATAATGATGAGCAGGAAGTATTAAACAGCTTAAAAGCAGGAGCCAATGCGTATTGTTCAAAAGAGATTAATCCAAAACGGCTTATTCAGGTTGTTCAGTCTATTTTAGACGGAGCAGCTTGGTTTGATCCTTCTATTTCACATATTGTTCTCGAAGCAGCGACAAAATCACAAAACATTACACAGAATAAATCCGAAAAAGATTACGGGCTGACATCACGTGAAACCCAGATTTTAAAACTTATTACAGAAGGGTACAGTAATATTGAAATTGCTAAAGAACTTTTTGTAAGTATTAATACTACCAAAGCTCATGTTGCAAGTATATTGCAAAAACTTGAAGTAGATGATAGACTACAAGCAGCACTAAAAGCGTTAAAAGAAAGATTGGTTTAGTAAATGGATGGAATTGCATCAATATTAGTAGTAGATGATAACCCGAAATATTTAGCGGATGCCCTCCCTATGTATGGATATGATGTTACTGTTGCTAATGACGGTTTAGAAGCTTTAAAAATACTTGACCAGAAAGAAGGCGCTTTTGATTTGATTCTTCTTGATGTAATGATGCCTAATATGGACGGGTGGGATACATTAAAAGCAATTAGAAGCAATAAAAAGATTAAATACATTCCTGTTATTATGATTACTGCAGTTAGTGAAGACCAGAAGGTTGTATCAGGCTTAAGAATAGGAGCAGATGATTATATTGTTAAACCTTTTATTCTGCCAAATCTTCTTGCTCGAATAGAAGCAGTACTAAGACGCTGCCAGTGGCAGAAAGAGGCAGCACCAAAACAGGAAGCCGGTTTAAATAAAAATGTAAACATTGACGCTCTTACACCAAAGGAAAAAGAAGTACTTGCTCTTGTTGCAAAAGGTGCAAGCAATCAAGAGATTGCAGACCAATTATATGTAAGAGATGTGACCGTAAAAACACATTTGAACAGTATTTTCAAAAAATTAAAAGTAACAAATAGAACGCAGGCTGTTTTGCTTGCAATGCAGATGAATTTGATTAGCTAAGAAGGAGTTAATAAAACAATGTTGTCAAAAGAAGAATTAGTCAATCTGGCACAAACTGATATTGAATCATTTAATACAGAAATTAGAAATGCAAATGGAAGTGTAGATTTGAGCGAAACCGATTTTAGCGGTGCAAATATAGAAGGAGCAGAGTTTATAAATGTTGATTTAACCTCTTCAAGTTTTGCTGACAGCCATTTGACAGAAGTAAAATTTGACGGCTGTGATTTAACATCTGTAGACTTTACAAGAGCGTCTATCATTGAATGCTCATTTAATGAATCTGTTCTAAACGGAACAGATTTCAGCTATTCTAAAACTGACTACTGCAATTTTTCTGACGCTGATTTGGCAGGAGCCATTTTTCAAGGAGCTGATTTAACAAATTCAGATTTCTCTGCCGCAGAAAACTTAAATGCCTGCAGATTTGACGAAGAAACAATCTGGCCTGATAACGAATATCTGCCGGAAGATTTTGATTCAAACTATGCTTCTGACTTATCTTCACTTCAAGATGAAGATGATTATCAACAATCAGATTATTAAATCTTCCAGATTTTTATTTTCAGAATTAAGAGTTTTATATTGTATATTAGAGGACAGCTTTTTAAGCTGTTCTTTAATTTCATATTTATTACAGCTCATCTTCACATACTCATCATCCATGCCGATTTCCTTAAAGCCTTTTTCTTTGTATTTTGATACAACATCAATAGGACCGTCAATGACAGCCGAAAGCTTGATTAATTTTATTTTTAATTCTTCAGCAAGCTTAAACATCTGATAAAACAGGGTGCTGCCAGTATAATTTACCCTTTTTCCATTCGGCTGGGGTATGTCGCAGATTGCATCAAGATAAAAACTTTTAATATCATCAAAAAAGGATAAAATACCGCAAGGTCTAGAGTTTGACACGGCAAGATAAGCTCTGCTGTCCGAATTTTGCGCCGACTCAACGGCATAGTTGAAAACTTTCTGCCAGCGCTTACGATCGAATTCCGGCATATCTCTCAAACTTTTATCAAAATCAACAGAATCTTTCAATTTTTCCAGAAATTTTTTATCTTTTGATGTAAGTTCATATAAATCAATTTTGGTTGTGACATTTTTAAATTTATTTTTTGTCACAGCCAAATGCTTTGCTCTAAATGTCTGATTACTAATCTCCATACAAAAACTAAACTCTCTAAAAAATAAATTTGATAAAATGTTACAATAAATTTACATATACACTTGTAAAATAAAATACTTTAAGGTACACTTGAGATACACTGGTAGAAAGAAGGAAATAGAACTATGTCAAAACAATGTGAAGTATGCGGAAAAAAACCTATTAAAGCAGCTAAATTAACATTCTCTCATAAACAAATTGTAAAAAGACAAACTCCAAATTTACAAGATATCAGAGTTAATGTAAACGGACAAACTAAAAAAATGACAGTTTGTACTTCTTGCTTGAAAGCCGGAAAAGTTCAGAAAGCTGTTTAATTAGTAGTAAAAAATTACCCAAAAAAGAACCGGTTGGCCGGTTCTTTTTTTAACTCAAATTTTCATGCGCCTGAGCCACAACATTTGCAACAGGCAGCTTGCATTCTTCACCTTCTGTACTAAAATGAACCAGATACTCAATATTGCCTGCAGGGCCTTTAATAGAAGAATATGTAAGTCCTCTGATTACATATCCTAGTCCGCAAATGCAGTTTAAGACATTGTTAATAACCATCTCATGAGTCTTTTTATCTTTCACTACTCCGCCTTTTTCAACCAATTCTTTGCCTGCTTCAAATTGAGGCTTAATAAGACAAATCATTTCATGAAAATCAGGTTTCATAAGAGTTTTTAAATTTGGCAAGACTTTTTCAAGCGAGATAAATGATAAGTCAGATACCAGCAAATCCGCCATAACTTCACCTTCTGCATAAATATCATTCACTCCGCAGATTTTCAAGTTTGTTTTCTCTATGGTTTTAACCTTGTCAGAGCTTCTTATTTTCCAATCGAGCTGTCCATAACCAACGTCTACTGCATAAACAAATTTTGCACCGTTCTGCAAAAGACAATCTGTAAAGCCTCCAGTTGAAGCACCGGCATCAAAACAAATTCTATCCTGTACATTCACATCAAAGCTCTCAAGAGCTTTTTTAAGCTTGAACCCGCCTCTGGATACAAAAGGCATTGATTTAACCTTAAAATCATATTCTTTTGAAGGATCTATTTGAAACCCTGCTTTTGTAACAACTTCTGTTCCAATCATTACATTCCCTGCTAGAATTGCAGCAGATGCTTTGCTTTTATTCTCAAAAAAGCCCAAATCAACAAGTATTTTATCTAAGCGTTCTTTAGATTTACCCCTTTTCAAATTTCAAAAAACCTTTCTGCATTGTTCGTTGTAATATCAATAAGTTCGTTAAGCGGCATTTGCCTTAAATTAGCAATTTCTTCTGCTACATATCTTACATATGCCGGAGTATTCGGCTTACCCCGGAAAGGAACAGGTGTAAGGTACGGAGAATCTGTTTCCAAAACTAATTTATCCAGAGGAATTTCCCGCGCAACATCTTTCATTTTTACAGCATTTTTAAATGTTACAACACCGCCAAGTGCTATATACCAGCCCTTTTTTACACATTCCCTCATAAATTCAACACTACCGGAAAAGCAGTGAAAAAGAGCTTTTGATGATTGATTGTACTCAAGAAGTAAATCATATGCGTCCTTATGAGCTTCCCTGTCATGGATAACTATTGGCAGATTAAGTTTATTTGCCAGTAAGATTTGCTTTACATAAACCTCCTTCTGCAAATCAACAAAAGATTTATCCCAGTAATAATCAAGCCCAATTTCGCCCACCGCCTTAACCTTATGATTTTTAGCAAGTTCTATCATTCTGTCTTCGACTTCTTGAGTATAAGTTTTTGCCTCAGATGGATAAATGCCAATCATTGCATAAATGTTTTCATCCGCTTCAGCAGCTGCAATAACTTTTTCCATCGAAGAAACTTCTACAGATGGTATCACAGCCTTTTTTACCCCGTAATCTTTCATTAGCTGCAAAGTTAATTCAATAGGGGCTTCAAGCATATCTATATGAGCATGTGTATCTATTAAATATTCTTTCATATTAGAAATTATATCATGTTAAAAACAAACAGCTTTATATTCACAATTACACTCAGTTTTTTTAGGTGGAATTTCATCACTATTTATTTTTCCGGCAGCATTAACTAACCTTTTTTGATATTCATCTCCAAGTTCAGGAGAATAGTCAACGGCAAGCTCTTCTTTATTTTTTAAATCAATATAAATAAATTTCACCTTATCAGTTTTAAAAAATTTACTTACTGCAAGAAGATAAATCATAGTTTGATAATCAAATTTCGCATTCTTAGGAGCTGAACCTGTTTTGTAATCAAGAATATAATATGTATCATCTTCTTTAACAAGCGCGTCAAGACGACCTCCAAAGAAAGCATCTCCTAGCTTTAGAGATAAATTATATTCTGTATTAACAACCTCATATCCAAAATATTTTATACTCTTTAAATAGTTCCATACCGCAGCTTCACGTTCAGAAAGAGAAAGCTCCATTTTATCAATATTTTCTCCGCGCAAATAATATGAAGCAAGGGCATGGATGTTTTTTCCAAATTCAAAAATATCATCATTTACAGGCATAGAAATATTTTTGACATAACGTAAATAGAACTTTCTCGGACAAAGTTCGTAAGTTTTCAGCATATTGGGAGAAATCATCAAAAACATGTTAACCCTCTAAATAAGTATAATCCGGATTATTTTTTAATTTTTCCTCAATCTGTTCAAATGTTGCCAGCCCTTCAGTAGCCCCAAACTCAGAAACAACACTGGAAGAATTAACTGATGCATACATAAGTGACAATCCAACATTTAATTTTGTTCTCTCTAAAGCTGCGCAGAAAGTTGAAGCAAAAGCGTCACCGGCACCCAAAGTTGAAATTACTGGAGAAGGAAATACAGGACAAAAATAGAATTTTTGCCCGTCATAAGCATATGCTCCTTTGCCGCCATCTGTAATTACAACAATCTGATAATCCATGACTTTCATGGTTGTAAGCATTTTCTTCACATCTCTATGAATAAGTTCATGTGAAAATTTCTCAGTTTTTGTATCTGGTCTTACCTGAATACCTGTAGCCATTGTAGCCTCTTCTTTATTCATGACCACAATATGGGCAGATCTGAGAATTGTTTTAATGTGCTCAAAACCTCTTTTAATACTTGTCGAACCTGCATTAAAACAGATTTTTGTATCATGCTCATGCGCATAATCAACAATAGACTCCAAAACTTTATTAGATTCTCCGTTTAACGGCGCAACATAGATTAAATCAGCATCCTCAATGGCTTTAAAATTAATTTCACTTTCCATGATTTGAGCATTTGCTCCCCTATGAGCAAGAACAGTTCTATCACCTTGAAAACTTACCAGAATTATTGAAAACCCTGTGGATGCTTCTTTATTTTGAATTATATTAGCTAAATTTACATTTTTATTTTTGAAAGCATCTAAAATACCTTCTGAATAAATATCCTCACCTATTTTAAATATAGCAGAAGTATCAAACCCTAAATTAGCAAAATTACAGGCTGTATTAACACCGCCGCCTCCAACATTTGAAGAAAAGGTTGTAATATCAATCTTCGAGCCATATGGATAACTCATAAAATCAGAATTTTTTGTCTTCGAACATACTGAAACTATATTTGCATCATCGCACTCAACAAAAACATCCATTGTAGCGCTGCCGATTGTTAATACCTTTGTCATAATACTTCCTCCTGTAATATTTATATTTTAATACAAATAGCAAAAAAAATATTTACAGGTATTATATAAATCAGGAGGTAAAATATGAATTTAAATATTAACAACGTAAATTTTCAAGGAAGAAACGAAGTTCTTTATGGTCTTAAAAAAGCAGCTCAAGAAGCACAAAATATTGGCAGAAACAGCATTCAAGCAGCAGGTCCCCGTCCCTTAATAAAAGATAAGGAAATATATCAAGCTAAAGGAGCTCTAGATGCATACTGCGACATGGCAGTCAAAGATGACTGGTTTGTAGAAACAATAAATAGTATTTCACCGAATGTTACTAAAGAAATTAAGGAAACTCTAAGCCCGATAAAAAATGACTATGCAAGTGCATACCCTCATGAAACATTTATCAGTGCAATCAAAAATGCAGTAGAAAGCGCTAAAAACAATGCTGATACGAGCCTTAAAAATTTCTTTGAAAAAATTAAATTGTAAAAATTTGTAAATATTAAAGACGTACATAGTGTATTTTTTATTTAGTTATTCTATAATGTTTGTATACAAGGATATGTGAGTTATATATAAATAAAAAGAGAGATTATAATTCACTATGTGATTAGGGAATATAGTGCAGATTTCTGCACCGGGTCAGAAAGGTTAGGGAATGGCTCTTACAATTAATACAAATATGTCGTCTTTAATAGTACAGAAGAACTTGAATGCTGCGACATCAATGCTAAACAAGAGTATTGAAAGAATGACGACCGGGTATAAAATCAATCATGCAGCCGATAACGCAGCAGGTTATTCTATTGCGACAACCTGGAAAACACAGTTAGGATCTTTAGATGTAGCATCTGATAATGCCTCAACCGGCGCAGATATGCTTACAACATTAGAGGATACTTATTCCTTAATTACCTCACATTTACAGCGTGTAAGAGATTTGACCGAACAGGCTGCCAATGGAACTTATGGTTCTGATTCATTAAAAGCAATTGCTTCTGAAATTACTGCAAGACTAGAAGAAATTGACCGTATTAGTGCTAACTGTGAATTTAACGGTTTGAAGATGATGGATGGTTCACTAACAGATGATATTAACCTTCAAGTTGGTTTATACAGTGATGCAGCAAGCAGAATTGCTCTTGATGCTTCTTTATTCCAAAATGGGCATGTATCTGCATTATTCAAAACTTTTGGCGGTGTTGGCGGTGCTACAGTAGCAGAAGTTGCAAAACTTTGTTCTGGATATGATGGAAAACAAATTACAGGCGGACAAAATGAAATGCTTAATAAGATTGATGCTGTAATTAGTGAAATATCTGCAAGGACTACTACACTTGGTGCTGCTCAAAACAGGATTGAATCTGCTGTTGAATCAATAAATGTACAGTCAGAAAATATAACATCATCACTTTCTACATTAAGAGATGCTGATGTTGCTGAAGAATCTTCTAATTATATTAAAGCTCAAATACTCCAGCAGGCATCTGCAACATTACTCGCAACTGCTAACCAAACACCGAGTATTGCTTTAAACTTATTATAAATTTTAAATTTGTTGTTGATTGGGATATGTACTTATATATGAGCTTGATATTAATCAAGCTCTTTTATTTTACATAAAATATGCTATAATTATATTGGTTATAATATATAACATTTCTATCAAAATGTTATATATATTTCAAATTACTACTATATTTAATACTTTTTACTTTTTTTTAAATTTTTCCAGCATTATTATTCTGCGTGTATCTGTTATCCTGCCTGACAGCATAACATTTTGATAGAAATGTTATGTTAAAGAAAGGAAAAGTATGATTGCGAAACACATCATTAATTGTACAGACAAACGCACAGCTATTAAACATTTTATAGCAAAAGGTTTTTCTCTTGCAGAAGTTCTTATTGTTGTAGCTTGTGTAATAGTAATTGCATTACTGTGTTTACAGGTACTAAAAAAGATTATACCGGATAGAGAAGCTCGTATGTTTAAAAAGGCATATAACCTAACTGCACGTCTTGTACCTTCTATGGTACATGATGAAGATTTGTATCCGGAAGTTGACGGCAAAAATGCTCCTCAGTTTCTGGGCAATACTGAATGGGTTATTTATGAAGGCAAAAAATATGAAGGCACAACTAAGTTTTGTGGACTTTTTGCTGCAAAAATAAATGCGCTCTCTGAGGTAAGCTGTATTGCTAACGCCAGCCTTGATGGGAAAGCTACACTTAAAACAAATGACGGGATTGTTTGGGTTCTACCTGTTACAGATTTCAAAGAATTAAAAACACCTGGTATAATTCAGATAGACACAAATGGTGCGAAGAAACCAAACAAAGACGGTTATGACAGATACAAAATATATGTTTATCAGGATGGAACTGTTTCAGAGAAACCTGTAAACATGCCGGATTTGCCGGTTATTCCGGATGAACCTGGCAATCCTGGTTCAAACACTTCTAGTAGCACTTCAAGTAGTAGTTCTAGTACATCATCTACTACTTCAAGCAGTTCTAGCGGGACTTCTAGTAGCAGCAGCTCTAGTACATCTTCTGGCACGTCATCTGGTACCTCAAGCAGTTCTAGTGGTACTTCTAGTAGCAGCTCCAGTACATCTTCCGGCACATCGTCTAGTACTTCAACAACTTCGAATACTTCAAACAGCTCGATTACACCACCATTTATCCCTGAAAGAAATCTTGGTTTATCTTTAGATGGAAGTACCTGGATTTTATTCACTAAAAATATTGATGGGCCTAAAAAGAAAGGTTGGAAAAGAGTTTTACCTCAAAACTTGGCCAACGATACTTCACTGGTACTCAATTGGGTTAGCCATTATTACACTATAGCTTTAAATAGACAGGGGGTTGATCAGGATTGCCTTTACTCTGCATATTTAAGATTAAAATCGTTATATTCAGAAGGAATGCGCCAGATTTATACAGAATGCGCAAATGGAAAACCTTTAGAAAGAGGCAAAGGTGCAATGGTATCATTCACTTTTGAAAACAAAACATACCAGGCTGCTTATGCTCAGGATGATGATGGTAAAGAATTTAATAAAAGCTTAAGTGCAGCATACCAAACGGCAAAAGCTAATCAGCTGGGTTTGTGGTTAAGAGTTTTAAGAGATCGATATAGATATGAGCTTGAGATAAATACAAAATGTATAACCGGCTTACTCCAGAAATTCTATGAGGAAGAATTGGATAAAAAATATAAATAATCTTGTAGAAAGAGGAATTAATTGTTATTAATTCCTCTTTCTCTATTGCTATGAATTCATTTTTCTGTTATTCTTGAAACGTAGATTAGGAAAAGAGGAGTTTTTTATGGATTTAATGAAGGGTAAAAAAGGTATAATCTTTGGAGTTTCTAATACACATGGTATAGCCTATGGTATTGCAAAACAGCTATTTGACGAAGGTGCTGATATTGCATTTACATACGCCGGCGAAGCTATGGAAAAAAGAGTTAAACCTATTGCAGAAAGTATGAACGCTAAGCTTATTATGAGCTGCGATGTTACAAAAGAAGAAGAAGTTGAAGCAGTATTCAAAGAATGTGAAAAAATATACGGTAAATTAGACTTTGTTGTTCATGCTGTTGCCTTTGCTCCTAAAGAAGATTTGATGGGTAGATTTGTTGATACTTCTAAAGAAGGCTGGGATATCGCACTTGGCGTTAGCGCATATTCTCTTGTAAGAGTTTGCAGACATGCTGAACCTCTTATGAACGAAGGCAGCTCTATTTTTGCATTAACATATCTTGGTTCTGTATTATCAGTTCCTAGCTACAATGTAATGGGTGTTGCAAAGGCTGCATTAGAATCTGCTATGAGATTCCTTGCTGTAGACTTAGGCAGCAAAGGTATTCGTGTTAACTGCTTATCTTCCGGACCGGTAAAAACACTTGCATCAATGGGTATTGCAGGATTTTCTAAAATGCTTAAGGCTGCTACAATGAGAGCTCCAATGAAAAGAAATGTTTCTTTGGAAGACGTTGGAAAAGCAGGTTTATATCTTGCATCTGATTTATCAAGCGGTACTACCGGTGAAGTTATTTACGTTGACTGCGGATGTCATTCTGCTTACGCTTCAGCTGAAGAAATGGATGTTATTTCTAAAGCAGAGTAGAACTAATACTTTAAGCGGATTTGCATAAATATGCAAATCCGCTTTTATACAAAAGATAGGATGTACATATGAAAAAAATATTATCAACACTTTTTTTATTAACAGTAATTCTCTTTAATGCTTTGCCATCTAAAGCTATAACATACAAAGAAGCAACCGAAAGTAATAAACCTATGGCAATACTCGTATATGCAAGCTGGGTTGATAATCTGGAGGATATCAAAAAGGCTTTTAGTAACATGGAAAATAAATATAGCCAGTCCTACAATTTCGTTTATCTAGATATTGCATCTGAAGATACTAAACTTTTCAACCAGAAGTATCATATTTATCCAAACTTGCCATATGTCCTTTTATTTAAAGACAGAGGCAGAATATCAAGATATCTTCAGAAAAACTGTATAAACGATGAAGCTTGTTTTACAGAAAAACTTAATTTCTTTGCTAATTAAAGATCGTTTTTAGTATAATCTATGCCGCCAACGACATTATATAAAGATATTGATGAGATAACATTGTCGATTTTTGCGGCAATGTTTCTCTGTTTAGCGACGTATAGATTTACTTCTGATTTCATTTCATCAAGCATCGAAGAATCTCCAATGCTAAATTGTTTTTCTGCTAATATATGCTTTTCCTTTTCAATAGAGTAATCTTCATCCGACTTTATAAGATTTGCCTTTGTTGTCTTTGCTTCTGCAAGAGCGTCATTAACCTCTTGAATTGATGTCAGTACAGTTTTTTCATAGATCTCTACAGCTTTTTTATATTCGTACTTATTTATTCTATATCTTGCCATTTTAATTCCTCCGGTAAATATATCCCAACGAGGAGCTATCCCGGCATTAGCAAGAAAAGTTTCTCCTGCAAACATTCTATTCCATTTATAGGCATTAAAACCAAGATTGCCGTAGAGTATAAATTTGGGAAGAAAATCACGCCTTGCAACTCTTACATCAATACCCGACTTTTTCACATAATCTTCCGAAGAAATTAAGTCTGGTCTGAATTGAATAATAGTTGTAGAAAGAGTTTCAGGAGTTTGAGGGAAAGATATCGACTGATAATCAGAAAGCTCAATTGCTTTATCAGTATTGAGGCCTAGCAGAACAACAGCCTCATCATTCAATATTTTTTTGTTTTCCTTAAGCTTATTCAAATCTTTTTCAAAATTAACTAATATCTGCTTTTCATCTAAAACTTCGTTTATTGAAGCCAGTCCCGAATTATACTTCTTTTCAGTCATGCTTACAATATTTTTTTGTAAATCAATGATTTTTAAGAGATTTCTTTCAAGTTCATCCATTTTAATCAAATTATAATAATCAGCTGCAAAACTAGAGGTTATATAAATATATGCAGCTCTTTCCTGCTGTTTTGCAATTTCTGCCTGTTTTTTGGCACTCTTACGGTTCAAATAATTCTGCCCCCATATATCAATTTCATATGAAGCATTCAGAGGCAAAAATATTTCATTTTGAATATATTTAGGAATTACGACAGAGCCAAATTGTGTTCGCGGTCCTCTGAAAACTCTGGATACACTTCCGTCAAAACCTAATTGAGGAAGCTGATTTGCTCCGGCTAGTCTAATATTTTCTTCAGCTTGCTTTGTTTTTAAAGCTGCTATTCTTAAGTCATGATTATTTTCATACAAAGTCTGAAAATGCCTGATTAATACTTCATCGTTATAATTCTTCCACCAGTCCATATTCATATAATCCAGACGGTTTGTACATTCTTTTGCACCAACCGGAAATGAAATTAAAAATAAACTTATAATTAGAATTTTTTTAAATGTCATATTTACACTTATCCTTCTTGTGTTATTATGATAACACAAAGGGATTTTATGAAACAAGATATTTTATTAGAACAAAAAATTGGTTTAAGACTCTCTAGAATAGGGCTATTATCTAAGATTTTTGCAGGCCAGCAGTTTGTAAAAAATTGTTTTGATATTACTCCTGAACAATTTACTGTACTATATACACTTAAAATAAATAATGGTATGTATCTGCGCCAGCTTGCATGCGTTACTCTTAAAGACAGACCCAATATAACAAGAATTGTTTCTATACTTGAGGCAAAAGAATACTTAACATCTGCAATAGATAAAGAAAAAAGAATGGTGAAAAAGTTATACATCACTGAAAAAGGCTTAGATGTGTGCGAAAAAGTACTTCCTTCAATATTAAATATCTGGCAGGATACAGTGGCAAATATTTCAGAGGAAGAAATAGAAAAATTTTTGGAAACGTTAAATAAAATAGAAGTTAATTTAAAAGACAAGGTTGTAATACAAAATTAGGTGAGATTATGGCTAGAAAACATGAAGACAAGAATGATAAAGATTTTATAAAAAAAGCAAAAGCAAGATTAAAAAAAAGACGTCCGGAATATAAGAAAAAACGTGTAATAGTACCATCCATAACAGGTGTTATATTAATTATACTAGGTATTGTAGCTGCAATACACTCTACTTATTTTCAGTCAACAGATGATGCATTTGTAGAAGGAAGACTTGTGTCAATTGCTCCAAGGGTTGCAGCACCGGTCGTAAAACTGCTTGTAGACGATAATCAGGAAGTTAAAACAGGCGATTTACTGGTAGAGCTCGATCCGAAAGACTTTGAGGTTGCATTAGATCAGGCAGAAGCTAAGCTTGCAGAAGCAAAAGCAGGTTTAAATATTGCTGTTAAGCAGGTTGATGAGAGTTCATCCAAAGTTAACAAGTCTTATGAAGATATTACATCAGCCTCTTCAAAGCTTGATTTTGCCCAAAAAGATTTTGCAAGATATAAAGACCTGTACAAAGATGGAATTGTATCAAAGCAGGCTTATGAAAGAAGTAAAACTGCTCTAGAAGTTGCAGAGGCAGAGTTTAATGCAGCTCAGGAAAACTCTATGGCCTCAATGCATGCTCTTGATTCAAATAGAGCTAAAACACAGGCTGATGAAGCACTAATCAAACGTCTTGAAGCAGAAGTAGAACAAGCAAAATTGAATTTGCAATACACCAAGATTTACGCCCCGCAGTCCGGTAAAATTGCAGCCAGAAGTGTAGAAAAAGGTAATTATGTTAATATCGGTCAGCCTTTAATGAATATTGTACCGGAGCAGGTTTGGGTAGTTGCTAATTTTAAAGAAATTCAGCTTACTCATATGAAGGAAGGGCAAAGCGTAAGGATTAAAGTGGATACATATCCCGGCAAAAGATTTAAGGGCCATGTTGAAAGTATTCAGCGCGCCACAGGAGCTAAATCAAGCTTATTTCCGCCGGAGAATGCTGTAGGCAGCTACGTAAAAATCGTCCAGAGAGTTCCTGTCAAAATATTGTTTGATGAAGATATCTCAGGTTATAACATTGTTCCTGGTATGTCAGTTGTACCAAAGGTAAGAATAAAAGATGGAAGAAAAGAAAATTAACCCGTTTATAATAGCTATCGCAGTACTTCTACCATCATTTCTGGCACTGGCTGCGTCATCTGGAACTAATGTAAGCCAGCCGCATATCGCAGGTTTTTATGGTGCAACTCAATATGAAGCAAATACCGTTATCACCTGTTACATAATATCAGGAGGCCTTATGCTTCCGGTTACAGGTTATCTTGTAAGGCTTATAGGCAAAAAGTTATTATTTATATATAGTATCATTGTATTTGCTATAGGCTGCCTGCTCTGTGTAATTTCGCCAAATCTTCAGGCGCTTATTGGTGCACGAGTTATTCAAGGTATTGGAAGCGGCTGTATATTGCCTTTATGTCAGGCAGTTCTACTTGAAGTTTTTCCAGAAGAACAACGCGGGGTTGCTATGGGATTATTCGGAGTTGCAGCAATGTTTTCACCGCTTGCAGGCCCTTTTATTGGAGGTTATTTAACTGATAACTACTCATGGCAATGGATTTTCATTATAAATATCCCATTGTGTCTTTTATCTTTATTATTAGTCAAACTGTTTGTTCCAGATGAACAGCCGGTTAAACAAAAATATAACAAAAAATTTGATATCTTCGGGTACGCTTCTATCGTAATAGCAATGGGATGCCTGCAGGTTGTACTTGACAAAGGACAGCAGCATAACTGGTTTGATGAAACCTGGATATGCTGGTTATCAGGTATTTGTATATTTTCCTTCGTGTTTTTCTATGTTTGGGAGCTTGAATATAAGTATCCTGTAATTGATATCAGAGTATTTAAGGACAGAAATTTTCTGTTCGGTACCTTTGCAAGCGCATTTATAAATGTTGTTTTATATTCTACTCTGCTGCTTGTACCAATGTTCGTGCAGAGTTTAATAGGCTATAGTCCTTCTATGTCAGGACTTTTAATGTTTCCAAGAGCAGTCGTCTGCTTTATCGGCTTGATTGCAGCTGGAGAAATATCAAAATACGTTGAAGGCAGACTGCTTGCTATAATAGGATTTATAATAATTGCAATTTCACTTCTTATGCTTACACAAATGAACCCGAACTCTTCTATGGAAAGCATTATTCTGCCTAATATACTGCTTTGTATTGGAGTTCCTATTGCATTTGTACCAATTACAGCGCTGTCGTTTCAAACTTTGCCGGCGTCTAAAAATGCTGATGCAGCTGCATTGCATGCTCTTTTTAAGAATATATTAACAGCAATGTCAACTTCAATATCTTCTACATTTATTGCAAGAGTATCACAGGTTTATCAAAATTACTTTGTAGGGAATTTATCACCACATAATCCGATGTTCCTGTGTAAATTTACAGCACTTCAGCACAAATTTATGCGGTATTATCCGAGTGTTGTAGCATCCAGAAAAGCTGACGGAATGCTGTATAAACAGCTTTTAGCTCAAGCCCGGCTTGCTTCCTTCTTTGATATTTTTACAATCCTTGCACTATTAATGCTCTTTGCTATACTGTTAGTGCTGCTTCTAAAAAATAAACCTAAAAATGTAAAGAATTGTAAATAAATATTTAAAGACTGAAATTCATCCTAAAAATATTACTTTATTAATATATAAAGTTGAAGATACGATGATATAAGAAAGGATGGCAATATATGGTTGCAGAAGCAAGCGGAGCTGGCAAAACGAATGGTGCAAATCCTGTATGGTTTGATTTTGCTCAAAAAGATGCAGCACCAAAAGAAACTGAACAGCAAAAATTACAAAAAACTAACGTATGGGATTATGCAAACGCAATGCAAGCCGGTGCCTATATGGGCTAAAAGATTAAGAAAACCTGAAGTTAAACTTCAGGTTTTTTATTATATAATACACATATGAGAGAATATGAAAAAATGATTGCCGGGTTAGATTACTACCCGATGAATGACGAAGAGTTAGTAGAATTAAGAAGAATCTCACTGGAAAAGACCAGAGAATTCAATGCTGAGCCTGATGCTGACAAGCGTGAAGCTATTTTGAAATCTTTTTTAGGAAAAATGGGAAAAGGGTGTTATATTACTCCAAGCTTGTTTTGTGATTATGGCTGCAACCTTGAACTTGATGACAATGTCTATTTTAATGCAAACTGTGTCGTTCTTGATTGTGCTAAGGTTAAAATTGGTGAAAACACGTTTGTTGGGCCGAATACACAATTTTACACACCTATACACCCGCTGGATTACAAAACAAGAAATACTTTTATTGAATCTGCAAAGCCAATAACTGTAGGCAAAAACTGCTGGCTGGGTGGAAGTGTTGTTGTACTTCCCGGGGTTACAATAGGTGACGGATGCGTTATAGGAGCCGGAGCGGTTGTCACAAAGGATATTCCGGCAAATTCACTTGCTGTCGGAAATCCTGCAAAGGTAATAAAAACTATTGAACAAAACTAAGACCGGTAAAATACCGGTCTCTTTTTCGCAATTTATTTAATGTTTGCTTAGTCATGGACTTTTTGTTTAAAAGCGTGCTCTTTTCTGTCATTTTCCAAATTTGGTGTGTCTATTTCGAAGACATAAGCATCTGCAGGAGCAAGATTTACTCTTAACTCGTTTTCGCTTACCTGGAATTCACTTGTTTCGCCATATTCAGGCACCATGTTTTCTAATTTCTGTGTTTCTTTTAAACCAGGTATTTCGATAATCCCTGTTACATTTCTATTTGGATTTTTATTTGCAACAACAAGAATTGTTCTGCCGTTGTTATGTCTTGCATATGTAATAATCTGGTCATATTTATCTTCACGCTTATCAAGTTCTATAAAACTACTATTTCTATCTGCAAGTACATCAAGGTTTTCTGTTCTCATCTTGAGAACACCTTTCATAACTCTTTCTATATCAGGACAATCACCACCAGGCTTTCTAGAAAGATTAAACAGAGCTAAACGATATCTATGCTCGTTCATCAATGTTTTTTCAGTATAGGTTTCAATATTTTCTGTATCTCTATATTTATAATCATAATAGTCACCAGTCTGGAAACCATCAATAAAATACGGATTACACATTGGGATTGTTGACTGTAAAATTGTAGTTAGCTTACAGAAATTTTCTCCGCCGTGAATCATTGAAGAGCTGTCATCGTGTGTCAAGAATGAACCAATTACACTCTTCCCTGCCGGTAGTCTATGAGATAAGTCTAAGTTTAATTTTACATAGTCATTAAAATCCGAACAATTTCTCCAGTCGTGGAAAATATGATACTGTCCATAATATTCATCAAACCCAGCTCTTAATAAATCTTCCGGTCTATCATAAGGCATATTTACCATTGGAGAAGCACATTCATATGTATAGCTTTCAGCAAGCCACGCAAATTCTGGATCTCTTTTTCTTGAATAATTAATTAAAACATCCCAGAATTCAGGCGGTTTTGCTCTTGCAACGTCAGCTCGTATACCATCAATACCAAGGTCAATACAAGCATCTACATATTGCTTATGCATTTCCAATAATTTTGGATTTAAAGTTCTTTCTGCCTCATCTGCCCATGGCTCAAACATTCTAATATCAGCCCAGCCCTGAGGTGTTTTATCTTCACCGTTCCTTCCATATGCCATAAGTTCAGGTTCTGCTTCAAACATATCAACAGATGCGCAGCTTGGAAGATCTAACATAACTCTGATACCGCGTTTATGGCATTCATCAATTAAAGCCTTGAATTGTTCATCAGGGGTTCTAGGATCATTCTTATCAACAATCATTGGATCTATAGCAAGATGTCCATCGTCAGTTACGTATTTTGCAGGAGAATAAAGCGAACCTGCAGTACCCATTGCATTCTTCTTTCCTGGCGGATGAATTGGAAGAATATGTATTGTATTAATGCCATCAACTTTTAATTCATCCAATCTTGAAATTGCACTTAACAAAGTACCGCATTTTTCACCTGTACTCAACGTTACTTTATCATCGCCGTTTAAATCCTGAGCTGTAAATGTTCTTGGGACAATAGCAAGCATTACAGCCTGATTATTCTGAATCATTGTCCTCAAATTATTTTTATAAGGTGCTTTATTAGCAGCCACTAAATCAATCTTTTTAACTGCAGGAGCATTTAAGCGCGCCAGATTTTCAAGATATTTTGCAGATACATTACTATCTGCATTCTTTTCTTCTGAAGGCTTACTAACCAACGGCTGCTGTGCTGCAGCAGCTCTGAAATTAACTGGCATAATTTTAGCTATTTGCATCATCATTCACCTGCTTCTGTATATTTTGAGGATTTCTTATTTTACCAAAACCAAACTGCGCCAGAATAGCTGTACCAAAGACTGCCCCGCCAATGCCTGATGCTATTCTTAGCCATTTTTGATTACCATATCTTTTTCCTGCAGCATTTTTAATCAAGTCTACCGGATTTTGTGCAACAAGATTAAATTTAGCCATTCTTGTACGGGATGATTTTGTATAGTTGTTAACTGCATCGCCGTTTAAAATATGCTGAGGTTTTGTAAAATCTATATTATTATTGCCTATAATATCCTGAAATCTTTGAATATAAGATTTTAAACGACCTTGGATATTTCCGGAAGCTAAATCTTTTGATGCGTCTAACCCTTTCTGAGTAGTATTATCCAAATTAGGAAGCCAAATTGTACGCATCAAATCTTTATAATACTCAGGATTATTAATCGTATTAAGCTTCAATGTATGATCTGAAGATGTTGCTGTCATTAAAGCTTCTTTACCTTTTGCAAGAATCTCTTTGTCATATCCGCCTTCCGGAATTGGACGTTTATAGACATCAAATAAATGTAAAATTCTATTGAATGAATTATTTGCACCTTGATATCTTTCAACGATTCTTGAAATTTCCAGATTTTTAGAAGAACCTACACCTTTTGAATTATATTTAGCATATTCCAGACGTCCGGCATCATCTAAATTATCCCAATATTTAATACCTGCATACTTATCTTTTTTAACACCATCAAGAAATTCATACAAATCTTTTCTTGATTTAACTGAATTTGACAGAGTAGAAACATCTTCTTTTACAAGCCTGTCAATTGTATTCTTGAATTTTCCAATGTTATTAAGACGTTTTGCAGTATTGTTGTAATTGTTTTCAATTCCTGATATCAAATCTTTCATATGAGAAGCTGTATCATTTTTGCCATTAAGGTTAACTTCCATCTCTGACATAACTTTAGAAAGTTTTTCAATAGCTTTTTGATATTTTACTTCATCTTTTGTCAAAGCTTCAAGTTTCTTTTCAAAGATTTCCTGAGCATATTTATCAGACTCACTGATTTGTTTTAAATCTTTATATTTAATATCAAGTACATCTAAGAGCGTACTTTCAAATTTACCGTAAGAACGAGCAATTACAGTTTCCGGAGCATACTCAATCTTGAACGATTTACATTTATCCAGAACTTTTTGATTTTCTTTAAATTCTCCCATAACTTTTGCAAAATCAACAACATCTTTGATATTGTTTTCACTTACATAATTTGAGGAATTACCTTTAATCTTTTTAGATATGGAGTCTAATACTTCATTTTCATAAGCTTTAAGAGCAGTTTTAGAAATTCCGGACTCATTTTCCATATTCTTTTCGAAAAGTTTTCTAAATTCACCTTTGATATTTTGCAGCTGCTCTTCAGTTATTTCTTTTGAACCGGCTTTTCCTAAGATTTCATTTATTTCAGAAGTTGATGGAACAAAAACTTTTTCTAAAGTTGCCCTATTTCTTGAGGATAAATTTTCCTTAATAGAACCAGCTATATCATCAGCAAGATTGTCAGGAAGCAAATAAGATTTTACTCCATTTTTCTCATTCATAAAGATTTTTTCAAGGTCAGCTTTAATCCCCTCAGAAGCATTTGCATCCATATTTTTTGTAAACAGCTTCATCAGGTTATCAAACTCTGCCTTTGGCAATTCTTGATTTTTATAATTAACTAATATTTTTTCAACATCTTTGCTTAGTTTATTAGCAGGAATGCTATTTATTTGCTCGGACATTTTTTCAGTAACATTAAGAGCATGATTAATTTTAGAATTATAGCGGGAATTTCTTGCTTTTTCTAATGCCGGAGCAATTAACTTCTCCAGCCCGCAGCATATTAAAGCTGAGAATACAGGTACAGAAGCCGCAGTCATCATCCATAGGGTATTATTCTGAATACCAATTTTTCTCATTTGTTCTTTTGTTAAATCATCTCTGTTTTTAACACCTCTAGGGATACCAAGTCTATCGCCTATGATATCTAAATCTTCCCCCGGATAATCCCCTTGATACATATCAAAAGGAATATAATTAGGGTCTTGGAGTACAGATTTTTTACGGCCTTGATCATCAATATATTCTTTTCCGATATCAAATCCCTGAACAATTCTTGAAGGAGCATTTATTGCGACTTGCGGATAAATAGACATTGCTGCTAAAAATGCACCCAGACCGGCATATTCCATGATTCTAACCATAGGATTTTTGGTTCTTGCTGCAAGCATAGTTGCAATTCCGATACCGCCCAGCTTAAGCCCTACATCATTGAGTCTGCCAAGCTGGTGGTCGTTGGCATTTCCCTGAAAACCATCTTTTACCGCCTTCATATCATACGCAATATCTTTAAGAAAATACTTAGGAAGCATTGTCCATGAATCATGAACCAGATGTCCTTCCGGCGGAAGCGGTTTCACATTTTTGTCAGTTTTAATAGTCCCCTTTGCTTCTCTGTAAGGGATATGAGACTTAGTATTTTCAATATTTGGTTGAACAAGATTAATTGCCATACTAAATCACCGTACTTTCTTTTGATTTGTCCATAATATCTTTATTTGCCAATTTTCCCATATGTCTTGCCTTGTAAATAACATTTGCTGTACTTCCTACAGTAAGTGCTGCTGTAAATAACAGCCATGCTTTTCCGGCATGCTTCATAAAGCCGCTTTTGCCTGCATCGCCGGTCCATAGAGATTTGAAAGCCTGACCGAATGATTTTCCGAATGTCTTAGAAATATTTACAAAATTTTCTCCGGCATTTTTCATACGGCTAGCCATTTTGGTACCAAAACCCTCTCCAGGTTTTGCAATATGACGTTTTCTATTTGAAATTGCATCAAAGAAATTAGTCCAGCTGTTCTGAACAGCAAGTCCAACGCCAACGCCAGCCCAAGCATATGATGATAGACTCTTCGCTGTCTTGGTTGTTGAGATAATGCTTTGAATAATAGGAGTTGTTTCTGTTACAGAATCATTCAAATCTTCACCTAATCCAATTTTCTTAGCAATTTTATCGTAATATTCGACCCCGATATCTTTTTGGATTAAATCTTTTCTAAAGAATTCCCTGCTGTCATAAACTTTTCTCTGCTGTATTTGCGGAACTATATTAGCAGCTTCTCCAGCTTCTTTTGGAAGAGGATAATATACATGCTCAATCGGAAGTTCTATATCAACACCGGTGCCCCAGTAAACAGGTCTGGTAACTAAATCGTTAGAGAGTGTTTTAAACAAACCATATAAAACAACCCCGAGAGCCATTTTATTTCCATTAATATTTGCAAGTTTCTGGGATTTCGGGTTCAAATCTTTCAGCAGATTAAATAATCCCATAAACATAGCACTTCCAAGTAAATATGGCACAATCCCCATTGATAAAAATTCATAGAAATCTGAGTTTACATCACCCTTAAAGCCTTTTACAGGATACTGCAAAAATGCATTTGTTGTTTTCTGGTATTTTTGCTGCATTCTTGTACGTAAAGTATTAGGCAAAATTCTGGATTCTACTTCACCGTTTTCTTTCTTCTCCGGTTTAGCTCCAAACATAACATTATTATCTGCTAATTTTACTGCTTTAATCATACGAACCCCATCTGGTACCTATATATTAAAAGTCCCTAAAATTTTATTTTTTGCTATTTAAAAAGCATGAACTTTACATTTTTTTACAATGTTTTAGACATATAAAACACACACAATTAATTTAACAAAAACAAAAAAATAATACAAGAAAAAAGGACTATATTAGTCCTTTTTCAACTATTGCCTTTCTCCTAATTCTTTGTCCATAAGGTAAAGCGAAACCTTGTCTTCGCCAAAGAGTTCAAGGCGCTTAATTATATCGCGTACTGTCTGTTCTTCTTCGACCTGTTCATCTATAAACCAGTCTATAAAAGAAAGAGTAGTTCTGTCGCATTCTTCTTCTGCAAGTTTTGCAACTTTCATGACAGATTCAGTGATACATTTTTCATGTTCAAGTATTTTATTAAATATTGAGATAATTCCATTAAACTCAAATTCAGGAGTTTTTATCTGCTTCAAGGTTACAAAGCTGTTTCTTTCAATCAGATAGTCAAAAAGTTTAAGACCGTGTTCTACTTCCTCCTTAGCCTGTTTCTTTAGCCATGAAGAAAAACCAAATAACCCGAGTTCTTTTAAATATGCAGACATTGAAAGATATAAATATCCTGAAAAGAATTCTTTGTTAATTTGTTCATTTATAATTTCATTAATTTTGTCACTAATCATTCTTATTTTCTCCCCATAAACCGTGTATATTACAGAATTCAATTGCATCAATTTCTTCCGGAAGGCAGGTTATATTAAATTCCGCAATATCACCAGGATTTAAGTACTTAAGATGCAGTTCAGATTTATCTTTTTTATAAATTTCTATAAACTGAATATAATGTTCAGGAAGCATTGGATGAGATTTCACCTGTACAAATCTGTCATTTTCCCTAAATTCTACAATTGGAGCATGCTTCTCACCTGTTTCACTTTTGTCATGCTGAATAGACTGAAGTTTCATAGGCTGGCCGCAGCAAACAAGCTCTCCGGCTCCAGATAGAATAACTTGAACCAGATTTCCGCATACTTCACATTTATATAACTGTAATTTTTCTGTTGCCATATCGATATCCTTTCTGTATTTTATATGTTACCTGCTTACTATTTATTTTCATTGCCGGAGATGGCAATTTATGTTACTATCTAATGTATGGATAATTTTTTCTCTACAAATACTTCACAGGAAAATAATTCTTTAAACTCGCAGTATGATAATTTAAAAGACAACTACGAAAAAATTTTTATTGAAGCTGCTGAAAGTATAAGAAGAGAAATTAATCAATTTAAACCTGATGACAGTGTTTGTAAAAAATGTACTGTAAAAGATTGTAAAATTGAAAAAAAAGATATATTCTCGCCATACCCGATGAACTGTGAATACAGGGACTGGCAGCTTAAGACTTTGACTTTTTTAGCAGGTGATTACAAACAAAAACTCAAAGCTGCATACAAATCTATAATGGATAAGAAAAACGAATACACCTGCAGCAGATGTGCAGCCTGCTGCAAATTAGCAGTAAGCGAATATTCTTACACTCAGCTTAAACAAAGGGCTATGAGAGGAGATAAATTTGCTTCTGACTTTGTTTCAGTTTTCGTACCTTATGAAAATGAAGAAGATGCAAAAAAAGTTAATCCTGAATATTTTGAAATGCTTAATGAGCTTGTCGAGGATAAAACTTACTACTATTACTGTCCTAAACTTGACGGCAACGTTTGTACTATATATGAAAATCGTCCGAATATATGCAGAGAATATCCTCATAATCCGCTTAAGCTGCTGCCAGCATCTTGTTCTTTTAACGCATGGAAAAATGAAGTTGCTCATCAGGCAATGCTTCTAAAAGCAAAAGTGGATATTATAGAATTTTATAAGGAAAAGCTGCAATAATGATATTAGCCGGAATGAAACTTGAAGAAATAGAAGATTTAATGAACAAGCTGGGAGCTACAAAATTTAGAGCAAAACAGATTCATAACTGGCTTTATGCTAAATCCGTTTCCTCAATTGATGAAATGACAAACCTTTCTAAAGATTTTAGAGAACAGCTTAAACAAACAGCTTCTGTGACCGAAACAAAGATAAAAATTAAACAGGTAAGCAGTGACGGAACAATTAAATATCTTGTTGAATATCCTGATGGTGAGTGTGTAGAAACAGTTCTTATGCGCTTTGATAATCGTGCTAATCTGACTGCCTGCGTTAGCTCTCAGGTAGGATGTGCTGTAAATTGTTCTTTCTGCGCAACCGGAAAAGGCGGATTTAAAAGAAATCTTACTTATAAAGAAATTATTGAACAGGTTTTAACAATTCAAAGAGATACAGGGTTAAAGGTTACAAACATTGTTTTTATGGGGCAGGGAGAACCGCTTTTAAATCTGGATAACGTCCTTAAAGCATTAGGAATTTTTAATAATGATTTCCAGATAGGAGCAAGAAGGATAACCATTTCGACAAGCGGGATTATTCCTGGCATAAAAAAACTTGCAGAAATGGATTTGCAATCTACACTTGCAATTTCGCTTCATGCACCAAACCACAAACTGCGTGCAGAACTTATGCCTATTGAAAACAAATATCCGCTTGATGAGCTAAAAAAAGCTCTTCTTGAATACATTGAGAAAACAGGACGCAGGATTACAATTGAATACATTCTTATACATGGTTTCAATGACACTCCTGCTGCAGCTAAAGAACTTGCATACTTCCTTAAAGATATAAAATGTAACATTAATCTGATACCGTATAATTCTGTTATTGAAAATGATTACAAAAAACCATCCGGAAATGATATTATGAAATTCAAATATCTGCTTGAGCATTCAGGTAAAAAGGTTACTGTAAGACTTGAAAGAGGAGCAGATATTGATGCGGCTTGCGGCCAACTAAGAGGAAAACAAGGATAAAACTATGAGCAATGTTTATCAAAAAAATATATCAGCATTAATACAAAAGAATCCGGTACTTGCACGCAGAATTACAGATTATGTTATTAAAGATGTGCCTCAGCTTATAAACGAAAACGGGTTTTACAATCTGGTTTATAAAAATACCCGCCTGCACAATCCTGCGAATCCGTTAGGAGAAGCACAGGAAATATTTGCAAGAGCAGAAAACACACCTGTTGCAATCCATTTAATATATGGTTTAGGCCTTGGATATTTGTTTCAGGTAGCCTCGGCTAACTCTATCGGAACTGTTATACTTTATGAACCTGATTTAAATATTTTAAAAATTGCTTTTACACTTGTAGATTTCTCTAAAGACATTGAAAAAAACAATGTATTCATCGCAGACAACATTGACCTGCTTGGAGAGTATATTCATAAGAAATCAAATACAAAGAATACCCCGCTTATGCTGACAACCAGAGCATATCTGGAATTAAATAATGAAACTTTTGACGAAATGGTTGAAAATATTCAAAGAATGATTGGATCATTCAGTCTTGATTTGAAATACACACAGGAAAAGTTTTATCCACTGACAAGAAGCATTATTAGAAATATACCTCAGCTTCTAAATGAAATTCCGTTAACCGCTATCAAAGATGTATTCAAAGGCAAGACAGCAGTAGTAGTATCAGCAGGGCCTACTTTAGACAGAAACATTGAAACGCTAAAAAAATACAGAGATAATATTATTTTAATTGTTGTGGGAACTGCCATGAAAACTCTGGCAAAACATAATATTACTCCTGATTTTTTATGTATTATTGAGGCCTATGATTCATCTAAACAGATAGCCGGCCTTGATTTATCAGAGGTTAATTTTATAACAGAACCTTACTCAAATCCTAATCTGAGAAATTTCAAATTTAAACAGATTTATTCGCATATATCTCAAAATATGCCTGTTAACTCTATCTGGAGCAGTCTGACAGCTCAAAACATAAATGAATATTTATCAAAGGGAACTGTTTCATATACAGCACTCAATACAGCACGTATTCTCGGATGCTCAAAAATTGTTATGGTTGGTCAAGATTTGGCATACATTGAAGGTCAATGTTACAGTAAAGATTCTGCTTACAAAGACTTGGAATGTAGATATAATAAGGACAATAACAGATGGGAAATTACAGCAAAGAATTTTGAAGAATTTGCAAACTCGCTGAGTAACTCTCCTGACGAAGAAAAGCGCAAAAAAGCTGCAGAAAATCGTTTGAGGAATTTGAACAACTCTCTTTATTATGTCAAAGGCATTAAGGGTGACAAAATTCCTACAGAATCTGTTTATGCAGCATTCATAAAACCGCTTACAGAATTTGCAGAAATGTTCAATGATAGAGAATACATTAATACGTCTATGGAAGGTGCGCAAATTGACGGTTATAAAAACATGCCTCTTGAAGAAGCTCTAAAAGATACTCAGCCTATAGAAACGAGAGAAATAAAATCAGATTATAAGTTGGATTTAACCTCTCTTAAAACCAACATTACAACAGAAATTTCTAACCTTAAAAAAACAAAAGAAGATGTTCTTAACGGAGAAAAAGCTGTAAAAACGCTTAATAATGATTTAAAGAGATATAAAGCTCCGACAGTTGAAGTTTTAAAGGATTTAAAGAAAGTTTCTCAATTATTCTTAAACCTCAGTACCTCTAAGGCCGGCACATTATTTGATTTTATAACTGCATCAGAAAAAATTGATATAGATTATGAGATGAAAATGACCGGAAACTTTACAATAGAAACGTTAACTACACTTATAGCCAAGTTTTCAAACTATTTTAATAATGCCGAAAAGAAGATTGACAGAGTTATACAACTATTATCAAATACGCTGGAGAAACTATGAAAGTTTTAATACAAAGAGTAAAAAAAGCTTCTGTTACAATTGAAAACAAATTATATTCTGAAATTGAGTCCGGCATACTTGCTCTTGTAGGAATAGAAAAAGGCGACAGCACTGAACAGGTAGAAAAACTTGCAAAAAAAATAGTGAATCTACGAATTTTTCCGGATGAAAACGATAAAATGAATCTGTCACTCATTGACACATCAGGAGAAATGTTAATAGTATCACAATTTACTCTATGCGGTGACTGTAAAAAGGGAACAAGACCAAGTTTTGACAAATCAGCACCTCCGGAAGTTGCAAACGAGCTTTATGAATATTTTATCAAAGAGGTTCAATCATACGGAATAAAGACAGGAACAGGTGTTTTCGGCGCAATGATGGAGGTTGAATTAATAAACGACGGTCCTGTTACATTTATGCTGGAGGCACATAATGGATGATTTTAAACACTACACCGTAATGCTTAATGAAGCTGTTGATGCATTAGAGTGTGAGAAAGGTAAGATTTATGTTGACTGTACGCTCGGAGGGGGCGGCCATAGTGAATTAATCTTAAAAAGAATTTCGCCAAACGGCAGACTTATTTCGTTTGATATTGATGATGAAGCAATAAGGCATGCTAAAGAGCGCTTGAAAGATTACCCAAACCTTTCAATAATCAAATCTTCTTATACAAATATCAAAGCAGAGCTTCAAAAATTAGGTATTGAAAAAATTACAGGCGGGGTAATCTTAGACCTCGGCGCATCTTATCATCAATTGACAAAAGCTGAACGCGGTTTCTCTTTTTCAAAAGAAGCTCCGCTTGATATGAGATTTGACATGGAAAGTAATTTTTCCGCCTATGATGTAGTAAATACATACTCGGAAGATGAATTGGTGAGGATTTTTAGTGAATATGGAGAAGAAAGATTTTCAAAGAGAATTGCAAAGAAGATTGTTGAAGTTAGAAGGTCTGAGCCGATTAGAACAACGAAAGAACTTGCTGATATTATTATCGCTGCGACTCCTAGGATTAAGTCTAATATACACCCTGCTACAAGAGTGTTTCAGGCTATTCGTATAGAAGTTAATAATGAGTTAAAAAATGTAAATTTTGTACTGCATGACATATTGGATTTATTAGATAAAGGTGGTATAATTTCTGTAATAAGTTTTCATTCTTTGGAAGATAGAATTGTAAAACAAATCTTCAAGTTTGAGAGCCAGAAGTGCAGATGCAATGAAATGATTTGCAAATGCCCGCCGCCAAGAATCGAATTAGTCAACAGGAAACCGATAATGGCGAGCGAAAAGGAGATTTTGGAGAATCCGCCGTCACGAAGCGCAAAATTAAGAGTCGTTAGGGCTATTTGATGTTGCGGATTTAAACCTTGGGAGCAGAGGAGTATATATATTGGTTTCGGCATTAAAAATCAACAATAAATCTGGGTTAGACTATTTCATAAAAAAACTTGCGGGGGAAAATAAAAAAGAATATCAGGTTCAGGAAAAGACGAAGAAGTCTTTTGTTGATAAGTCTGTTCAAAATCTCGCTGTTAATAGTATAATAGAAGGGTACTTTCCAAAGGAGAATTTAGTCAAAGATATGGCAATAAAACGAGTTAATAAAACATTATGCGTCATATTAAGCTTACTAATAGGTGTTGTTATTGTAAGCTATTACTTTGTTATCTCCTGCGAGATGAAATTAAATGACCTCAGCCGTCAGACTGTCATTCTAAATAATGAGAATGAAGAACTTCAAAACAGACTTGATACACTAAAATCATTCAACAATGTAGATAAAACTCTGCAAGAGAATAATATGCTCCAGAGAGCAGGACAGGTTATTGAAACACCGGAAGTCACAGTTGACACACAGGTTGCGGCAAAACATCGGGTAAAAAAGAAAATTTTTGATTACGCAATAGGTTTTTAAAAATGTTAAAAATAGTATGCGGAGCTGGAAATGAAGATTGCGAGAGTGTTAAAAGACTGGTTTATGTATATGCAAAAGCCGGCTGTAAATATTTTGATATATCGGCAAGAAAAGAAATTTTAGAAGCTGCTAAAGAAGCTGTTTCACTAGCCGGACTTGAAGATGCCCATTTTTGCGTAAGCGTAGGAATCAAAGGTGACAGACATATTACAAAAGCAAAAATTAAAGAAAGCGTATGTATTAAATGCGGTAATTGCTTAAGAAATTGCCCTAATGATGCGATATTTCCGTCAATTATGGTTAATGACAAACGCTGTATCGGTTGCGGAACCTGTGCAAAAAAATGTCCGACAGGCGCCATGACAATGTATGAAAAAGATATTAATGTAAAAGAAATCCTTCCATATATGGTAGAAAATGGCGTTGAAATGCTGGAGCTTCATATTATGGGGCATGACAAAAAGGATTTGGATTACAAGTGGGGTGTAATTAATGATTGTAATCCTAAGTATGCTTCAATCTGCATTGATAGAGAATTTTTCGGTAATAAGGAAGTTATTGACCGCGTAAGAAATATGATTGCTCATAGAAAACCGTATACAACAATTGTACAAGCTGACGGAATTCCTATGAGCGGTTCAGATGACAGCTACAAAACGACCCTTCAAGCAGTTGCAATGGCTGAAATTATCCAGAATGCAAATCTCCCTGTACATATTGTTTTATCAGGCGGAACAAATTCTAAAACAGCAGAGCTTGCTAAACTTTGCGGAATAAATTACTGGGGAATTGCAATCGGCTCCTGGGCAAGAAGAGTCGTAAAACCATACATAAACTCATCTGACTTCTGGGATTGTTTGGAATGCCAGCACAAGAGTATTGAAAAAGCAAAAGAACTTGTTAAAAGCATTTTTAACTTATAATAATTTACAAGAAAGGAGATATTTGTATGAAATGTAACAGTATTAGCTCTATAAGTTTTAGACCTTTTTTTCAGGGAAGGAATGATGTAGATTCCTCAAGAACAGAATATAATGAAGTGCGTAATGAAGGCTTTGGTAGAAACGATTATTCTCAAAAAAAATATAATGAATATGGAGAATTATTGGAAAAGACAGAAGGTTCTATTATATATGGACACCATGTGCCTAGGTGTTCTATTTCCTATAACTACTATCCTGATGGCAAGTTATCTTCTAAAGAGGAAAAAAATGATTATGGGAGTATAATTCGAAAATTCTACGAAAATGGCAAAACAGAATATATAAAAGAGGCAAAGAGGGATATTGAAGAAACATATTCGTATGATAAAAATGGAAGTTTCATTGAGAAAAAGATTGTAAACTACTGTACTAGAGTTAAAAAATTTTTTGATATAAATGGGAAATTGATTAAACAGAAAAAGTTTTAATAAAATAGAGGTCTCATTAAAAATGAGACCTCTATTTTATTCTACTATTATTGAAAACCTTTGACCTTTCTTTGCTGATTCATAATGCTTATATGGATTTGAAACGAAATTATATTGTTTATTGTAATAAACTTTTTTCTTTGGTGCACCTTTAAATATAACATTCTTGATATGTTTCAAAATCATAACACCATTTTTCGAAGTTTTCCCATCCATTATAATCTTTCCGCCATCTTTTTTAACAATACCAAGTTTTCCGCCAATCTCTTTTACTACATACTCGGCTTTGTCTCTGGCGTTAGCGTTAGTAAATACAGTACCAACCGGAATTGCCACTCCTGCGCCAAGCATAATAGCATCAAGTTCTGATTTCGGCAATATTGGAATGTACGGATTATTTGGGTTAATTGTTTCAATATTATTTTCTTCAAAGAATTTTTTGCGTTTTTCTTCTGTACTCAGATCAATTTTATACTCTTTTTGTATTTTATCAAAATAATTACATCTATTTGAAGTATCTACATCACCGGCATTAAACAGAGTTACTGTCATATCACCGTTTGCACTCTGCATCATATAAGCAATCTTAGCAAAATCTTTTGATAGTAACCTTCTTTCTTCCTCTAATTTTTTCAGCTCTGCACTTAATGCTTTATCTGCAGTTTTACTCTTTAATTGCTCATTTATCTCATTTATTCTGTCACCAATATTCCCAAGTCTTGCCGTTGCTTCACTTCTTGTAAAGTTGTGAGCCTTAACCTCAAGAGCATAAGGAGTACCATTATTCAACGGAGCAAGTTCAGGATTACTTCTGTCTTTTAAAGCCCCGTTCATTGCACTCATAACAGTTCTTCTATATTTCGCAATATCAGATTCACCTTCGGTTTCTGTCCAAGGAAGAGCATTTCTGTTTTGAAGGTATACGTTTTTAGCTTTCTCTTCATAACCTGTCATACCAAGTTCATCACCTGAATACATTGTAGGTATACCAGGAAGCCCTTTTAAAAATTCCATAATCATTGAAGCTTTTACTACAGCTGCCTCTGTAGCAGATTTATAAGCAGAATCAATTATAGTTTCTTTATTTTCTATAGGCTTGCCTGATTTAAATTCTGCTTGCTTAACAGCCATTTTTAGAGCGACTTTAAGATCTCTTGCTGCATATCCATTCTTTTTCATTGCAGTTACAGGATCTTCAATACGCTTAAACCCTTCTGTATTAGCTAATACAGTATTTTTATCATATTTTTCTGCAAAAGCTTTGAAGCCTTCATCTAATGATTTCTTAGGGTTTGTTTGGGCATAAGCATCCTTGAGTAATTTTGCAAGCTGAACCGTATATAAACTATACTTGCCATAATCACTCTGACTGCCTAAAATATCTCTTGCATTTGCTTCATTACGTTCTTTTATTTTCGGATCTATATCCTTCCAATCCAAATCACCATGGACTAAGTAGTCAGAAATCTTTAACTCATTAGCTTTCTTTATTACTTCTGCAATTTCTGCATTTGTAAGGGCTACACCAGAGAGCTTCAAAATTTCTTCGAAAGCTGCTTGTAAAGAAGAAAGTTCTTTAATCTTAATTTTCTGCATACTATCAGTAACACCTTCACCGAGATAGTTACCATTAGTTAAGTCAATAAGCGCATCAATTAAGCGTTTTTTATCTTCTTCTGAAATTGATTTTTCTTCATTTATTACATCCATCAAAAGCTTGCTTGTTGCAACGGCTCTTGCTGATGTAGTTAAGAAGTAGTCATTATTATCAACATTTAATCTTAATTCTATTGGCACATCTGCTGCTGTTTTTGCACCAGATAATACTTCTATTGCAGCCTCGCGGGTTTTATGCCCTCTTTCATCTGAGCCAAGAATATTAGCATGGAACATTGACATATCAACTGCCAGACCATGAATCATACGCGGCTTATCATGGTTTCCCATAAAGGTATACAGGTTTCTCAGATAATCAACACTTCTTGTCTGCATTAGCAATTCAAAACGAGCTTTAAAACGGTCATGATTTTCGCTGTTATCAGTAGTACCAGTGTCAAATGAAGGAGCAAAATTCGTTAATAAATCCGTAAAGAAATAAGAATAGGCAGCTTCAGAGGTAATACCTGTTTCGTTAAAGAATTTTACAAAAGTATCAGGTTCTCCATTAAATTTCTGTCCTACATTTGTCATATTATTATAAGGATATGCATTTGAACCATATGTTTCTTGAAGTAATGGTTCTATATCTGTAATTTCAGCAACCAAGTAGGAATTTGGATTTTCTTGTTTTACTCCTTGTACAAATTTCTCCCAAAATTTTATTACAGCATCCCAGTTATCATCAAAAGCGTTATCTTCATTACGGATTGCATCCATATCAATAACATCTTTGCAGGCATCAAGCCTCCAGTCTAAACCGAGACCTGTTCTATCAACAAGAGCCTCAGCGATACGGAAACTGGAAGTATCTGTACCGGATATTCTTTTAGATATTGCCTCTGATACATAAGAAATATCACTATCAGAAAGGTGCTTAATTCCCTTTTCTATTTTCTTTTCTAGTTTTTCAGCCTCATCTTCCGGGCTGCTTCCGTTTATATCAAGAGCCTTTAAGCTAGTTCCTTCTTTCAAAGCTTCATAATCATAAGTTATTTCGCCATTTGGCAGAATTTTTGTCTTAAAATTATCACCGCCTAATGATTTGAGGAAAGCATATTTAGTAATATCCTGACCAACAAGCTCCATTACATATTCGCCGTATTCAGTATAGTCGCCGTTACTATCTAAAAGTTTTTCATTAGCTGTTTGATTGACCTGCTTAATAATTGCGTCAGCAAAGTCTTTAATTTCATTATTAAATAAACTATTTACTCGTTTGTAGTTTTTTACATATGGTTCAACAAGATGCGGATTGTTCTGTTTCATCAAGTCAAATCTTGAAACTCCGACTGTTTCATCCGTTGTTGCTCTGTTTGAGAAATATGATGTAGAAAGTACACCTACAGTATTTTCACCAAATTCCAGAGTATCAAGAGGAAGCTTCATCAATGATTTTACAGTCACATCATCCTTAACCATAACTCCTTTTGGGGCCAACAGATATTGTCCGTTCAAGATATTGCTGAGAGCTTCATTATTTAGTTTAGCTTCTTCCGGCAATTTTCCATCTTTGATTAATTTATTGATGTCTTCAACTGTTTTTGCTTTTCCCACGGTTTGAGCAGTATAAATGGTCTGAATATCTTTAACTTTACCAGTCCAGTATTTTCCAGACTGAATAGTCAAGTCTTGTACTTCTCTAGCACCGCGCTCAATCATTTGTTTTTCATAATCACGTTCAGAACGGCTTACGATTGCCTGCAGTAATTTTTCATCGTAGCCGGAAATACCGTAATTCATTTTTACCATATCAGTGTTAGCATCCCAGGTAACAAATCCGCCCTCTGTTTTCTTATCAATTTTAAAGTTAGAGAACTGAGCTGCCATGATTGTACCATCAGCAGAGTCAAGGTTAATATTCTTACCAAATTTTTTATTTAGTTCATTAATAACATCAATTCTTCTATCATATTCTTTAGGGTCTATCTGGAATATAAAGTTAATTACAGTATCGTCATGGTTATTTATATCAAGCGCTTTGCCTTCTGTTAATTTTTCATAGTTAATTATAGCTTTATCTAATGCTTTTATCTGCTTCTCGCTTGCCTGAGAAGCATCATAAATCTGAAACATTGTTTCTTTTTTAGAATTATAATCAGGATTTACGATTTTTTTATACGTACTATTAGCTTGAAGCTGATAATTATAAGGCGCATTAACAACTCTAAATCTCAGGTTTTCCTTATTTTTAGGGATAGCCCCCAGCCCCAGATTTGAATTTTTCAAACCGCTCATTCTGAACCAGTAATATGATTGAGGAGTTTTTTCCGCCCATCTCAAAGCATACTGGAAGTGAATACCTTCAAGTCCTTCTGAAGTAAATGTACCATCATAAACGTATTTCATCCCATTTGTATACAAATCTCTGAAAAATGATGCAAAGTTTTCTGTATTCCCCATGTTCGGAGAAACCTGCATGTTGTTTTTATTCCAGTATCCGAGAGACCAGCCTTTGGAACCGTTTGCAATCGGAGTAGAGAACATATATTTGTATCCATTTTCCTTCAAGTAAGGAATTGCCTTCTGAGCACCTGCAATACTTCCGCCGTAAATATTAGAAAAGTTTTTTATAACACCTTCCATTTTATTTTGGAAATCTTTATCATAATAGATTTCACCGGTATTTTCTTCTGTAAAACCTCTATACATTGCACCTGGCATTAAAGAATCAGGAGTAATCAAATACCCCGCACCTTGAACTATTGGAGTAGTTCCCTTGCGTGAAACAAGTGTATGTGTATAATTGCTAATAGGATCTCCAACATAATCAAGAGTTTTTGTACCATCTTTTGATTCAACTAAACCAACATTATGCACTTGTAATCGATTTACATATTCGCCATTTTGCTCTTTAACTTTAACACCGGTATCAGCACCTTCCCAGACAACCTTCCCTGTAGATTTGTCTTTTCTAACCACTTTATATGCAAAAGGCGCATCTTTATCTAAGTTAGTAATATCCTGTAAATTAACATCTACACCTTCCGGTTTTAAAGGTATTGTAGCAATTGGAGCCGCAGAAAGCTTATAGTTATAGTTTTCTGTCGGCGCAGCGCTGAAAATCTGGATTTCGCAGTTTTCTTTTTCACTGTTAAATGGAAAATTAAAACGCATTACCGTTTCGCCCAAATCATTCTTTACGTGCTGGTAGCCTTTAAACCCGATATTCTGTACACTATTAATTTTATTTACAAACACCTTCTGAAACTCCTTCTAAATATATAAAGAATGTAAAAAAATATTTTTTGCCATTTATCCGGCATGTAAATTAAAAATTTTACAAAATTTAATATTGTATATAATACACATTACCACTAAATTTCACATTTAATTATATTACATAAATATCAAATTTCAATTTCTATTTTATATAATGTCTGCCTGAGTATACTACCTCTTTCCAGGAGTTCAATTCCTTGAATTTTTCAAGAATTTCTCTGGTTCTTCTTGCTGCTGAATTTATAAAACCGGCATTTACACTGAATAGTTCGCCCAGAGAAAGTTTTTTGATATCATGACTATATTTCTCGCCAAGTATTGAGAGCTTTGTCATAATATTTTTAATCTTATTTTTGTCCCCCCATATTACTTCATAAAAATCCTTCTCCCGCTCTGTCCATATTTTTCCCATAATTTTATCGATGCTGTCGAGAGTTTTATATGCAAGGTAGAAACATGCCAGTACAGATTTATTATTTTTTCCTTCTGACTCGTTAATAAAACTTTTTTCACTGTCATTATCAATTTCTTTTAGCAATTTTACCGCACTTTCCTCAGTCGGAGTATCACCCAGTTCGATATTTTTATACTTTATACCGTATTCTGCAGCAAGATTTTTTAATTGTTTATTCTCTTTATCAATCTGGATAATTTGTGAATAACCTTTATGCCTTAAGTACTCCAAATCTTCTCTTTGTTTCTCAAGATTTTCTGAGGTTATTTCACCTGTGCTAAACTTTGAATCAATATAGAACAAATCTTTAATGTTACTATAGTTTTTAGGATTAAATACTGTTTCCAAATATTTTTGTGCAGGCAAATCCCAGCTGCGTTTGTATCTAAGACCGTTAAGAAGCATTTTATCCCACGTTGCCGGTTCGTTTTTATAAATATCAAGTGCCCGTTTTATTGTATCGCAGTATGATTTGTAAGGATCATCCGTAAGGAAAAGAGATTTTTCAGTTTTAAACCCGAGAATTTCTTCGTCCCTGCCTTCCCGCGGATCTACAATAATTTCGGCAAGCCCTCCAGCGTTAGATACTATCGGAATTGCACCCATCCTCATCCCCTGAAGCTGAACTAGTTCAAAAGGTGCAAATCTGCTGGGAATTAAAACTGTGTCCGATCCTGCATAAAACTGTGAAATATTGTTTATAAAACCGTCACACAAAACTGCCCTGCCCGGATATTTATACACTACATTCTCCAGATACTCTTTTATAAGAGCATAATCTTTACTAAAATCCGGCCCTGCAAGAATTATTTGTGCATCCTTTTCTTCTTCAAGCAATTTTTCTGCTGCTTTTATTACAATATCAACTCCCTTCTGCTGTGGATCGTATCGTGTAATAAAGGTCGAAACGAGTGCATTCGGGTCATTCTCAAGGAAACCATACTGCCTTGCACCTACTGTTTTATTAAAAGCAGTTTCCTTATCTGGTACCTTGGCCCCTAAAATTTCCTGAAGGTAAGATTTATTCATAGCTTTACCGGTTTTATAATCTAACAAATTGGAATTTGTTTCAAGCTCTTTTTCATTAGCAGAAAATGGATACTTAACAGGGTTAGTTGTTTCTTTTTCAGTTGCAGCAGGGTTATGGAGGCTGTAATCCATACCGATTGTTATGCCAAAACTCTTAAGCCTTTCTAAGTTCATCAGGTTAGAAACACCATCTGAATACCTGTCTTCCTCTGCTAATTCTCTTATGTATGTATCAGAACAACTTACTATTGAATCTGATGTCCTAACTGCAGGTACATAAAAGTTATAATATTGTTTAAACCACCCCTTTTTAGGAAAACTGTCCATAACCATACTATCCATAAATCCAAGATGATTTGTTGTGTATGGAATATATTTTTCATAATTTTCAGCAACTTTTAAATAAGCCGCTTTATAATCACCTCTCGAAATTTCTTCATTAATATTTAAAAGATGTAACTCGCCGGCTCTAGCTTCAACTGCTCTGCTGATTTCTTCAAGAAGAGCCCTTACACGCGGTTCAGCACAATGTTTGTCAAGTTCCTGATTGTTCAAAATATATGGTGCAGCTACCGGCGCACCTACACGCCCCTGATAGACAGGCCCGAAATTATTTATATTTGCTATTTTAATTTTATCCTTATAAAACTCATCCTTACTCATAGCTTCAATAATCGGTGCAGTTGTCCATTCATATGACATAACGTATTTAGGGTTAAAATCTTCAGCATCTTTTAGTTTTTTAAGAGCTTCAAGTCCTGCTTTACAGAAAGCTTCCTGATTTTTAACCTGATCCATTATCCAACCCTGATACTCTGTTTTGTTATTAGAAACATCATCAGGACAATAAAGAACATACACAGGAAACTTTACACGACTGTCATTTACCTTAAAAATCTTCCCTTTCCCGCTTTTTGTACCATAATCGTAATCAAAATCTATTCCAAGATCATCAACAGGAAACTCCTTGCCTTTTGGTGTTCTATATATCTGCTGTCCCTTATCATTGACAGGAACTCCGCCCTGAGCATTAAGCAGAGGAATTACACATCTCACATCCATACCGCGTTTATTTAACTCCGGTGCAAGTTCGCCTACAACATCAGCCATACCGCCTGTTTTATTTATCGGAACTGTTTCAAAAGAAACAAATGCAACCTGCTTTGGATTTTCTCCGCCTTTAAAAGCGATTGTTGAATATTTATTTTGTAATTTCTCAGATTTTTTTGCACGTATCCTATTTGTATAACCGGTATTATTTACACTTACAGCTAATATCATCTTTTACCTCCGTTCTGGAGTATCCATTTCCAGCAGCTTGTTATTATCTCATCTATATTTTTTTGAGGCGCCCATCCAAGATCTTTTTTAATTTTTGTATTATTGGCAATTAAACTTGGAACTTCGTCTTCTAATGCTGCTCCTATACGAAGCTTTAATTCCTTACCGGTTATATCAATACTTTTTCTTATAAGCTCACCCAGAGAAGTTCCCTTACCGGTACCTAAATTATAAGTTTGAGAAGCTGTATCCGGTTCTAAAAGCTTTGCCGCAGATTTACCAATTGCCTCTGTAACATCATCAACATGAATAAAATCTTTTACACATGTACCATCCGGAGTAGGATAATCATTTCCCATTAATGTAAACAGCCTATTATCCTTTATCAAATTTAGAAGTACCGTTATTACATTTTTACCAATATCCAAATCATTAAACCCGTGAGCTCCGGCGACATTAAAAAGTCTTAGGATTGTAGATTTTAAACCATAAACCTTGTAATCATTAATCAATTGTTCTGTAATGAATTTTGTTTTTGCATAAGGGGTTTTGGGAACTGGTGTTCTTTTTTCGGAAACTCTTCCTTGAACAGTTTTGGGATAAATTGATGCTGTTGAAACATACAAGATATTTTTAACATCATTGTCAAGCATAGAGTTAACAAGATTTCTTGATGCAATAACATTGTTATCATAATATTTCCTTGGATTAACTATTGATTCGGAATTATATGTTGACCCTCCAAGGTGGATAACTGCATCCACAGGCTTATTTTCTTTTAAAAGTTTATTGATTTCTGCTTCATTAGTCAAATCAAAATTTGCAAAAGAACATAAACTCTTATCAGTCTTATAGCGGTTTATCTCTGCAATAATAGTATCTAGATACTCCTGTTTATATTTATCTCTGCAACACACTATACAATTAACCCCGTCATCTGCAAGTTTGGGGACCAAATGACTTCCAATATATCCTGAACTGCCGGTAATTAATACATTCGGATCATATATACCTTTAAACCCTAAATTACCGGAATTTATTTTACCTATTAACATACAGACCCTTCCTAATAATTCTTTTCTTCCTCTGCTAAAATTGCAAAGTTAATTTCCCTTAATTTATTCCATAAAGTATCTTTAAATACCTTCATATCCTCTAAATCGCTTTTAGCTTTCATAATAATCTCTGCAGCCACACCGGAATTAGAGTAATTATTCAAAAGATCATGATAATTTTCTATAACCTTTTGCACTTCCCTATATTTTAAGAGAGTTTCAATTTTTTGTTTCTGCAAAGAATCAAATACAGCAACATTTTTATCGCGAATGCTGTCCAAAAATTTTAAATCTCTGGCTGATGCCTTGCAAGACAGCTGGTTGGTTTGTAATGTAACTTTCAAGACAGAACTCCTTTCTTTAAAAAGGATAAACCGCCTAAAAATAAAATTTGCTAGTTAATGAGAACTATTTTTTAAATATCCACTCCAGACATCATATTAATAAGCGTATCGATTGTATTCTGCATATTAACGCTGTCTGTAGTTCTTTGCTGTAAGAATGCATTGATTTTAGGCATCATTTCAATAGCAATATCCAGTTTCGGATTAGTTCCAGGCTGATACATACCAACGTCAATCAAATCTTTATTTTCCCTGTACATTGCCATAATTTTACGAAGTTTAGCAGCAGCCTCTTTATGCGGCTGGCTGGCAATTGCAGACATAAGTCTTGAAATACTGCCCAGTATATCGATAGCAGGATAGTGGTTAGCTTCTGCAACTTTTCTGGATAAGAAGATGTGACCATCTGTAATACCACGCACAGTATCAACGATAGGATCATTAATATCATCACCTTCCATAAGTACGGTATAAAAAGCTGTTATTGAGCCCTTTGGACTGTTTCCAGCCCGTTCAAGGACTTTTTGAAGCCATGAAAATATTGAAGGCGGATAACCTTTCATCGTTGGCGGTTCACCAATTGAAAGTCCAACTTCACGTCCGGCCATCGCACAACGCGTTACAGTATCTGTCATCAAGAAAACCTTTTTACCCTGATCCCTAAAGTACTCACAGACTGCTGTTGCAGTTAATAAACATTTTTGTCTGATTAGAGGCGGCTGGTCACCTGTTGAACAGACAAGTACTGATTTTTTCATACCTTCAGGGCCAAGAGCGTCCTCAACGAATTCTTTAACCTCTCTGCCGCGTTCTCCTATTAGCGCAACAACGTTTACGTCTGCATCAGAATTTCTAGCAATCATACCGAGAAGTGTACTTTTACCGACTCCAGAACCGGCAAACAAGCCCATACGCTGTCCGCAGCCGAAGGTTAAACATGAATCAATCGCCCTTACACCTGTAGAGAACATTTCTGTAATAATAGGTCTTTCAAAAGGTCCCGGCGGCGGTCCTTCTACAGGACGCCAGAGGGCACCTTCAATATCCATAGGTTTGCCGTCAATAGGATCACCCATAGGACTGATTAATCTACCCAGCAAAAAATCACCCACAGGGATTATAATAGGTTTGCCTGTTGTTGTAACAAGACTTCCCTGACCGATTCCTGTGCCGTCATAGAGCAAAAGCAATTGTGCGGCATCACCCTTAAACGCAACTACTTCCGCAGGCTTCTTTTCGCCGTTTGCAGCTTCTATATAGCACAAGTCGCCAATCTTCAATCCCGGAAGTTTAACTTCAACAGTAAGCCCGACAAGCTTGGAAACGCTGCCTTTAAATTGATACAAATCAAGGTTATCAATTTTATCGCTTACGCGGGATTTAAGATTATCAATAAATTCCTGATCTACTCCATCCATATTGTTATTTTAGCATAGATTAGCAGAGTACGCTAATACATTTGCCCTAACCGCGGGCGCAGATTGTCTGTGCTACATAAACGCCTGAAGCAGAAGCCTGTATTAAACCTCTTGTTACACCAGCACCATCGCCGATTGTAAACAAGTTTTTAACCCCTTCTGTTTCAAGTTCATTAGTTAATTTAACTCTGGCAGAATAGAATTTCACCTCAATACCATAAAGAAGTGTATATCTGGAAGCCGTTCCTGGTGCAATTTTATCAAGAGCAAACAGCATTTCAATAATACTCTTCATTTGTCTGTAAGGGATTACAAGGCTCAAATCACCTGGAGTTGCACAGCTAAGAGTTGGTGTTATGATACTTGACTTAATTCTGTCTGGTGTTGAACGTCTTCCTTCCAGCAGATCTCCAAATCTTTGAACAAGTATTCCGCCTGCAAGCATATTAGCAAGACTTGCAATATGCTGTCCATAAGCAATTGGTTCTTTAAACGGCTCTGTAAATTTCTTACTCACCAGAAGAGCAAAGTTTGTATTATTTGTCTTGATATTAGCATAGCTGTGCCCGTTAACTGTCGCAATACCGTTATAATTTTCCTGAACAACTTCTCCGTTAGGATTCATACAGAAAGTTCTGACTTCATCCCCGAATGTCGGTGAATAGTATACAAGCTTAGATTCATACAATTTATCTGTCAGAGGTGCAAATACAGGTGCAGGAAGTTCAACCCTGACCCCGATATCAACAGCATTGTTAACCATGCCTATTTTATTTTTAGCAAACTCATGTGTAAGCCAGTCAGCCCCTTCTCTACCCGGCGCAATAATTGTATATTGAGCTCTTATGGTTTCTCCGTTATCAAGTACAATTCCCTTAACTTGTTCGCATTCGACAATCAAGCTTTGAGCTGTAACATTATTGAGTATAGTAATTCTCTCATCAAGAAAATCCTGCATATGTTTTAGAACATCAAGACTTCTTTCTGTTCCAAGATGCCTTACAGGAGAATGTACAAGTTTTAATTCTGCTAGAGCTGCTTCTCTTTCTATTTCCCGAAAAATTTCCATGTCTGTACCGAAAACTTCGTCAGTAGCACCATGCTCCAAATACATGTTATCAGCGTACTTAATAAGCTGTTCAACTTTTTCTCTTGACATATAATCTACGAGGTGGCCGCCAACATCAGGCGTAAGTGTTAGTTTACCATCAGAAAATGCACCGGCTCCGCCCCAGCCGCATAAAAGACCGCAGCGTTTGCAGTTTACGCATTTTGGCGAACCTTCTCTAATCGGACATTTACGTTTTTCTATTTTTTGCCCTTTTTCAATAAGAATAACTTTCCATTCCGGACGCAGCTTAATTATCTCAAGCGCAGAAAATATTCCGGCAGGACCAGCGCCGATGATTGCAACATTATACATTGATAATACTCCTAACTACCCTATTACTTATTTACAATAGCTTAAACAGGTTATGAAATCAATATATACTCATATTCTTTGTGATTATATACTTCTAATTCTTGAGAATAATTTTTGTCAAATTCGCTTACATTTCTTTACATACTAATTGCTAAACCTCAATTTTTATGCTAAAATAGACCCATAAAAGTGGTGTAGAAAATTAACTGGTATAATTCACGGTTTTTATATATTGGTGTGTTACTTATAATATAGGAGAAAAAACGATGAAACTGATTTCTAAAGAAACAAAGACAGTTAAATCTGCATTTAGTGACGAATTCGAAAACTACCTAAAAAAACAACAGGTTAAAACAACTTTCAATGGTTATGAAATTCAATCATTCTCATGGTATAGAAAGGCTTTGGGATTAGCATAGGAGTTTTACAGAGATTTAGGGAGTATGAAAAATTTAATCTAAAGGACAGAACTGCTGGTTGTGTGTAGTTTTGTCCTTTTCTAATGGACTTTTTTCGTACCAACTTCATAGCCTGGAATCATAAGTGCGAGAGGAACAATTCTGGCAATAGAATGTACATACTTATTATCAGATATATAAGATGCTGCAACAACCATATCATCTACGTGAGCAGAAAAATCTGTTGCCTTGACACCTCTTTCGTTTTTATTCCTGAACAATAGATTACCGAGCTTGTTCATAAGAATATTGGCTACATAAACTCCTGTAAATATACCGGCAATTGCAGAAGCTGCCTGAGCTAGCTTACCAAACTTCTTACCGAACTTAGCAAAAGTTTCTACTGTAATAATTGGTATGGAAATATTACCAAGCTGCATGACTGTTTCACGTCGTTTTGCTTTTCTATTCTCAGGATTTTTATCAACCATATATCCACCGGCAAGCCCACCTATACAAGAGCCTGCTCCAATAGTTATAACTTCTTTATCGTGGAATTTTACATTTGCTAAGAAAGATTTTTTAATATTTTTAAGCATTTTAGCAGGGTTAAGTGAATATCCTGATTTTTTGGCCAGTAATGCGCAGCTGGCAGCAGTACCCAAAACAGTCATTCCTGTTATGACAGCTCTTTCTTTTTTTGAGTAAGAATTCTCACCATGAGATTTTCCAAGATGCTGAAAATTTTGTTTATTTTGACTAATAGGACTAATGTTCATACTACTACCTTCCGGTTATAGTAAAACACCAAAATAATCAAAATTGCTCATATGTTAAATTTTCTTAACATACAGGAGAATAGAATTTAGATATTTCTTCAAAATATTTTTCTAAAGCCTTGTAGCCGTTATAAATTTCACTGGTAACCGTTGAATATCTGCTGGCAACAATATATTTAAGTTCTTTACATCTTATTTGCAATAGATTATCAGCATCTTTTCTCAATAGTTCGTTATTTGAAGTAGACCATTTTTTCAAATATGATAATTCTTCATTTATTTGCTTTATTGTAGAGTATTCAAGTGTATTAAAGTCGTATTTCTTTAACAATTGAACATCCGCATTGGTTATTCGGCTCTGAACTGCCTGAAATCTATAAACTCTTTTGATAATAACATAATTATCTGCAATTCTTCTGTGGGAATAAGGAACAGCACTTTTGGCCAGTAATGCAGACGTTGACAATGCTGTAAACGAATCATCATCTCTTGATAAAGTACTCTGAATCGGATTAACCGTCACAATCTTCTTATTATCCACGTCAAAACTCCTTTCCTCCCGTATATGACAATCTTATACTAATAGCAAAGGTTTGTCACTATAATTTGAAACAATATTTACATAATTATACAAAAAATTAAGAATTAACACTGTCCAGCAGTCCGATAACATTTTGCGCTTTAAGGTTTCTGGATGATGCTAAAAGAGTGGCAGATGCCTGTTGTAAGATCTGGTAACGGATGTAATTTGAGGACTCCTCTGCTATATCGGCATCTCGCATCGTTGAACGGAAGGATATTAAATTATTTAACTTTATTGACTGTGCCTCTGATACACTCTCCAAACGGTTGATTGTATTACCGATATTTAACAATTGATCAGATACACTACTTAACATTTCATCTATTGACTCTAGGC
>CEAB01050886.1_pt1 | contig 52806 bp, 30 predicted proteins | sample 557651 | NCBI WGS metagenome assembly CEAB01 (sample SAMEA3182046, study PRJEB8094) | gut metagenome | biome: human; feature: gut; material: Stool; isolation source: human stools | place: Canada | collected 2011-11-15 | reverse complement strand
TTGCGCCTAAAACGCTACGCGGACAAGCTCGCGCCCGCGTTTTCGACGGCGCATCCGCCGCCCGTTCTTCTTCCCGCTTTTTCGCAATGCGGAACGATTGTGCGCTTCGCGCAACAATGATTTTGATTCCTTTTACTCGGTTTTAGCAGGCCGTAGGCCTGCGGGATCGCACTGCGAAGACGGCGAAAACCGACGGCCGTATTTTACAGCAGAACGAATTTTTCGAAAAAAAACGCATGTCCGACCGGGTGTGCCTGCTGCCTTGTTGCGTATTAGTATTAAAAGCCGGAAGTCCGATGGAAAAAATAGATAAGGAGCTGCTCAGGCATTACCTCGAACACGGGGGCGATGCCGGCGTGCGCGAACGGTTGCGCGAATGGTTTCTCGAACACGACGCCGAGGAGGAATTTACCCTGCGGGAAGACGATCCCGTGAGCGGGGAGCTGTACGCCTTCTGGGGGCGTTCGCTGCAACGGTCTGCGCCGCAGCGGACGCTCGACGAGCGTTACCGTGCTCTGGCCGGGCGGCTCTTCGGCCGAAAACTCCGCCTGCAACGGCTGTGGCGGAGGCTGTCGCAGGCTGCGGCGGTGCTGCTCGTGCCGCTCATCGTCTGCGCCTATCTGCTCGCGTCGCGGCAGGTCGCGGAGCAGCCGGAGTGGGTCGAGGTCTACGCGCCCTACGGGCAGACCCGCTGCATCACGCTGCCCGACGGGAGCCGCGTATGGTTGAATTCGGGGACCTATGTCTTTTACCCCGACCGTTTCGATCGCGAGCGGCAGCTCTTCGTCAGCGGCGAAGTCTACATGGACGTGACCAAGGATCCCGAGCGGCCCTTCCGCGTCGATACGCGCAACGTCAGTATCCGAGTGTTGGGAACCCGTTTCAACCTCCGCTCGTACAACGAGGACAAGTATGTCGAGACGTCGCTCGTGGAGGGAAGCGTCGCGCTGGGGTTGAAGCGCGACGGCGGCGCGACCATCCTGATGCGTCCGGGCGACAAGATTCTGGTCGACAACGCCACGAACGCGGTCGTCCGCGAGCGGTTCGACTGTGCGCACTACATCTCGTGGCGCGACGGTTTCCACGTCTTCCGTCACAAGACGCTCGGTGAGATCGCCCGCGATCTGGAACGTATGTTCGACGTGCAGATCGTCATCCGCGACACGTCGCTGCTCGGCGAGGAGTATTTCGCCACGTTCGCCAGCGGCTGGGAGATCGACGAACTGCTCGACGCGCTGAATATCCACCACACGCTGCACATCCGGCGCGACGGCCGCATCATCGAGATCGAGCGCGCCCGCCGGTAGGGGCCGTATGACGCACCGAAGCCGACTGTTGAAAACGAACCTGAAACACGCATATATGCCTATGGGAAAGGAATGATGGAAAAAGCCGGAAAATGTCGTTGCCCATTTTCCGACTCGGAATTTTGAGACCTAAATTAAATCTGCAAAACCTGAACAAACCTATGAATTATCTCTACACGAACCGAAGAAGCGTGGGAATATTCGGAGGCCTGCTGTTGCTGATCCTCTTCTCATGCTGCGGAATCGGGAGAGCGGCGGCCCAACAGCAGGGCGCCGAACAGCGCATCACGCTGTCGATGCGCGACACCGCGATTTCGGACATCCTCGAAAACATCACCAAACGTTACCAGTACGCCTTCATCACCCGCACGGCCAACGTCGATACCAACGCCCGCGTTTCGATCGACGTGGTCGACGAACCGCTCCGTGCGGTGCTCGACCGGATTTTCGCAGGGCAGAAGGTCGCCTTCGAGTTCGACGGGCGGCTGGTGCGTATCTCCAAGGCGGCCGTACCCCCCCCCTCCTCCGCGTCGACGATCGCGGTTTCGGGCGTCGTGCGCGACGGGTCGGGCAATCCGCTGGCGGGCGTCACGGTCATGGTGGCCGGAACCTACAAGGGCGTTACCACCGACAACGACGGGCGCTATGCGCTGCGTGTCGACGGCGAGGCGTCGGTGCTGCAATTCCTCTATCTGGGCTATAAGAACGTCGAGGAGACCGTCGGCAAACGCACGACGATCGACGTGGCGATGGAGGAGGATCTCAAAATGGTGGACGAGGTGGTCGTCATCGGTTACGGTACCCAGTCGCGCAAGACGCTGACCACCTCGATTTCCAAAATCGACGGCGACAAGCTCTACGGCGCTCCCGTCTCGACCGTGGGCGACGCCCTCAAAGGCAAGGTCGCGGGTCTGCGGGTGGCCACCAACAGCTCGCTTTCGGGCGAGGCGCCCCGTTTCCTGATCCGCGGCGGATCGTCGATCAACATGGGCAACGACCCGATCTACATCGTCGACGGGGCGCTGCGCGACGACCTGAGCGGCGTCAACCCCAACGACATCGAGTCGATGGAGGTGTTGAAGGACGCCGCTTCGGCCGCGATCTACGGCGCACGCGCATCGAACGGCGTCATCATCGTCACGACGAAGAAGGGCAGCCCCTCGCAGGGACCCCAGGTCGTCTTCGACGTACAGGTGGGTTTCTCGGCGCCGACCAAGAAGTGGGACCTGCTCAGTTCGCGCGAGCAGATCGCGCTGGTGCGTCCGGCCATCGCCAACATCTACGCCAAGTCGACCGGCACGCTGGCCGCCAGTTCGTGGCTGGACGGCGCCAATGTCGCCGTGGGAACAGGGAACACGTCGAACAGGAACCAGTTCACCACGCGCTATCTGGAATACGGCGGTACGGTGCCCGACGGCTACGAGTGGATGTTCGATCCGCTCGACAACAGCAAGGTCATCATCTTCACGGATACCGATTTCCAGGATCAATGGATGAGCGAAGCCTTCTGGCAGAAGGAGTACATCGGCGTCAACGGCGGCAGCGACAGGATGAGCTACGCCGCGTCGATCAGCTACCTCGACGACGGCGGCGTCTTCGCCATGAGCGACTACGACGTCTTCACCACGCACGGCAACGCCAGCTTCAAGATCACCAAGAGCCTCGAAGCCTCCACGACGTTCGACATTTCGCGCCAGCGGAGCAGCAAGTTCGTGGACAACTACTTCAACGCCTTCGGCCGGGGAATCATGTTCGCCCCGACGGCGCGCGGCTTCGACGAGGAGGTCGGCTGGATGTCCAGCGGCGGCAACGCCAACGCCCAGCTGGCCTCGTTCTACGAAGCATTCTACGACCGCGAGGCCGCCACGGATCGCATTTCAAGCACCTTCAATCTCAAATGGCGGATCATCGACGGGCTTACGGCGACGGCCCAGTACAACTATTACGGCAACAACTACCGCGGCAGCTACTACGCCCGCGGCGAGGTCGACGGCTACCCGAACCTCATCAGCCAGACGCGTTCGACTACCGAGACGCGCACGCAGACCGTCCGCGACACCTTCACGGCGCACCTGGCCTTCAACCGTACCTTCGCCGACAAACATACGGTAGGGGCGACGCTCGGTTACGAGCTGATGAGCCAGCGTTACTGGTACCTCACCTCCAACTCGACGGGTTCGGCTTCGGACGACGTGCCCATTCTCGATTCGGGCATCAACTTCAAGGCGTCGAACAAGGACGAAAAGCAGGCGCTCATGTCGTTGTTCGGCCGCGTGTCGTACGACTTCGCACAGAAATACATCGTTTCGGCCACGTTCCGCTACGACGGCTCCTCGAAATTCGCCAAGGGCAACCAGTGGGGATTCTTCCCGGCGGCTTCGGCGGCGTGGGTCATCAGCGAAGAGCCCTTCTTCGAGGGGGTCAGACGCACGATGAACAACCTCAAACTCCGCGTGTCGTACGGTCAGACGGGTAACAACGGCATCGGACTCTACGACACCTACGGCGCCTTCGCCACGGGGCAGTACAACGGCCATACGACCTTCCTGCCGTCGGCCATGCAGAACGCCGACATGCAGTGGGAGTCGACCACGCAGCTCGACGTGGGGCTGGACGTCGGGTTCCTCAACGACCGCGTGCGCTTCATCTTCGACTACTATAACAAGAAGACCGACAACATGCTCTTCTCGATCACCATGCCCGACACGGGCCCCTATTCGAGCGTGAAGGCCAACGTGGGCAGCGCCCGTTTCTACGGTTTCGAGGCCGAACTGAACGCGGAGGTGATCCGTACCAAGAACTTCTCGTGGAACCTCGGGTTGACCTACTCCTACAACCGCAACAAGGTGCTGTCGCTGCCCGAGGAGTACGCCTACGACGAGGTGGACATGTACGGCAACCCTACCGGCCGGAAGGCCTACCGCATAGGCGGCTACAAGATGTCGGAGACGGGATACCGATTCGGCGGCACGGCCGTCGGCGAGTCGCTGGGGCGTATCTACGGCTACAAGATCGACCACATCATCCAGACCGAGGCCGAGGCCGACGCAGCCTATTACGACGCCCTGTCGAAAGGCCACCGCGTGAGCGACGGACAGCAGATTCCGGGCCGCAAGGACGCCGGTGACTACGAGTGGTGCAACCGCTACGGTTCGGCGCGCGATGCCGACGGCAATGAAATCATCAATGCCGAGGACATGTTCTACCTGGGCAACGTCGTGCCGCACTCGACGGGCGGTATCAGCAACACGTTCCGTTACAAGCGGCTGACGCTGTCGATCTACCTGGATTATGCGCTCGGACATTCGATCTACAACTACATGAAGACCCGCATGATCCAGAACACGATCGGGCAAAGCAACTCGGCCATCGCCTCCTACGTCTACGACTGTTGGAAGTACCCGGGCGACACGAATGCGAAATACGCCCGCTATTTCCCCAACGACGGCGATTACGGCAATGCCAACTGGGGCCGCGCCTCCGACTTCAACGTCGAGAAGGCCGATTACCTCTGTCTGCGCGACGTGTCGCTCTACTACGACCTGCCGGAACGGTGGGTGCGCAAGCTGCACATGAAGAAGCTGACGGTGGGCATTACCTGCAATACGATCGCCTACTGGACGGGCGTCACGGGTGCGATCAACCCCGAAACGGGTATGGGAGCCACGTCGAGTTCGGGCCACTACACCTCGGTGTCGACGGCCAATTCGAGCTCCGATTCGCGGCCGAACATCTTCCCGCCTACGAGCAAGTTCCTCTTCAACCTGAAAGTCACCTTCTAAATCGGATCAACCATGAGAATCGAAAGCAGCATAAAGGGATGGTTCGCGGTCGTCGCGGTATCCGTCTCGGCCGTATCCTGCGACATGCTCGATATAATGCAAGACAATAAGCTGTCGGTCAGCAACATGTGGAAAACAGCGGAGCAGGTCGAAGGTTCCACCTACGGCATCTACTCCGAGCTCCGCTCGAATTTCGTCCAGAGCCAGATCAACGTCTTCTACTGGGGCGAGTTGCGCGTGGGCGAATACATGTGGGGGCCGTCGTCGCTCTTCAACGTATGGGTCGGCCGCGAGGTGATCCAGAACACGATGACGGCCAACATCACCTCCTGCGGGTGGTCGGGCCTCTACTCGGCGATCGATCAGGCCAACGCCGTGCTCAAATACGCGCCCGACACCGCGATCCCGATGACCGACGCCAAGCGCAACTGGGCGATGGGACAGGCCTATTTCGCCCGTGCCTACGCCTATTTCTGGGCCGCGCGCCTGTGGGGCGACGTGCCGCTGAACCTGCGGCCGATCGAATCGGTCGACCAGCCCGAGACCTACCCCGTGCGTGCGCCGAAAGCCGACGTCTATGCGCGGATCGGCTCCGACATCGAATCGGCTCTGGCGCTCTCCGACGCGCTCGGATCGGACAAGTATCTGGCTACGAAGACGGCCGTGCTGATGCTCAAAGCGGAGTATTGTCTCTGGATGTACTCCGCCCAGAAGGGCGGCGACGCCTACCTGGACGGTGCCGAGGATGCGCTCGAAGCGATCGGCATCTCCCCGTCGCTGCTGTGCGACGACTACGGCCAGATTTTCGACCGCATGGCCGACAACGCGAAGCCTTCGAAGAACAGCAAGGAGGTGGTCTTCGCCCTCTACAACGACCAGACCGAATCCAAGACGGGCGGTTACAGCTGGTATTTCGCCTTTCCCGAAGCCTACGTGGCCAAGGGTTATCAGGGCAATCCCGTGCCGATCTACGAGACGCAGTGGCTCGACTACGGCGAGGGATTCCTCGCAAAACTCCGCGACAGCCGCGACAACCGGGGCGACACCCGCGTCAAGTACAATCTGGGCGAGGGCGACTACGGTGCCGACGGCGGCCGGCTGACCTTCTGCCGCAAGTTCCTCGGCGACATGAGTGCCGGCAAGATGGTGCTCGACGCCGATCTGATCTACTATCGTGCGGCGCTGGCCGTGATGATGGATGCCGAGTTGAAGTACTACCGCAAGGACTACGGCGGTGCGCTCGAATCGCTGAACATCATCGCAAAACGTGCTTACGGAAAAGACGACTACTATACCGATGCCTCGCAGGAAGCCGTGCTCGAAGCGCTCGTGGACGAGTATTTCCTCGAATTTCCGGCCGAGGGCGTCATCTGGTGGGCGCTGATCCGGCTCGACAAGATCTGGGACTACAACGACTACCTCGCGGCGAACCGGAACAACACGAACATCCTTCTGTGGCCGATCTCGAAATCCGCGCGGGACAAGAACTCGAATCTCACGCAGACCGAGGGCTGGTATTGATACACATCTAATTCGACAGGAACATGAAATCTACGATAAAAACAGCGGCATGGATCTGTGCGATCCTGCTCGTTTCGGTGTCGTGCTACGACGACGGCACCGATTGCTTCGACACCGCGACGCGGATCTCGCTCTATCCCGACGTGGAACTTTTCAATGCCGACGGCACCACCGCATCGGGGAACGAGAGCTTCGTTTCGGCCGTGACCGTCAACGTCGGGCCTGCAGTTTCGGATATGGCGTGGGAGGCCTCCGTTCCGGCCTCGGCCGCATGGGCGACGGTGCGCAGGACGACCGTGGCGTCGATCTTCGAGGAGGCGGCCGGCGGCGCGCGCCACGATCTCTCGGCGGACGGCATCGAACTGGTGCTGCAACCCAACACGGAGTATCGCCGCACGGTGGTCGTCACGATCGCTGCGGCCGACGGTACGACGGCCGACTACGAATTCACGCAGCTCGGTCAGAAGGCCGACGCTGCGGTTACGTCCGAGACCGCGCAGCTCGTGTTCATGGCTGCCGGCGGATCGGAGACGGTGACCTATACGAGCAACATGGGCGATGCCTATGCGTATGAAGTCGTCTATGGCGAGGGCTCCGCCGACTGGCTGACCGTCGGCGACGGCGGCGTCGGCACGCTGACGCTGACCGCCTCGCAGTGGGACGATCAGGAACGGCCGCGTGCGGCGACGCTCCGCATCGTCGTGGGATCGGCCGATACGAGTATGGCGACGCTCGAAATTCCGGTGACGCAGAATGCCGCCTACGACTACTACTACATGTACGGCGCGTCGGCCGACGCGCTGGCCGTCGGCGATGCCTATGAGCTGACGCGCAAGGCGGCCGGCGAATATACGGGGACGCTCTACTTCCTGCGTTCGGCCGACGGCGGCAATCCCGTGCTGCTCAACAAGAACGGCCGCACGGTCTCCTATCCCTGCTATGCGTTGACGAAGGAGGGTACCGTCGCGGAGATACCGACGGCGGAGACGCAGCTGCCCGCCGGTCCCGACATCGACATCGACGGCGTGCGCAGGTTCACGGTCGATTTCAATGCGATGACCTGGTCGTGGGAGCGCGTGACGACGCCCAACTGCATGCCCGATACGGAGGTGTCGGCCTATCCGACCAAGGCATACGTGACGCGCGACGGCGGTACGAAGACGTGGATGACCGTCGGTCTGCACTGGGCGGGCGACGCGACGATCGGCCGCTACAAGCTCGGCAGCGGACTGGTGAGCGGTCATCAGACGGGAGGCTACGGCAACGAAGCGCCCTACGCTTCGCGCAATCCGGCCTACGATACGGAGGAGAACGGCGGATCGATCGTCGAGGCGAAGGACGGCTCGGGCCGGCCGCTGGCCGAGACCTACGGTCGTCTGTACAGCTCCTACGAGTCGCTGACGGGTTCCGCCAACGGTGCGCTGAACGCCTGCGAGGGCGGTAAAAATGCGTTGATAAACAGCCCGATCGGAGAGCCCGGGTCGACGTTGGTCGACGCCGTGGGCGATCGCTATGTACTGGAAAGCATCATGCCGGCCGATCTGGCCGTCTATGCGGCTACGGCCGCGGGCGACGCGCAGGCCGAAGCCGAGCATCCCAACCTGAAGATGCAGATCCAGGGCATCTGCCCCTACGGCTGGCACATCGCCAACATGCAGGACTGGAAAGACCTCGTCTGGGCGGCCCATGCGCAGGGCGCGGCGGACTATCCCGTCGATGCCGCAACGGCCACCTACCGCGCCTTCGGCGGCGGTACGCTGACCAACTTCGCTGCGCTGCTCTTCACCTCCGACTGGAACATCTACAATCCGGACTGTCCGGCCGAGAAGATTTCGACGGCGGCCGCCGATTTCGGATTCAACATGTTCAGTCAGGGCTGGCGCCTCTACAAGACGGGTTACGATTACGGTCCGGGCGACAACGATCCGCGCATGTACTCGTTCATCCCGCTCATCGGCGACTATTCGGCCACGAAGAAGGCCGGCTGGCGCATCTGGAACCAGAGCCGCGAGGCCAACATGCGCACCAACGGCGGATTCGATTTCGGCAACGGATGCGGCGGTGCCGTGCGGTGCGTCAAGAACTACAAGAAGTAATGCCCGATCTCTCTGCGTCGTCCGTCCGGCCCCCGATTCTCCCTTTGCGGACGGATCGGGGGTACGGAGCGGCGGCGAAACGATCGCAAACGAATAGCATGTTCAAAAAACGAAAACCATGTTGAAAAAGATATTTTCACTGACTGCGGCCGCGCTCCTGCTTTTCGCCTGCACCGACGACGAGTGGCCCGCGCAGCCCGATTGGAGCCAGATTCCCAATCCCGACGAAGAGGTCGACGACGGCTTGTTGAAGCCAGCCGCGTGTACCAATAACATCGTCGCCCACCGCGGCGGCGCGACCGAGTGCAAGGCGCCGGACAATTCGCTGGCTTCGCTCCGCTATGCCATCGGGCAGGGATGCTACGGCTCGGAGTGCGACATCTACTGGACGAAGGACGACAACGTCGTCGTGGCCCATGCCGACGGCCAGTGCAGGATCAACGGCATGCACCCGTGGGAGCATACGCTGGCCGAACTGCGCGCGGGAGGCGGACTCTCCAACGGCGAACAGCTGCCCTCGCTGGAAGATTTCCTCGGCGAGGTGATGAAGGAGGGATGCCCCACGCGGTTGTGGCTCGACATCAAGAACATCACCTATCCCTCGACGCTGACCGAGTATGCGATCGCCGCCGCGCGCCGTTCGTGCGAGATCGCGACGGAGATGGGGGCGAAACATTTCGTGGAGTTCATCTGCACCGGAAACACCACCGTGATGAAGTCGGCATTCGCCTATGCCGGGGCGGCCGGCATACCGATCGGCTGGATGAGCAACCGCCCGGCCGGCGAATACGTCGGACTGGGGTATTCCTGGGCCAACCTCTCGGCGGCGAGCTACATGTCGGCCGAGGCGGGAGGTAAGGGTACGCGGACGCTCGAAGAGTTCGAAAAGGAGGGCGTGGCGCTGAGCGTCTTCAACGTCGACCGGCAGGCGGGCGACGGCAATGCCGTCTATACGACCGAAGCGGTCGACTACTACTGCTCGGCGGCCGGACGTTTCAAGGCGCTCTGCACGAACTATCCCGCATGGCTGATCGAAAAGGTCGAGGCCGCGACGAAGGTCTACGACGGCATCCGCTCCGAGGCCGACCTGCGGGCCTTCGCGGCCGAAGTGGCGGTCGATCCCACGGCGAAACGTTTCCAGAACGCTGCGGGCGAGGTCGTCCTGCACACCGACATCGCGGTGTCGGAGGCATGGACGCCGATCGCCGGATTCGCGGGTGTGTTCGACGGCAACGGCAAGACGCTCACGGTGAACTATTCGGGCAGCGACGAACAGGCGGGAATCTTCGCCACGCTCGACGGTACGGTGAAGAACCTGCGGGTGGCAGGCTCGTTCACGACGACCGCGACGGCCAAGGTGACGCTGGGTGCCGTCGCCGGCAAGCTGGGCGAGAAGGCGCAGATCGTGGGTTGTACGAATACGGCCGGCATCGCGATGAACGTCGATGCGAGCGGTACGACCGTTATCGGCGGAATCTTCGGTCAGGGAGCTGCCGGCAACGTCATCGCGGACAATACCAACGAGGGGCGGATCACCGTCCGCCGCAAGACGCCGGGCGACGCTGCGGCCGTGGCCGGTGTCGGCGGCTGGGCCTACTCGGACGTTACGGGCTGCGTCAACAAGGGCGAGATCCGTTACTCGGACGAGGTGTCGGCAGCCAAGGCCGTCTATGTGGGCGGCGTATTGGGACGGCTCGATATCGGAAAGGGGTATGTCGTGGAGGGCTGCCGCAACGAGGCCCCCGTCACGCTGGCGACCGCCCAGGCGGCCAACAACCTGCTGGGCGGCATCGCGGCCTACGCCAACGGCGAGAACCGCGATACGCCCAATACGATCCGCAACTGCGAGAACCGGGGCGACGTTCTGGCCGATGCCCCCGTGTCGGACAAGGCGAAGACCGGTCAGGCCCGCATGGGCGGTATCTGCGGCGGTACGGCGGTCTTCGAGGGGAATACCAACTACGGCAAGGTCGAGGCCCGGGGCGGCGGCAAGGGCGCGTCGGAGTTCTCGATCGGCGGTATCAGCGGCATGATCGCGCACGATGCGACCGGCTGCCGCAACTTCGGCGACGTGCTCAACAACACCGGCAGGGAGAATCTTCTCGCCCATACCGGAGGTCTGTTCGGATGGGCGACGCTCGCCTTCACGATCACCGACTGCGCGCTGGATGCCGACGTGGTGTCGACGACGCTCTACAATTACGACGGCGACAAGGGTACGACCGCCGATCCGGCGCACGAGAACAGCAGCTGCGCGGGCATTCTGGTCGGACGTATCAAGTCGAAGATCGAGGTAACGGTCGAATCGGTGAAGATCTACGGCAAGCTGACGCGGACGATAAACGCCGAGGGGCAGACCAGGACGATCGATTTCACGACGACGGTGCCGGCCGACAACTATCTCTACGGTGCGTTGCAGGATGCGGCTTCCAAGCTGGTCGTCGGGCAGGGAGCGATCACCTGCGTTTCGACTGCGAAGTGATTCGAAAATACGCGAATGGGGGACTCCGGTTCCCTATTCTTTTCTGAAAATGCAGTCCTCCGCTCCGTTCCGCGAAGGCGGAGTCCGGTACGGGGAAGCGACTGCCGGAAACGAACAACGATCATGAAGAGAGCCATTCATTTCGGGGCCGGCAAGATCGGCCGCGGTTTTATCGGCGCCCTGCTGTCGCAGGCCGGATACGAGGTCTGTTTCGCGGAGGCGGATCCGCAGCTGGTGGACGAGATCAACCGGCGGCGGGGCTATACGGTCCATGTGACGGACGAAATCTGCGCCGAGCTGCGGATCGCCGGCGTGTCGGCCGTGCGGGCGGACAGCGGGGAGGCGGTACGGCGGCTGGTCGACGCCGATCTGGTGACGACGGCCGTCGGGCTGGGTGTCCTGCCTCGGGTCGCACCGGTCATCGCCGCAGGACTGCGGGCGCGTAAAGCGGCCGGAGTCGCTGCGCCGCTCAACGTCGTCGCCTGCGAGAACGGCGTGCGTGCGACCTCGTGCCTCAAAGCGTCCGTATACGAGGCGCTGGATGCGCCGACGGCCGCATGGGCGGAGCGCACGGTCGGATTCGCCGACTGTTCGGTCGACCGCATCGTGCCGCCCGTCGCCTTTCCCGAACCGCTGGACGTGGCCGCCGAGGCGTTTCACGAATGGAACGTCGAGCGGAGCGCGTGGGTGGGCGAACCGCCGCAACTGTCGGGAATGCACCTGACCGACGAGTTGGAGGCGCACATCGAACGCAAGCTCTTCACGCTGAACACGGGACACTGCGCGACGGCCTATCTGGGACATCTCAAAGGGTATGTCACCATCGCCGAGGCGCTCGCCGACGAGCGGATTTTCGGGCTGGTGCGAGGTGCGATGCGGCAGAGCGGGGAGGCGCTGATCCGCAAGTTCGGTTTCGGCAGGGCGCAGCACGCCGCCTACATCGACTCCGTGCTGCGGAGGTTCCGCAATCCGTGGCTGCGCGATACGGTAGCCCGCGTGGGGCACGATCCCGCCCGCAAGCTCTCCGCACCGCTCTATTTCTCCTATCCGATCACGCTGGCGGCGGGCTACGGGCTTGCCGTGGACAAGCTGGCGCTCGCGGCCGCCGCAGCGCTGCGTTTCGACGATCCGGCCGACGGGCAGTGTGCCGAGATCAGGGAGACGATCGCCCGGATCGGTCTTCCGGCTGCCGTGCGGCGGATTACCGGCATCGACAACGACAGGCTCGTGGCGGCGCTGGTCGACGCTTATGCGCGGGTGCCGTCGGCCGTCGGGGCGTGACGGACGGGTCGCATGTAATTTTTCGTAACGAATACAACCGATGAAACGCTATTTGACGATACTCGCCGCGGCGACGATGCTCTCCTGCGGCGGCCGGCAGGCCGGTTATCCGGTCGCGGGCGAAGACCACACGGTGAAGATCGCCTCGTTCGAGGAGTTCCAGTCCTATTTCCGCTATGTCCCCGGGCGGGACATCATCATCAGCGCCCATCGGGGCGGTATGCAGGAGGGGTATCCCGAGAACTGCATCGCTTCGTGCGAGAAGACGCTGTCGATGATGCCGACCTTCTTCGAGATCGATTTCAGCTTCACGAAGGACAGCGTGATGGTGCTCATGCACGACCTGACGATCGACCGCACGACCAACGGCAAGGGGCGCGTGGCCGACTACACCTACGAGGAGTTGCAGCGGTTCCGGCTGGTCGACCGCGACGGAAACGTGACCGACTACCGCATTCCGACGCTCGCCGAGGTGCTCGAATGGGGGAAAGACAAGGTGGCGTTCAATTTCGACAACAAGTATATCAACACGAAGGGCGTCGGTGAGGCGGAGAGACGGCGGGCGCTGGATTATTACGTCGAGCAGTTGTTGCCGGGCGGCGCGTGGTCGGAATACCACAACATCTTCCTGAGCGTCCGCTCGCTCGACGAGGCGCTGTACTATTGGAATGCGGGGGTGCGCAACGCGATGTTCTGCATTGAGATCAGTACGCCCGAGCAGTTTCGGGCTTTCGAGCGGAGCGGGATTCCGTGGAGCTACCTCATCGCCGCGAGCCGCAAGGCGATGGATCCCGCCATGACGGAGATCTACGAAAAGCTCCACGACCGCGGCGTGATGGTGATCGTCTCCATCACGGGATCGGCCGATCGGGTGAAGGATCGCCGCGACCGGCGTGTGGAGTACCTGCGCACGCTCCTCTCCGAACCGGATATTATCGAAACCGATTATCCGGCCGATTTCGTCGGTCTTCCCGTCGGACGGGAGGAGCTGCGCGCGATCCGCGACCGCGAGGCGGAGCGGATGGAGCGGTAGGTTTGTCGTGCGGCGGGTCTGCCGATTGCATGCCGTGCGGAGATCAGAAGAGCAGCGAGTGTTCGGCCAGAAAGTCGAAGAACGCCTGCCGGTAGTTCTCCGAGACGGGAATGTACTCCTTGCCGAAGACGATGCGGTTGCGTTCGATCGAACGGATCTTCGAAGGCTGCACGATGAAGGAGCGGTGGACGCGGACGAACCGGTCGGCGGGCAGCTGTTCTTCCAGCGATTTGAGACTGGTCAGCGTGAGCACGGGATGCGTCTCCTCCTCGACGTGGATCTTCACGTAGTCTTTCAGCCCCTCGATGTAGAGGATGCTGTCGAATCCGATCTGCCGCAGCCGGTATTCGGTCTTGACGAAGAGGCTCTGCGGAGCTGCGGCCGGCGGGGGCGTTTCGGCACGGTTTTTCAGTTCGAACCATGCCAGCGCCTTGTTCGCCGCTGCGAGGAAGTCGGCATAGCTGATCGGTTTGAGCAGGTAGTCGACCGCGTTGACGCGGAAGCCTTCGACGGCGTAGCGGCTGAAAGCCGTGGTGAAGATCACGCGCGTGTCGGCGGGGAGCATCCGCGAAAGTTCCATGCCGCTCAGCCCCGGCATCTGGATGTCGCAGAAAAGCAGGTCGACGGGGCGGTCGCGCAGCATGTCGAAGGCCGCCGAGCCGCTGCCGAACGAGCCGCACAGCGTCAGGAACGGTGTCTTGCGCACGTATCCCGCCATCAGCTCCACGGCCAGCGGTTCGTCGTCGATGATCGCGCAGTTCAGTTTCATTGTTCGTGCAATTTGATGCGCAGCGACGCCGTGTAGGTGCCGCCCCGCTCTCCGTATTCGAAGGTGTGGCGTTGCGGATAGATCATCTCCAGCCGTTTCGAGAGGTTTTTCAGCCCGATGCCCGAACCGCTCCGATCCGAAGCCGTCTTGGGGAAACAACTGTTGCGGATGCAGCAGACCAGTTCGCCGCCCCGCTCGTGGATGTCGATCCGGATGAACGACGGTCTGTCGTTGCTCGTACCGTGTTTGAAGGCATTCTCGATCAGCGAGATGAACAGCAGCGGGGCCACGGGCGTCGGCGACGGTTCTTCGGGCAGCGAGACTCCGACTTCCACGTGGCGCGGCAGGCGGATGCGCATCAGTTCGATGTAGTCGCGCAGGAACTCGACCTCGGCGGCCAGCGGCACCGTGGGGCAACTGCTTTCGTAGAGCACGTAGCGCAGCATCCGGCTCAGGTCGTGGACGGCCTGCTGCGCGCGGTCGGCGTCGATCTGGATGAGCGAATAGATGTTGTTGAGCGTATTGAACAGAAAATGGGGGTTGAGCTGGCTTTTGAGGTTTTGCAGTTCGGCCTGCGTGCGGCTGTGTTCCAGCTCCTGCCGGGCCGCTTCGGCCTTGTACCAGCCGCCCGTCATGCGGATGGCGACTCCCGCACCTACCACCAGCAGGTAGAGCGCGGCGTTTCCGGCGAAAAAACGCACGGAGTCCTGCCACGGCCGCGGCAGGGGCGGGTGCTGCGCATCGGGCGGCAGCACGTAGCGGAACAGGAGGTGCAGCCCGACGATCACCGCGGCGATCAACAACGCGTTGCCGCCCAGGAAACGGCCTGTCTGACGGGTGAAGAGGTATCGTTCGATCAGCAGGAAATAGTTCGTGTAGAAGACCACCATGAACGAGAGCGGTACGAGCAGGAAGCGCAGGTACTCCGAACCGGTCATCAGCGGCCGGTCGGGGGAGGTGACGAACAGCGGCATCCCGAAGATCACGGCCCATGCCGTCAGGTGGATCAGCCAGCCCGAATATTTCGATTGCAGAGCGGTCATAGCCGAACAAAATTAACGATTATTTCCGATTATTCATAACGGATCGCCTCGATCGGGTCGAGCATCGCCGCCTTCTGCGCGGGGTACCACCCGAAGAAGACGCCCGTCAGCGTGCAGACGGCGAACGAGAGGAGGACGCTCCACGGCTGGATGTAGATGGGGAAGGCCGCCGCCAGATTGACCACCACGGCGGCCCCGATGCCGAATACCACGCCGATCAGACCGCCCGTGACGCTGATGAGGATCGATTCGATGAGGAACTGCGCCAGAATGTCGCGTCCCTTGGCGCCGATCGACATCCGCAGGCCGATTTCGCGCGTGCGCTCCGTCACGGAGACGTACATGATGTTCATGATGCCGATGCCGCCCACCAGCAGCGAGATGCCCGCCACGGCCGCCAGCAGGACGGTCATCATGTCGGTCGTCGAGGTGAGCATCGACGAGAGTTCCTGCTGCGAACGGATCGAGAAGTCGTCGTCGTCCGTGGCTTTGAGGCGGTGGTTCGTGCGCAGGATGTCGCTGATCTCGGCGATCGCCTCGTCCGTGCAGGCTTCGCTCAGCGACGAGCAGACGATCTCCTGCAAGTGCGTGATGGCGAGGATGCGCTTCTGCACCGTCGTGTAGGGGGCCACGATCAGGTCGTCCTGGTCCATGCCCATGCTGTTGTAGCCCTTGCTTTCGAGCACGCCGACGATCCGGAAGGGGATCGTGCCGAAGCGGATGACACGCCCCACGGGGTTCTCGCCGGCGGGAAAGAGTTCGTCGACGACCGTCTTGCCTACCAGACACACCTTGGCGGCCGTCTTGATCTCCTGCTCGGAGAAGGCATCGCCGTCGGCGATCTTGTAGCGGCGGATCTCCAAGTAGTCGAGGTTCACGCCGTAGACCGTCGTGGGCGTGTTGTTGGCGCCGTAGACCGCTTGTCCGGCGCTGTTGACCGCCGGCGAGACGTAGGAGACGTAGCGGGTCTTTTCGCGGATGTCCTCCATATCTTTGAGTTTGAGCGACTCCATGTCGTCGGCGTCGAGCCGGACGCCGCCCCGCATGTCGCCGCCCGGATGGATCATGATCATGTTGGACCCCATTTCGCTGATCTCGGCCTGAATGCTCCGCTTCGATCCCTGCCCGATGGCGAGCATCGTGATGACCGACGCCACGCCGATGATGATGCCGAGCATCGTCAGAAATCCGCGCAGTTTGTTGTTTCCGAGCGCCTTGACGGCTATTTTGAAGAGATTCGTGAAATTCATGTTCAATCCTCCTGTTCGGGCAGCTGAGCCAGCGTCTCGGCCGCGTCGAGAATAGCGGCGTTGCGCACGTCGCCCGTGACGCGGCCGTCGCGCAGGGTGATGTTGCGGCTGCTGTATTGTGCGATTTCGGGGTTGTGCGTGACGAAGATGATGGTGCGTCCCGCGGCGTGCAGCTGCTGGAAGAGCACCAGCACCTCGAAACTCGTCCGCGTGTCGAGGTTCCCCGTTGCCTCGTCGGCCAGAATGACCGCCGGATCGTTTACCAGTGCGCGGGCGATGGCCACGCGCTGCATCTGTCCGCCCGACATCTGGTTGCTGCGGTGCAGCAGCCGGTCGCCGAGTCCGACGGCTTTGAGCGCGGCCACGGCACGGTCGCGCCGTTCGGCCGACGAACAGGAGGGGTTGTACATCAGCGGCAGTTCGACGTTCTCGATGGCCGTCGTCTTGGGCAGCAGGTTGTAGTTCTGGAAGACGAAACCGATCTTGCGGTTGCGCAGCGTGGCGCGCTGGTTCTTGTCCATCGAACGCACCGCCGTACCGTCGAGGTAATATTCGCCTGCGGAGGGGGTGTCGAGGCAGCCGAGCGTGTTGAGCAGCGTCGACTTGCCCGATCCGGAGGTACCCATGATTGTGACGAACTCCCCTTCGCAGATCGTGAAGGTGACGCCGCGCAGTGCATGTACCGTCTCGTCTCCCACCCGGAAATCGCGCCGGATGTCGTCCAGCCTGATGATCTCTTTCATGGGTTTATTTCTTCTTTTTGTCGCCGCCCGGAGGGGCAGGCATGAAGGGACTCCGTTCGGCGGCGGCTTCGGGCTCCGTCCGCTCCGCCGTCAGGCAGACGGCCACCTCCTCGCCGTCGTTCAGCCCGTCGACGATCTCGGTCAGTTCGCCGCTGGCCGAGCCGGCGGTCACGTACCGCGGTACGAGCGTCGTCCCCTGTTTTACCCACAGCTCCCGTTTGCTTGGTTCGGCCTCTGCGGCGGCTTCGGCATGCAGGCCGAGCGCCGCGAGCAGCTCCCCGTCGGGGACGAACCGCAGGGCTTTGGTCGGGACGGCCAGCGCATCGTCCTTTTCGAGCGTGAAGATCGTCACGTTGGCTGTCAGCCCCGGTTTGAGTTTCAGTTCGGGGTTGTAGGCCGTGATGACCACCTCGTAGGTCACAACGCTCGATTCGGTCGTCGCTTCGAGGCGGACCTGCTCCACCACCCCCTCGAAGGTGTCGTCGGGGTAGGCGTCGACGGTGAACTCCACCCGCTGTCCGTCGGATACCTGCCCGATGTCGGCTTCGTCGACATCGGCCACGACCTGCATCTGCGTCAGGTCGTTGGCAATGGTGAAGAGCGTCGGTGTCTCGAAGCCCGCCGCCACGGTCTGCCCCTCCTCCACGGCGCGGCTGATGACCACGCCGTCGATCGGGGAGGTGATCGTCGCGTAGCCCAGATTGCGTTTGACCTTGACGATGGCGGCCTGGGCCTGTTCGTAGGCGTTGCGCGCCTTCTCGTAGAGGTAGAGGGCTTCGTCGTATTCGGCGTCGCTTACCAGCTCCTTCTCGTGGAGGGTGCGCGTGCGCGAGTACTCCTTCATGCGGTATTCGTATTCGGTCTTGCAGCTCGCCAGCTCGGCCTGCGACGATTCCAGTTCGGCTTGCAGGGTCACCTTGTCCATTTCGGCGATGAGTTGTCCGGCTTTCACCACGTCGTTGTAGTCGACGTAGAGCCGGTCGATGATCCCCGACACCTGCGTACCCACCTCCACTTCGGTGACCGGCTCCACCGTTCCCGTAGCCGTGACGGAGTTGCGGATCGTGATGCGGCTCGTCGCAGCCGTTTCCAGCGTGATTCCGGTCTGCTTCGAAGGGCGCAGCGCGAACCAGAGCCCGCAGGCCGCGACGAGGGCCGCGACGAGGACGGCCGTGCTTTTTCGTTTCATCTTCATGTGCTTTTCGTTTGTTTTCAGCGGTCGTTTTCGATCTCCGGAGGGGCTATCGTCCCTGATAGATGTCGAGCAGCCTGATGTTGAGCAGCGCCATGTACTTGGCCTGCAACACCTCCTGCCGTGCCGACGAAAGTTCGTTCTGCGCCGTAATCAGTTCGACGGTGTTCTTCCGGCCGACGCGGAACTGCTCGTCGGTGAGGTCGTAGCTCTGCCGGGCATAGCGTTCCTTCTGCCGGGCGGCCGTGTAGCGCGATTGCGACGAGATGGCGTCGAGGTAGGCCGACTCGACCTTGCGGAGCAGTTCCTTTTTGAGACCGAGTTGTTCGAGACGGCTGTTCGAGGCGGCGATGCGCGCCTTGTTGACGGCCGTCCGGTTCTTGCGGTTCGAGAAGATCGGGATGTTGACCGAGAGCGCGACATTCTCGTTGAAGCGGTTCCAGACCTGACTTCCCGACTGGAATCCGCCGCCCGTCATGTGTCCCGTGCCGAGACCGGCCGTAAGCGAAACGGAGGGATAGAATCCTGCGCGCGCCTCTCTTATCCCCAACTCCGCCGTCTCGACGCCCAGCCGCCCCCGTTCGATCTGCGGCATGGCGTCGAGCGCCGTCGCGTAGATGTCGGTTTTGGCGGGCAGGGCCTGCAAGACGGTCTCTTCTCCCTCTGCGGGCGCGGCAAGATTCATCTCCTCCGTGATGTCGAGTTCGAGCAGCTGTTTGAGCTGCAACTTGTAGTCGTCGAGCGACGACCGGGCGACGACTACTTGGTAGAGGTCGCTCGCATACTGGCTTTCGAGCTGGGCGAAATCGACCTTGCTGATCGATCCCGCCTGCCACATCTGCTCGGCGCGGTCGCGCTGGGCGCGCGAGACTTCGGCCGTACCGGCGGCTACCTCCACGGCTTCGGCGGCGTAGAGCGCCTGCATGTAGGCTTCGACGATGGCGATGCGGATGTCGTTCGCGGATTCGGCGACCGAGAGTGCGTCGATGCGGTTTTGGAGCCTCTGTTCCTTGACCGCCGTGCGCAGTTTGCCGCCTTCGTAGAGCGTCAGCCCTGCGTTGATTCCGTAAGTGCCGGTGTAGCTGTTGTTGTCTTCGGCGTTCGACGAGGGGTAGTTCGTGTAGCCCTGTGTCGCCGAGACTGCGAGCGACGGCAGCAGTGCGGCCTTCGCTTCGCGGGTATCTTCGAGCCCTGAGAGGTAGTCGTTGCGGCTCTGCTGCAACTGGATATTGTTTTCCAGCGCATAGTCGAGGCACGTTTGCAGCGTCCAGACTTTCAGCGAGTCCTGCGCCGCGACCGCGTGCCAGACCAGCAGTGCGGCGCATCCTGTCAGCAGTTTGCGATTCATGACATTCCGTTTTGCCGCGAAGCTACCGCACGGCGCGCGCGAATGCAATTAAAATAGACGGACGGGCTTTTTCTGTCGACGAAACGGGCGATAACGGCGACACCCTCTTCGCGCTTATCGCGAAAGAGGGTGTCGCTTCATACGGCTTCGGGGGGGGCGTTCCGTGCCCCTCGGACGTTATTCCAGCCGGATCGTTTCGCCGCAGCGGCGGCTGCGCTCGGCCTCGAAACAGATGCGGTGGCTCTCGATCGAATCCTCGATCGTGCAGAGGAAAGGGTGGCCGGGGCGGGTCAGCGCGTCGACGAAATCTTCGATCAGCCGCAGGTCGGCGCCCGCATGGAAGGGGTGCCCCGCCAGCTCCTCGAAATCGTAGACGCGGTTGTGGCCGCGGCGGAAGCGATGCACGTGGAGCTTGCGTTCGTCGCCGAAGATCTCGCCGTGCGTCATCTTGATGTGGGTGCGCCGGCAGTCGTCCTGCGTGAAGATGTCCATCGAGAGCGAGAGGATCGTCTCGTCCGCGAGTTCCATGGTGAGCAGCTGGTGGTCGACCACGTCGTTGTCGCAGCGGTAGATGCAGCGGCCGTAGGGGCCGTGGCGCAGTTCTTCCAGGAGCACCTCGTCGAGCGTGCGTCCCTGCGGTACGTCGAAGTTCGAGATCCAGTCGCGGCGCGTGCAGTAGAGGTCGACGGCCGAATAGGGACAGTCGTGCTCCACCGGACAGTCGATGCAGCGTTCGGCGCTCGTCTGCGGCGCGTTGGCTGCGCGGAACCAGCGCAGCGAACCGAACGAACTGAGTTTGCGGCAGGGGCTTCGGGTGATCCAGAGCAGGAAATCGACGTCGTGGCAACACTTGGCCAGCAGCATCGGGTTGGAGGTCTCTTCGCGCCGCCAGGGGCCGCGGACGTAGCTGTGCGTCGTGCGGTCGATACCCACCGCCGCGACGTGATTGACGGAGATGATCTGTCCCAGCTCGCCCGAATCGACGATCTCCCGAATCTTGGCGAAGTAGGGGTGGTAGCGCAGCACGTGGCAGATGCCTACCAGCACACCCCGTTCGCGGGCGCGGCGCACGATGGCGCGGCATTCGTCGAGCCGCTGTGCGATCGGCTTTTCGAGCAGCACGTGGAGTCCGGCGTCGATCGCCTTCATGCAGGGATCGAAGTGGACGTCGTCCGGCGTGGTGATGAGCACGGCGTCGGCGTCGGCCGGTCGGGCGAAGAATGCGTCGTAGTCGGCGTAGCGGCGTTCGGACGCAAGCCCGAACCGCTCGGCCGTTTCGTTGCGCCGCAGTTCGTTGCCGTCGACGACGGCAACCGGTTGCAGCCGTTCGGGGTGCCGCCGTGCGTATTCCAAGTATTTATTGGCCCGGTTGCCCGCGCCGATGACCGCCATGCGCAGCGGACGCCCTTCGGGGACTTTCTGGAAATTCATGGATCGGAGTTTGTGTTTGCGGCCGTTTCCTGCGTCCGGCAGCCTGTTTTCGGGTGCGCTGCCTTCGCCGGTCGGGAACGGTCGTTTCGATACCGGCCGGAGACGCGGTGTCTCCGGCCGGTGGGTTGTTCGTCGCGGGAGCGCGTCCCGCCGAGGTCGTCTATTTCCCGTTCTGTGTCTTCGCGTCGAGAGACTTGATGCGGATGTTGCGGAACTGGATGCCTGCGCCGTGTCCGAGCAGACCGATGTGCCCCTTCTTGTTGAAGAGTCCCGGGTGGTTGCGGTGGTCCACGGTGTAGGGATTCTTCTTGGAGCCGTCCTCCGAGACGTTGTGTCCCTGGCACGCTTCGCGGATGTCGCCGTCGAGGATCACCTCGCCGTTGACCGTCACGGTGATGCGGTCGCCCACGGCGCGGATCTCCTCCACGTTCCATGTGCCCAGCTCGCCGAACTTGATCCGCTTGGCCGGAATGATGCCGTAGACCGAGCCGTGCTGCTGGTAGACGCGCAGGTTCTTGTAGATCGGGGCGTCGTGGTCGAGGATCTGGATCTCCATGCCGTGGTAGGCGGCGTCGACGCCCATCGGCGTACGCAGGCCGATGCCGTTGTTGACCCCTTCGCGCAGGAAGCGGAACTCGAAGCGCAGGATGAAATCGCCGTACTCCTCGACCGTGTAGAGATTGCCCTTGCCGCCGTAGGATGCGGTGACGTAGATCGTTCCCTCCTGCGGGACGTAATTGGTCGTGTTGCCCGTCCACTTGTGGAGCGAACGGCCGTCGAAGAGCACTTCGTAGCCTTCGGCCCGCTCTTCGGGCGAGAGTTCGAAGACGGGCGTCGCGGGCAGCTCGCACAGGTAGAAGTCGCGGAACTCCGCAGCATCGCCTTCGCCCAGCAGCTCGATCGCTCCGCTCGCGTAGGCCGCTTCGCCGGGCGCGCAGGTATTCTCCAAGATGACGTTTTCGGTTACGGTGCGGCCGTTGACCTCGACGGTCACGCGGTCGTCCACGACCTTGACGTGGAGCGTGTTCCACTCCCCGTCGGCGTTGTCGGCATCGACCGCGGGGGTCGATGCGTGGGTGCGGTTGCCGGTCAGTGCGCCCGACCCCGCGTCGCCGCCCAGACCGATCCGGTTGGTCGAACGCACGGCGATGCCGGCGGCGCCTCGTGTGCGGCAGTCGATCCAGAATTCGAAGTTCTCGTAGGTGCCGGGTGCGGCGATCGTGCTCGGCTCGCCGCCCGCATAGGCGATCGTGCCGTCGGCCGTGGTCCAGCTCTGCTGCATCGCCTTCGCGGCGGCCGCCTCGGCCCGTTTGAGCGCAGCGGCCTTCATCGTGGCGCGGCGGGCGGGATCGGCTGTGACGGCGCTCCACTGCGCAAGGTCGGTCGCGACGGCGGCGAACCCTTCGGCGGGGAGTTTCGAGAGCATCAGCGTCAGCTCGTCGACGGCATAGCCGGCGTCGGCGTCGCTCTTGGCCCATTCGCGGTAGATGTCGCGGCTCTTTTCGAGCAGGGCGCGTACCGTGTCGCCGCCGAGCGGGCGGGCGCTTTTCGCTGCGATGGTCTTGACGGCAGCCGCAGCGGCGCGCGCCGTCGCCTCGTTGTCGAGATAACGGCCGGCGAGCACGAGCGCCGGGAATTCACGGATGCCTTCCAGCTTGCGCAGGATGCCGACGGCGATCTTCGGCGAGGGATTCAGTTCGAGCGCTTGGCGGTAGAGCTGGTATTTGCGCACGGGCGTCGCGTCGAGCGCCGCCACGCAGGCCGTGTAGCGCGTCAGCGCGCGGTCGGCCAGATCGGGATTGCCCGCGGCGATCGTATAGAGCACGCCGGCGATCTGCGGAGCTTCGACGCGCAGCAGCGCGTCGAAGGCTTCGGCGCGGCGGGTGCCGGCGAAGTTCTCCACCAGGCAGTCGATCGCCTGCTGCGTACCGGTCTGCGCCAGTGTGGGGTAGTAACGTTCGGGACGGGGCGAGGCGCTCATCCGGGCGTAGACGGTCTCGTATTGCTTTTCAGGTGCGAGCGTGCGTACGGCATGGGTGAGCGCAGCCGAGAGCTGTCCGGCATGTGCCGCGTCGGCAGTGTCGAGCAGCCGGCTCAGGCGGTCGACGTCGGCGGGGGCGGCGATGCTGGCCAGCGCACGGTAGGCGGCCTCCGAGACGGCGGCGTCCGGTGCGTCGAGCAGGGCGAAGACCTTGTCCGCGACGGCGTCGATACGCCGTGCGGCAGCGAGGTTGAGCGCCTGTACCTGCATCGTGCCTCGGCCGTCGAGTGCCTTGACGACGCCTTCGTCGATACGGCCGTTGAAGGCCAGCAGCGTCTGTACCGCGGCGTCGGAGTGCGGGCCGCCGAGCGCGGCGATCAGCGCGGCGAGCGCCTCGTCGCCGCCCAGGCGGCCTGCGGCACGGATGCCGGCCAGAGCCACGGCGTCGTTCGACGAGCCGACGGCTTCGGTTACCGCTCCGGTCTGCGACGCGGCGTGACGCACGCCGAACCACTCGATCACGTCGGCCCACGCCTCGTCGCTCAATCGTTTGCGGTCGGCGGCGATCGTGGCGTAGACCGCGTCGTCGGCCTTGTCGCCGATGTAGCGCAGGGCGGCGTTGCGGTATTGGATGTCGCCCTTTTCCAGTGCGGCGAGCACGTAGGGCATCGCTCGGGTGCCTTCGGCGCGGACGATCACTTCGAGCGCCGCGCCGCGCACGTTGGCGCGTTCGCATTTGAGCAGCCGTTTGGCCGCCTTCACTGCGTCGCGTGCCGCGCCTTCGTCGACCATGCGGTCGAGCAGGCGCAGGTAGGAGTCGGTCGCGGCGGTTTCGTCACAGCCGTAATCCACAGCGCGGGCAGCCGCTTCGAGCGCCTTGGCCGAGGCGGCCGTGCCGCAGGAAGCCAGCGCGGGGTAGAGGGCCGCACGGGTCGCGTCGTCGGCGCCGTCGATCCAGCCCAGCAGGATCGGTTCGGCCGCTGCGGTGCGTTTCTCCCCGAAGGCATAGGCCAGCGCAGCGCGCTGCGCATCGCTAAGGTCGCTGCGGCGTGCGAGCGACAACAGGGTCGCTTCGCTGTCGGGAATGGAGATCAGCGCGCGCAGGACGGGGTCGCCCAGATAGGGGTCATCGATGTAGGCGGCCAGTGCGGCGGCATTGTCGGCCGTCGCGCAAAGTTGCAGCTGCGAGACGAGGAAGGCGCGGTTGGCGTCGTCCTTGCAGCGTGCCAGTGCGGCGAGCAGCCCCTCGCATACGGCGGGGCGCAGCTGCTCCCGTCCGGCGGCGGTGACGAAGCTCGCCACGCCGTTGAGGGCATACTCCACGGCGGCGTTCTCGCCCTGCGAGGCAGGGACGAGCATGTCGGCCAGGATGCCGACGCCTTCGGCGCCGGTGGCGGCCAGTTCGCCCATAATCTTGTCGTAATCCCCGGCAGTGGCGGCGGGAAGCTGCGCCAGCGCGTCGGCGACGACGGTTTCGACCGTACGCTGGCGTTCGTCGAGCGGTGCGGCCGTGACGTTCGCGGCGAAAAACAGCGCGAACGTCAGCAGGATCAACGTTTGTCTTATCGTTTTCATGAGGCGGTGTTCGTTACGGTTAGCGATGTTCAGATTTGCCACGGGCGGCGCATCGGCTGGTCGACGAGGCGGTTGGCCGCGTCGTCGCCGACGAAGAGCTGGCTGACGGGATCGAAATGCAGCGTGCGGTTGAGACGCAGCGCGCAGGCGCCCATGTTGACCAGCGTACAGCTGCGGTGGCCGATCTCCTCGTCGAGCGCGAAGCGCCGGCGCGTACGCACGCATTCCAGAAAATCGGTGTTCTGCGGCTCGGGATCGGGCAGTTCGGCCAGCTTCTCCATGACGTCGGGAATCGTGCAGCGGAACCCTTTGTAGACCTTGCCCAGCGGCCCTTCGATGTAGGGCGTGTCGTCTTTGCTCTCGAAACCCTCGCCTTCGAGTACGATCTGGCAGCCGTCGTCGTAGGTGTAGACGATCTTGCGCCAGATGCCCACGGCGTCGGGGTGCTGTTCGGGGGCGTCGACCTCGACCTTCACGGGCGACGTACGGTCCTTGCCCAGCAGATACTGTACGGGGTCCATGTAGTGCTGCCCCATGTCCGTAAGGCCGCCGCCGTCGTAATCCCAATAGCCGCGGAAGGTCTGGTGCACGCGGTGTTCGTTGTAGGGTTTGTAGGGCGCGGGGCCGAGCCACATGTCGTAGTTCAGTTCGGCGGGGACGCTCTGCGGCCGGAGGTTCTCCTTGCCGACCCAGTAGAATTTCCAGGCGAAGCCCGTGGCGCCCGAAATGGTCACTTTCAGCGGCCAGCCCAGCATCCCGCTGTCGACGAGTTTTTTGAGCGGTTCGACCGTCGTCCCCAGCCCGTAGAAGGTGTCCTTGAAGCGGAACCACGTGTTGAGGCGGAAGATGCGGTTGTTGCGCTTGACGGCTTCGACCACGCGGCGGCTCTCGCCGATGGTGCGCGTCATGGGTTTCTCGCACCAGATGTCCTTGCCCGCGCGCGCGGCTTCGACGGCCATGATGCCGTGCCAGTGGGGCGGCGTGGCGATGTGCACGATGTCGACGTTGGGGTCGGCGATCAGGTCGCGGTAGTCTTCGTAGGCTTGGAGCGTCTCGTTGAATTTCTTGTGTCCCAGTTCGACGGCCGAACGGAGATGTCGTCGGTCGACGTCGCAGACGGCCACCAGCCGGCAGCGTTCGTCGCTGGTGAAGTGGTATTTGCTTTTGCCGATGCCGCCCACCCCGATGATGCCCTTGGTGAGCTGGTCGCTCGGAGCCACGTGGTTGGGACCGCCGAGCACACGGCGCGGCACGACGGTCAGCAGCGTCGCACCGCCCAGCAGCTTGATGAAGTTTCTTCGATTGATACTCATGATATGATGTCGTTTAAGGTTCGCTTTTGCGGTTGTCCGTCTCTTCGGCAAAACTCGTTCGGGCCTTGTCGAAGAGACGGATATTTCCCGGCGTCGGGGTTTACAACGTTTCGAGGCGGAAGTTGCGCCACAGCACCTTGATGCCGCCGTCGTCGTGGATCTGCAAGGCGATGCGTCCCTGTGCCGCGCCGATCTTCGCGTCGCGGAAGTCGACCATCGGCTCGCCGTTGAGCCACGTCTGCACGCGGTCGCCCTCGACGCGCAGGCGCAGCGTGTTCCACTCGCCCTCTTTGAGGATCGATTCTTTCTCGTCGGGGATGGTCTGCAACCAGCCGCGGCCGTAGGATTCGTAGATGCCCGCCGTGTCGTGGTTGCGCGGCGCCACCTCGCACTGCCAGCCGTGAACCTTCACGGGAGGTTCGACGAACGAACGGAAGAAGAGGCCCGAGTTGCCGTTGGCCACCTGCTTGAACTCGACCGTCAGATCGAAATCGTCGTAATATTCGCGCGTGGCCAGATAGCCGTATTTCTTGTCGGGGCCGCTCTCGGAGACCAGATTGCCCGCATCGTCGACGTACCACAGTTCGGTACCGTACTTCTCCCAGCCCGTGAGATCCCGGCCGTTGAAGAGTTCGACCGTGCGTCCCGCCTTGCGCGGCAGCTCCTTGATCTTCACGTTGCGGAACGATGCCGGATAGCCGTGATCCTGCAAGCAGATCACACCGCGCCGCGCCAGTCCGTATTCGGGGGCGTCGGCCCATTTCCCGCTGTTCTTCAATGCGAACCACTCGTCGGTGTAGGCGTCGAATTCGAGAATTTTCTCACCGTTGAGCCAGTGCTCGACGTGGCCGTTGTCGTAGACGATGCGCGAGTTGTTCCATTCGCCCTGCGGATTGAGCCGCATCTTGGCGGCGTCGGGCAGGTGCATGGCGTAGTCGACGCCCAGCCGCTGCCACGGTTCGAGCTTGGTGGGGGCGTTGGTCTCCTCCCAGCCCGCTTCGTCGATGAGCTGGTATTCGGGCCCCGTGACGTAGGGCACCTTGAAGTAGGGGTCTTCGACCACGTGGTAGAGCATTCCGCTGTTGCCGCCGTAGGAGAGTTTCCAGTCCCAGTCGAGGATGAAGTTTTCGTACTGCTTGCGGGTGACGATGTAGCCCGACAGGTCGCTGCCGTCGCCGTGCGCCTGGATGCAGCCGTCGACCGCGCGCCAGGGCATGGTGAGCGAGTCGCCGTTGTAGTCTTTCCACGCGTCGAGCGTCTTGCCGTCGAAGAGCAGCTCCCAGCCGTCGGCGATCTCCTGCTCGCTGAGCGTGTTGTGTCGTTGTGCGCATCCCGTCGCCAGCAGCAGCGAGAGAGCGATGCCCGAAAGCGTCGGGCGCCAGTTGAAGTTCGAGATGAAGTTCATGGTTACGAATAGTTATAAAGGTTTCTCGGTCGGGGCGCCGGCCGGATCCTGGTCGGAAGGATTCGGTGCGGCTTCGAATTCAAAATTAGGCAATTCTTTCGGATTCTCTTCCCTTTCGGGGGAGAAATATAGACGGATATTTCTGTGAATATGCTGATAAAAAGCGGATTGACTATTTTTCGTTGTCCGTCTTATATAGATGCTCTTCGGCATCGAACAGCCCGATCCGGCGGATTCGCTCCTCGAATCCCTCCCTGTCGAGGGCCATGTTGCGGAGTTTGGTGCGGTAGGTATAGACGGTCGTCGGCGCGCAGTTCAGGAAGCGGGCGATACGGCCGCTGTCGGTGATGCCCAGGCGGATTGCGGCGAGGATGCGCAGTTCGGTGGTGAGGGAGCGCGGCGAACGGGGTTCGATCCGCGCTTCGGGAAGCAGCAGTGCGTCGACCTGTTCGATGAAGCGGGGGAAGATTTCGAGGAACGAGGCGTCGAAGCGGCGGTAGAATTCGGCGAACTCCTGCCGCAGGCTGTTTTGGGGCAGGCTCAGCCGGCGGATCAGCGCTTCGGGACTTTCGGTTTTGGCCTGGCGGCAGATCATGCGCCGCAGGTCGTCCAGCCGCGAGATATAGTAGACGGAGAGGTCGACGTACTGGCACACGTAACGATCCTTGATGCGGTTGGAGTCGACCAGCGCGGCGTTGATGTCGCGCACCCGGTCGCTCATGCGCGTCAGCTGCCGGTTCTTTTCACGGAGTTCGGCATTGGTGAGGGCCAGTTGCCGCCGGCTGTGCTGCAACCGCCGCCGCTGGCGGAGTGCGTTGGCGAAGGCTGCGGCGAAGGTGACCAGCAGCAGCGACGTGACGGCCGTCGTCCACAGCCGCAACCGGTTGCGCACGGCCAGGTCGTTGACCACAGCGCGGTTGATCGCCGTGGCGGCCGACGAAGTGAGGGGGATGCGGGCGCCCGATTTGCAGGCGAGCGCATCGTCGAGCGTGCGCTGCATGTAGCGCGAGGCGCGTTCGAGGTCGTTGCGCTCGAAGAGCCGCAGCGCGAGGTTGTAGAGCGAGAAGTAGGAGCGCGTTCCGGCTTGCAGGTCGGCGATGGCCGAGCGCGTGTAGTACTCGACGGCGCGCTCTTCCTGTCCTGCCTGTTCGGCGATCTGCCCCATGTCGTAATAGAGCACCGCCGTGTTCCAGGGGGCGAGTTCCTTGTGCCGGAGGGGTTCCAGCTCGGCATAAGCTTCGTCGTAGCGGCCGTTGTCGGCCAGTTCGAGCGCCCGTTCCCGAATGCGGGTGAATGCAGGAAGGGATTCGACGCCGATGCGGATGTGCCGGATGCGGCGCAACGAATCGAGCCATGCCCGGTGTTCGCCGGGATCGGTGGCTTCGGCCTGCCGCCGCCATACGATCGCATTGTACCGCGCATACCAGTTCCGGTATTCGAGCGTCGTCATTCCGGCCGTATCGATCTGCCGGAAGAGCGTCTCGGCCTGGTCGGTCAGTCCGCGTCCCATCAGGACGTCGGTCTCGGCCAGTGCGGCGATCCGTTCGAAGTTGTGCGATTCCCTGCTGCGGGCGAATGCGTAGAGGCTGTCGACGAAACGGGCGGCCGAGTCGAGTTCGTAGGTGACGAAGACCTGTTGCAGGTCGAGCAGTGCCCGAACGCGCTCTTCGTCGCTGCGTGCGGCCGTCAGGTTGCGACGGAGCGACGCGATGCGCCGCTGCCGTCCGGCGTCGTACTCCCCGCCGCGGAGCATCGCTTCGTCCAGCTCGTTCAGGGCGCGGAGCGTCTGCGGCGCATAGCCGTAGTCGACGGTCGGGGAGCAGGAGACGGCGAGAAGGCCGTACAGACATGCGGCCGTCAGAAGCGATAGGGTGCAGTGCGGTCGGATCATGGCGGAGTTCGGGGTTCCGAAGTTTGGGTTCCGACAAAAATACGAATAAGCGAGGGCAATGTCAAATTTTATTCGAACATTGCCGAGACGGAGTATCTAAGACGCAGCCGAAGATACGAAAAGTCGGGTGCAGAAGCAAATGACGATGCGATGCTGTCGGGATGAAATCGTTGAGATGAAGTTGGAATACGGGAAAATAAAGATGGAATCGCCTATTCGGGACACGGCTTTTCGTCGTGATTGTCGGAGACATCCGGTGGGGATGCCGCGTGTTCTGCGGAAGGGGCCTACCGTGCGGATGTTCGGTTCCGCAGCGGGGCGGCGCCCTGTTTTTGTCAGCGGCGCTTGGCGGGAAATGGAAAAAATTTTATCTTTGTTTAGATTTATGCGAAAAACTCGGTCTGAACGACAGTCCGGCGTTAAAGAGTTTTAGGGATGCACGACAGGGCCATATGGAATAATTTCGAGCGGTTGTATATCGATTATCAGCCGCGGTTGATCGCCTATGCGCTGCGGTTCGTGGGCGATTCCGTCGAAGCGCAGGACTTGGTGCAGGATTGTTTCGTGAGACTGTGGGACGACTATGCCGAACTGGAAGAGGACGAGGCGCCGATGCTGCTCTTCACCATGATGCGGCATCGCTGTCTGAATTTTTTGAAGCACAAACGTATCGTCAGGGAGTATGCCGACCGTCAGATCTCCCGAATACGTCCCGACCGGAGGGGGGGGGGAAGAACGTCTCTATAATCTCTGTTTTTCCTATAACGAGGCCGAATACCCTTATCTTTATCAGGAGTTGGAGCGCGAGATCCAGCGTATCACGGATTCGCTTCCTCAGCGCTGCCGCGAGGTTTTCATCCTCAGCCGTTTTCAGGGGATGAAGAACCGGGAGATCGCCGAGCGGCTGCATATTTCGTTGCAGGCCGTCGAAAAGCATATCCAGAAGGCGCTCCGGATTTTTTCCGAGATGCTCGGCCGCGAGAATTCCCTCTATACGATTCTGATTCTGCTGTGGATGATGAACGCGAACCGCTGATGCGGCGCGGTCGCCGAACTCCGTCCGATCCCGCAGGGTTCACGTCTGCTTTGGTCGAAGTTCGGAGTCGTGCTTTCATTTTTTCAGGTCGCGGTCGGCATCCGCGGCGGCTTGCCGTATCGGGCTTGCGCTCCGCGAATCCCGACTTGTTTCCGGCAGAAAATTTCACAGCTTCTTTCGGGGGGGGGAAGCTCTAACAGCGGATTTTTCCCCTGAACTTTTGATCCCGAAGGGCTTTCGCTGAGGCGTGTGCCGAACCGGACTCGTCCGGATTCCGTACGTGCCTCGTCGTTCGCGCGACCGTTCCGGCGTGCATCGGCTTCTCTTTTTTATTCTTTATGTCGTGCGATCGCGAAGATTGGGAACTGCCGGGACGGGCGGCGAACGGGCGTCGTAATAAAAATAGGTGCAGCCGGCGCGAACGAGCGGACGAAATGCCGGAAGGAGCGTTTTTTTTCGATAAGGCAGGTTGGGTAAAGGCTCTTTGAGTTGTTATAAGATTTAGAACGAGCAACGAAAATACGGGCCATGAACGAACGGATCAGAGAGATCGCCCTCCGGTTTTTCGAGGGGACGATCACGGCGGAAGAGGAGTGCGAACTGTATGGATTTCTCAACGGAAATCCGCAGGGCCTCGCGCAGATGAGGGAGTGGGAGAGCTGTTGGAAGCGCGACCATGTTCCGCCGGCCGACGTGCTCGATTCGCTCGATTCGCTGAGGCGGAAGATTCGGCGGCGGCGTCCGCTGCGCCGTCTGTGGCTGCGTATCTCGGCTGCGGCCGCGGTGCTGGCGCTCGTCTCGACGCTCGTGCTGCATCTCCTTCCGGCAGAAAGGCCCGAACAGCTTTTTACGGTCGAGGCGCCGCAGGGCACGCACAGCCGTATCTCGCTGCCCGACGGTACGCAGGTGTGGCTCAATGCGGGATCGGCGTTGAGCTACGGATCGAGTTTCAACGAAACCTCGCGCGAGGTCTCCCTCTCGGGCGAAGCCTATTTCGAGGTGGCGCGCCATGCGGCACTGCCGTTCCGTGTCGAAGCGCGCGGTTGTACGTTCACCGTTCTCGGCACGAAGTTCGACATCTCGGCCTATGCCGAAGATCCCGCCGTGACGGCTGCGCTGCTGGAAGGGGCGCTGCGTTTCGAGTCGGAGGACAAGCAGGAGGCGATGACGCCGGGCGATCTGGTCACTTACGACTGTGCGGCAGTACCGGGCATGGATCGACGGGGTGATCCGTTACGACGCCATTACGTTGCCGTCGCTGCTCAGGAGGCTGGCCCGCGAGTACGACGTGGAGATCGATCTGCGCACGCGCAGGTTCGACGATACGACGTTCCGCATCTCGCTCTCGTCCGCCCAAAATATCAAATCGGTCATGCGGGCGCTGTGCGACATCCTGCCCATTTCGGTCTCGTGCGAAGGCTGCCGCTATGTGGTGGACGCCCTGCCGCAGTGATGCCGCCGCTCCGATCCAACTGAAACCTGATTCACTAACTAACCTTAATCCTTAAACTTTATGCATTTACATCTACGATTCAGACGGATCGTCGCATTGGTCGCGGGGCTGTTGCTGACCCTGTCGATCCATGCGCAGGTCATTACCAAGTCGTTTCGGGGCGTTCCCCTGAAAACGGTGTTGGAGGAGGTCGAAAAGCAGACCGGCTACTCGTTCCTTTTCGAAAGCAAAGAGGTCGATGTCGACAAACCCGTCACGGCCTCGTTCAAAAATGCAACGATCCAGACCGTGCTCGACAAAGTACTGGACGGATCGCTGCGTTACACGATCAACGACAAGCTGGTGACCATTTCGCAGCGGCCCCGGCAGGGTGCGACCGTGGCGAAGGACGGTTCGGTGACGCTCTCCGGTACGGTCATCTCCTCGTCGGACAACCAGCCCATCGTGGGGGCCAACGTCTATGTCGAGGGGACGACGCTCGGCGTGACGACCGACATCGACGGCAACTATTCGCTTACCGTGCCGGCCTCGACACGGCAGGTGACCTTCTCGTTCCTCGGCTACGACATGAAGAAGATCGCGGTCAAGGACAGCGAACTTTTCAAGCTGGTGACGCTCGTCGACGCCTCGAACGAATTGGAGGATGTCGTGGTCGTCGGCTTCGGCGTGCAGAAGAAGGAGTCGCTGGTGGGTGCCGTCCAGTCGGTCAAGCCCAGCGAGTTGCAGGTGTCGTCGAGCAACCTTTCGACCTCGTTCGCCGGTAAGATCGCCGGCGTGATCGCCGTGCAGAAGACCGGCGAGCCGGGCGCCGACGGGGCGAACTTCTGGATCCGCGGCATCTCGACCTTCGGTTCGGGACAGTCGCCGCTGCTGATTCTCGACGGCGTGGAGATCACCAGCCAGATGCTCAACAACATCCCGCCCGAGACGATCGAATCGTTTTCGGTGCTGAAAGACGCCACGGCCACGGCCCTCTACGGTTCGCGCGGCGCCAACGGCGTGATGATCATCACCACCAAGAGCGGCCGCGACTCGGAGAAGATGACCATCAACCTGCGCGCCGAGGTCGGCATGTCGGCGCCGACGCGCGTGCCCGAAATCGCCGACGGCGTCACCTTCATGGAGACCTACAACGAGGCCAGTCTCACGCGCGGACGTTCGCCGCGTTACAGCGACCAGAAGATCATGGGTACGCGGCTGGGGCTCGATCCGTATGTCTATCCCAACGTCGACTGGTACGACATGCTCTTCAAGGACGCTTCGTTCAACCAGAATTTCAACTTCAACATGACGGGCGGTTCCAAGAAGCTCGATTATTTCCTCAACGCCACGGCCTATAACGAGAACGGTATCGTCCGCAAGCCCGATATTTCGAAATACGACACGAACATCAACGCGCAGAAGTACCTCTTCCAGGCCAACGTCTCGGCCGACGCCACGCCGACGACGCGCGTGTCGCTGAAAATGAACACCCAGCTGCACTACCGCCATGCGCCGATCGAGGACGTCTCCGACCTCTTCAAGTATGCGCTGACGGCCATGCCCAGCGAATTCCCGGCCACGCTGCCCGGCGAATCGTCCGACACCTTCACGCGCTTCGGCGTGACCGACGCCTGGAACGGCAGTCTGTTCACCAATCCCTATGCCCAGCTGTGCCGCGGGTACGGCGACCAGTTCCGCGGCCATTTCACCTCGGCGCTGACCGTAGATCAGGATCTCGGGTTCATCACCAAGGGCCTGAGCGCGACGGGAATGGCGACCTTCTACAACCGCGTCTATTCGGCCGTCTACCGCTCGTTCACGCCGTTCCTGTACAAGCTGACCGATTACAGCATCGACGATGCGGGCAATTACAGCTACGTGAGCGAATCGGCCAACACGGGCACGACCTATCTGGGCACCTCGCGCGGCAAGGACGGTTACCGCGAGCTGGCCTTTCAGGTGAAGTTGGACTATAACCGCACCTTTAACGAGAAACACGACGTGGGCGCCACGCTGGTCTACCACCAGAAGGAGCGCATGATGCACATCTCCGACTCGGAGGAGTACGCCGTGCTGCCCTATCGCCAGCAGGGTCTGGCCGGCCGCATCACCTACGGATTCGACAAGCGCTATCTGGTGGAGGCCAATTTCGGCTACAACGGCTCGGAGAACTTCGCGCCGGGCAAGCGCTTCGGCTTCTTCCCCTCGGTGGCCGCAGGGTGGGTCGTTTCGAACGAACCCTTCTGGCGCGCCATCAAGGATAAGGTGAATCTGCTGAAATTCCGCGTTTCGTACGGTCTGGTCGGCAACGACGTCATCTCGTCGGAGTATGCCGACCGCTTCCCCTATCTGACCACCGTCGATATGGATCAGGGGTACGACGTCTACATCGGCACGAACCATATTCGGAAATACGGACCCATCTTGTCGGTCTACGGCAATCCCGACGCTACGTGGGAGGAGAGCCGCAAACTCGACGTGGGCGTGGAGATCGGCCTGTTCGACAGCCTGAACATCATCTTCGACTGGTTCAAGGAGAAGCGTTCGGGCATCTTCATGCAGCGCGCGTCGCTTCCCTCGTCGTTCGGCATGTCGAACATCACGCCCTGGGCCAATATCGGCAAGGTCGACAACCGGGGCGTCGACATCTCGATCGACTACAACAAGGCCTTCTCGAAGGATCTGATCCTTTCGCTGCGCGGTTCGTTCACCTACGCGCACAACGAGGTGGTCGAGATGGACGAACCCGCCTACAAATGGGACTACCTCTCGAAGGTGGGCCATCCGATCAACTCGATCAACTGCCTGATCGCCGAAGGACTGTTCCAGGACGAGGAGGAGATCGCCTCGTCGCCCTCGCAGGCCGCCTATGCGACGGAGTTCCCCCTCAAACCCGGCGACATCAAGTTCAAAGACCTCAACGGCGACCGTGTGATCGACGACAACGACAAGTGCTGGTACGGCAACCCGACCGTGCCCGAAATCATCTACGGATTCGGATTTTCGCTCAAATACAAGGGCTTCGACTGCTCGGCCTTCTTCCAGGGACAGGGCAAGGTGTCGATCATCATGTACGACTCCCATCCGTTCGGCACCAAGGCGACGCCGGGCGGCGGCCTGATGCAGTGGATGGCCGACGAGCACTGGCGCGAAGAGGCGCCCGATCCCAACGCCCGTTATCCGCGTCTGTCGCCCGAGTGGAATACCAACAACACGCAGGCCAACTCGCTCTACGTGCGCAACGGCCGGATGCTGCGTCTGAAAAATGCCGAGATCGGCTATACCTACAAGTTCATGCGCGTCTATGTGTCGGGCACCAACCTGCTCACCTTCTCTCCGTTCAAGTATTGGGATCCCGAAAAGGGATCGGGCAACGGCCTGAGCTACCCGCTGCAACGCACGTGCAACCTCGGTTTCCAATTCACCTTCTAACCCTACAACCATTCGACAGATCATGAAAAAGATAATCAGCATACTCGCATTCACCTCATTGCTGTGCTGCTCGTGCGACTATCTCGACGTCGTGCCCGAAGGCAAGGCGACCGAGGAGGACATCTGGAAAACGACCGAGCAGGCCGACAAGTTCCGCTACTACTTGCAGACCTACATGCCCAATCTGATCGGCTACGACTGGTCGCCCGACCAGTTCGCCGGCGACGATTTCATAACGGGTGCGCGCGGCACGACCTACTATTTCTCGAGCAAGAGCCTCCTCTACAACGAGGAGACGTCGAGCAACACCTATTTCGGCCGCTGGGAGCCGAGCAGCGTGAGCGGCGGTACCAACTACGACATCTACCGGGGTATCCGTTACTGCTACTACATGCTCGACAACGTTTATAAAGTGCCGGTCATCTCGCCCGAGAACGCCGACCGTTATGCCGGTGAGGCGTGGTTCCTGATCGGCTACTACCACCAGTGTCTGCTCGAATACTACGGGCCGGTGATTCTGGTGAAACGATTTATCCCGATCGATGCGCCCGAAGAGGAGATTTTCGTACCCTGCACGCCCTACGACGATTGCGTGAAGTTCATCGCCGACTGCTACGACAAGGCGGCCGGACTGCTGCCCGAGACGGTCGTGCCGGCCGAACTGGGTATGCCGACGAAGATGGCGGCGCTCAGCTACAAGGCGCGCCTGCTGCTCTACGCCGCCTCGCCGCTGGTCAACGGCAATCCCGATTACGTGGGATTCAACAATCCCGACGGTACGCCGCTGATGAACACCACCTACGACAGGGAGAAATGGAAGCTGGCGATGGATGCCGCCGAGGCGGCGATCCAGCTCTCGGAGAAGACCGGCCAGAACGGCGGCAAGCAGAATTACTACCTCTACACGAATATCGATTCGACGCTCGATGAATTCGAACAGGGCGTGAAGAACTACCACGGCGCCTTCGTCGATCAGTTGTGGAACGGCGAGGAGTTCATCATGGCCAAAGGCGCGGAAACGGGCATTCAGAACATACAGCGTTACGGCGGACCGCGTTCGATCGCGGGCGACATGTCGAAAGGCTGGAAGACGACGTGCGTGCCGACGATGGAGGCCGTCGAGATGTACTACACCAAGAACGGACTGCCGCTCGAAGACGACCCGCTGACCAAGGACGCCGACCTCTACCGTGTCGCGCCGGGCGACAGCACGGCGCTGCTGCACCGCAACCGCGAACCCCGCTTCTACGCCTGCATCGGCTTCGACCGCGGAACGTTCGAGATCGACGGTACGACCATCACGCTCAAACTGCGCGGCGGCGAACTGCACGGCAGCACGTTGAAGGAGACCGACGAGTATCAGAGCTGCACGGGATACGTCTGCCAGAAATGGATCAGCCGGACGAGTTACTACGACAAGTCGCTGAACACCTATACCTACACCCGCTATGCCTATCCCTATCTGCGGCTGGCGGGGCTCTATCTGAGTTACGCCGAGGCCGATTTCGAGTACAACGGATCGCTGAGCGGCAAGTCGCTGGAATACATCAATCGGGTGCGCAGACGTTGCGGTCTGCCCGATTTCGAGGATTCGTGGGCGCTCGCGGGCGGTATTCCCTCGGGCCAGAAACTGCGCAAGGTGCTGCATCAGGAGCGTTCGATCGAATTCCTGTTCGAAGGCCGCCGCTTCCACGATCTGCGCCGCTGGAAGGAGGCGCCCGAGGTGATGAACAAGCAGCCGCGTTCGTGGAACCGCGACGCCAAGACGCAGGACGACTTCTATCAGGTGATCCAGGCCGCTCAGGGAGGCCGCGTGCGCGTGTTCGAATCGCCGAAGAGCTACTGGCTGGCCATTCCGCTGAACCAGATCAACAAGAATCCGCAGCTGGTGCAGAACCCGGGCTATTGAAAAACAGGATGATAACGCACATTAAATGGTGAAAAGATGAAAAGACTATTGATATATGCCCTCTGCATCGGGTGGGCCGCGACGACGGTCGGATGCAGCGATGACGACGAACGACCTGTCGCTTTCGAGGTGTCGCAGGATACGCTGCTGCTCGACAGCGATGCGGGGACGGTACATGTGATCGTTTCGGCTCCGGGAGCGTGGACGATCACCGATATTCCCGAATGGGTGACGGTGGTTCCGACCGAGGCGGACGGCTCGCGCGAAATCACGATCGACTATTCGGAGAATCTGGACGCCCTGCGTGAAGCCGACTTGAAGGTGACGTGCAACGGCGAGTTCCGCTACATCGGCATCGGACAGGAGGGTAAGAATCTCGCCGCGGCGCCTACGAACGTACGGCTCTATGCCAAGAGCACCTCGTCGCTGACCTTCGCGTGGGACGATACGAACGCCGCACGCACCTACACGGTGCAGTGTGCGGACGCACCTTCGGAGGATGCCGAGCTGATGGCGCAGTATACCTACACGTGGACGACCAAATCGACCTCCGACAAGTGGCCCTACGACTATCCTACGCGCATGACCTTCCTCGGCCTGATGAAGGGCGGCGACCGTTCGGTGGGTTCGGAGGAGAATCTGATCCGCCCGGGCAAGACCTACTACTTCCGCGTGCGCGGCGGCGGTGCGAACGACGAGGCCAAGTGGTCGGAGTGGATTTCGGCGACGCCCGAGACGCGCACTGCACCTGCGGGCGAGATCTTCTACGAAGGGTTCGACCGGGCCTGCGTGGGCGGCGGCGACTGGCTCAATCAGGCTGCGTGCGCCCGCACGAAGAACGACAATACGCAGACGAGTATTTGGAAACTGCAATGGGATACGGCCGTGAAAGCAGCCGTGACGACCTACGGCAACTACTACACGGCGGCCAATTTCAACGCCGAAGTCTACAAGTGGATCGGCTATACCCGCATTTGGGATCGGGGCACTGGCAAGGGCGACATACAGCCCTGTCCGGGCTACACGAAGTGCGGCAACGGCAGCAACGTGGGCGCGTTTCGCATCCTCGCGCTGGGTGCAGAGAAGCTGAGCGCGGAGGGCGACGCCGTGACGCTGACGTTCAAGGCGACGCCGTGGAGCGAGGTGACCACCGGTGCGGGGTACACGATGGACAACAAGCTGGTAGACGTCTATGTGAACGATGCAGTCGTGGCTGCCGATGTCCGCATCACCGATTCCGATGCCGCCGACGGAGATCCGGCCGTGTTGACGGATATGGTGTGGAAAGAGGTCGTGGTGGAGATTCCCAATCTCAAACCGGAAGATACGATCACGATCATGGGTAAGACGAACGAGGCGAAGGCCGGCAAGGGGCGTTTCTTCATCGACGATGTGTCGATCGTGAAGAAATAGCGGCAGTCGCCCGATAAGTACGAGGGAGTCCGTTTTGAAGCGGGCTCCCTCGTTTCGTCGCATGGCTGCGGGCGGATCGCAAGGCGGTGTCCGGACACCGGTCGTATTTTTCCCGCATCGCATCGTGCACGTCGTATCTGCGCATTGCGGCTGGGTGTTGAAATTTTAACGGATGACGGCTGTGGAGGGTGTCGTTCCCTGCCGACATGAAAAATCATGTCTTGTGGAGATTACACCCCGCCGTGCGAGGTAAGCGGCCGGGGAGGGGCGAAAATAAATCGCGGGTCAGGTCTCGGCCTTTGTCGTCTTGGAAAAATTGCGGATATGGTGCGGACACGAAAAAGCAAAATTCTGTCTGAATCGACGCGGTGGGGAAAGTGTGGAGAACATCCTCGAAACAGGAATCGCTTAATTCGCTGATAATGGCGAATTAAGCGATTCGTCCTGTACCCGGAGCCGGTATTGAAAAGTCAAAATCCGCACAAATCTGCCAAATCGCAAATAAATCATAATATATTATGGGTATTAACTACATCTGTTGATGGTCAATCATGGAAAACTCTTGTGCAAGCGGTGTCAATCAGTTGGTCATTTCTGATATATAAAGATGGTATGTTTGTGGCCATTAGTCAAAATGGGTACATGACGACCTCTTCTGATGGTGAGACATGGACAGAACCAGTCCAAATAAAAAATGAATCTGGGAGCAGTGTTACTTCTTGGATACAAGACATGATTGCTGTGTCATAAAACAATTCCTGTATCTAATTGGAGCCACCTTGCAAAATTGCAAGGTGGCTCTTTTGTTTATTTCTTATAACGGGAATTAGTAGAAAATAATTTGGTTGTATTTATTGTATAAATACTTAAAATTCTTATATTTGCATATAGGGCATCCTATTTTTAGTTTGATACATTAAAGTATATAGATGTCTATATTTAATATACATGTAACCTGAAAACTGCATTTCTGATTATTTTTGTAGTAAAAAAGTTTGAATAAGCCGGGCATGGAGAAAAACGACCTTAACGATTTGCTTATTTCTGTGAGCGAGAATGATGATTATGCTTTTCGGGTTTTCTATGATCTCTATTACCGGAGCGTTTTCCGGTTCGCCTACTATTTTCTGCGCAACAGGAAGGTGTGCGGTGAGGTCGTGAGCAACGTCTTCGTCGCGATCTGGAAATCGCGTGTCTCATTGCGGCGGATCGGCAACGTCGAAGCCTATCTCTATGTCGTCGCCCGCAATGAATCGAACCGTTACCTGAGGGAGTGCCAGGCGCAGCGACGATGTTTGTCGCTCGAAGAGATTCCCGTCGCGGTGATAGACCGCAATTCCCCCCCCCACGATGCAGATACGCCTGATAGCGGCCTGATTGAATCGGAAATAGAAGAGTTGGTGGGACGTCTCGTCAATGACCTTCCCGAACGCTGCCGCACGGTATTCCTGCTCAATAGGCAGGAAGGGTTGTCGTCGCGTGAGATTGCCGAGGTGCTGTCGCTGTCGGAAAGCACGGTGCGCGTTCAGATCAAGATCGCCGTCGATAGGATCGTGGCGGGGATTCGCAAACATTATCCCGACCTGAAGCTGGTTTCGCTGCTCATGTTCTTGTTCTCGTCGCGTTTCTGACGATAAGATCGAAAAAATCCGAAAAAATCCGCGGTTCCCTTAAACGGAATCGCGGATTTCGTACTCTCTAACTATATACACGACTAAAGGAGAAATCATGCGAATTGAGGATACGAAAAAGGAGCCGGAGATAGCGGAGATGATCGAAGGTTCGGAAGGCGATCGCCGCAGGCTGTCCGAATTGCTGGACGGCATTCGGGTGGGCCCCGGAGTCGATGCCATGGCCGATGAGATGCGGGAAGTAGTGTGGGCCGATGTCCGCTTGCGCATCCGCCGCCGAGGACTCCGGATGCGGATTGCACGCTATGCTGCGGCTGCGGCCGTCATGGTGGGCGTGATCTGCGGCAGTTGGTTCATGGGTGGGCTGAGGGTCGAGAACCGTCTCGTGGCCGAGGCGCATCCTGTGGTCATCTCGACACCGCGGGGTGTGAAGTCCGATGTGATACTGCCCGACGGTTCGCGGGTGCGTCTCAATGGCGGTACGCGCATCGTTTATCTGACCTTGTTCGGCGATCAGCGCCGCGTGGAGGTGGACGGCGAGGCCTATTTCGAGGTCGAGCACGATGCCCGCAGGCCGTTCGTTGTTGTCACGGGAGAAGTCTCTTCGACGGTGCTCGGTACGACCTTCAACGTGCATGCTTATTCCGAGGACGAAGATTACCAGATCACACTGGCGACGGGCAGCCTGCTGGTGGACGGTGGACGCGAATCGCGGAGCGTACGGCTGCGGCCCGGCGAGCAGGGATTCTTCGAACGCACCTCCGGGATGTTGTCGCTGCGCCGGGTGAATGTCGATCATGTACTTTCGTGGCAGGAGGATAAGCTCTATTTCCGGGCCGAACCGCTGGCGTCGATCGCTCGGACGCTCGAACGGCAGTTCAACGTCGACATTGTGATTGCGGACGAACGGCTGCGCAAAATCTGTTTCACGGGCGAATTCGTCGACGGCGAGAACATCCATGAGATCATGCGGATTATCTCAGCCGACAGCCGCATCCTCTACCGGAACCGCAAGAACCGTTTCGAACTTTACAGAAACCGATAGAAACAAAGAGAGAGTCAACCTAACTTTTTTCACTACAACCTAAATTTTAAACCTTATGAGTACAAATTCTACCAGCAGGAGGCCCTTTCGGGGCCTTTTCGGGCGGCGGACGCTGTGCCGACTGAGCGGATTGCTGACGCTGTGTTGGTTCACGGTCGCGACGCAGGCCCTTTACGCGCAGAATCCCGTGATTTCGTTGACCCTGAAGGACGCCACTGTGCGCGAGGTGATCGAAGCGGTCAAGGCGCAGAGCGGCTACTCGTTCTGGTATCGCGAGAGTGAAATCGACCTGCGGAAACGCGTTTCGGTCGATGCCCGCGAGCAGAACGTCGTGAAACTCCTGAACGGCGTGTTGGCCGACCAGGGAATTCAGGCGAAGGTCGAAGGCCGCCACATCGTGTTGTACAAGCCCGAACCGGGGCGTTCGGAGGCCGAATACCAACTGACGGGTCGTGTCGAGACGGAGTCCGGTGATCCTGTCGTGGGTGCGAACGTTCTGGTCGACGGCACGACAAACGGTATGGTGACCAATTCGAAAGGTGAATTCATACTCAGCGTGACGCCCGGCGCGCATCTCAACGTCTCGTTTATCGGCTACAATCCCGAGACGGTGGCCGTCGGCAACCGGACACGCCTGACAGTGGTGTTGAAGGAGAATACGCAGATGCTCGACGACGTGGTGGTGATCGGGTACGGCGTGCAGAAAAAGGTCAACTTGACCGGTTCGATCGCCGTGCGTCAGATGTCGGAGATCGAGAACCAGCCGATGACCCACGCTTCGCAGGCCCTCTATTCGATGCCGGGTGTCTACATCAACCAGGCCTCGGCGAAGCCCGGCAGTGACGGCGCGACGATCCGCATCCGCGGCGTCGGGACGATGAGCAGCTCGAGCCCGATGGTACTGGTCGACGGCATGGAGTATTCGCTTAACGAACTGAATCCCGGTGATATAGAGACGATCTCGGTGCTGAAGGACGCTTCAGCCTCAATCTATGGTTCGAAGGCGGCGAACGGCGTTATTCTGATCACCACGAAACAGGCCAAGAAAGGCGCTCCTGTGGTGAAGTTCAGCGCCAACTTCGGTATTCAGTCGGCGACGTACGTTCCCGACGTGGTGACCGATCCGATCCAGTATATGCGCATGCGTAACCAAGCTGAGCGCAACGAAGGCAAACTGACGGTGACCTACAACGACGATGATATCCTCGAATATGAGGAGGGTATGAAGCATGACCGCTACATCTATCCTGCGTCGGACTGGTACGACCTTTGTTACGAGAACGGCTTCCTCCAGCAATACAACGCCCGCGTTTCGGGCGGTACGGACAAGATTTCCTACTCGCTGGGCGGCGGTTACATGAATCAGCGTGGCATTATGATCGCCAATGACGATGCCGAGCGTTTTTCGTGGGACATGAAGATTAACGCGCAGGTGACCAAGCGCCTGAGGGTGGGTGTCAGCCTGCTGGGCAATCTGCGTTACAATACTGACCCGATCTACGGCGTTTCGACAACGGTCAACATCATCAACCGTGCCCTGCCGATCTTCGGTACGCAGCTGCCCGACGGCAAGTGGCTCTCGACGTGGCTCTCGACTCCCGGACGCAACAATCCCGAGAACCCGCTTATGTATCTGAACGAAGGTAACACCCGTCGCCAGTACCACCGCATTCTGGGTCGGATCAATATCGGCTACGACCTGCCGTGGGGCATCAAGTACAACGCCAACCTGGGCTATGTGAAGATCGACCACTATTCGAAGGATTTCAAACACGCGATGTACACCTACAACCCCAAAACCCTCGAACGGAAGGACTTCAGCGCCTATGTGTCGGCCAAGGATTGGGACAACAACTCGATCAACTACACTTTCTATAACACCCTTTCGTGGGGCAAGTGTTTCGGCGGCAGCCACAACTTCAACGTGATGGTCGGCACGGAGTATAAGCGTTACGATGCCAAGAACTTCCAGGCTAAGAAGCGCGATTACTTCAACAACCAGCTTACGGCCCTGTCGGTCGGAGCCACGATGGATGAGATCTCGGGCGGATCGTCGCTCGAACTGCTCTTCTCCTACTTCGGACGTATCACCTACGACTACAAGGAGAAATACCTGATCGACGTGACGGCGCGTTACGACGGTTCATCGAAATTCGCCAAGGGTAACCGTTGGGCCTTTTTCCCCGCCGTGTCGGTCGGCTGGCGTATCGACAAGGAGAGTTTCATGCAGAACATCCGGCAGATCAACGTCCTCAAGCTTCGCGGTTCGGTTGGCGAGATGGGTAACCAGGCCATCGGGAACTATGAATATCTGATGTCCGTACTGGCGAGCAAGGATTACAATTACAGTTTCAGCGACGTGCTTGCGGGTGGCGCGGCGATCAAGGACTTCGTCGACGAGAACATTTCGTGGGAGACAACCCGCACCTACAACCTTGGACTGGACTTCGAGGCTTTCGACCACCGACTGTTGTTCAGCGTGGACCTCTATAAGAAGCGCACCGAGGGTATTCTGCGCGACGTGAAGATTCCGGCGCAGATTGGCAACCTGAACGGTCCGAAGCAGAACATCGGCGTGGTGGCCAACGATGGTATCGAACTGAACCTCCAGTGGCGGAGTACGATCAAGAATTTCCATTACAGCCTGGGCGGTAACTTCTGCTACAATAAGAACATCGTCGTGGACCTCGACGGGCAGGAGTACATCAAGACCTTCAATATCATCCGTGAGGGTGAGCCTATCGACGCATGGTATCTCTACCAGGCCGACGGGTTCTACAACAGCTACGAGGAGATCGCCAATTCGGTGACCGTCGGCAGCGGCGTGAAGCCGGGTTACATCCGTTACAAGAACCTCAACAACGACGATAAGATCGACGACAACGATCGCGCAGTCAGTGGCAACCTGACTCCGAGCATCACCTATGCCTTCAACTGTTCGCTGGGCTGGAAGGGCCTTGAACTTTCGGCACAGTTCCAGGGCGTCGCTGACGTGAAGACCTACCTTTCGGGCAACCTGGCTGCCCCGTTCTGGAACGGCGCAGGCGTGTTGAAGGAGTGGGCGACCGACGCGTGGACACCCGAGAACCACAACACCCGACTGCCGATCCTCCACACAGCCACGGGCGCTCCCGAGATGCACGACTATAAGAATACGCAGTGGCTCTACAATGCGTCGTACCTGCGCTGCAAGCAGCTGCAACTTTCGTACACCCTGCCCAAGAAGTGGATTTCGAAACTCGGCATGAGCCAGTGCCAGATCTTCGTCAACGGCGAGAACCTCTTTACGATCTCCCCGCTGAAGATGTTCGATCCCGAGATCGACCTCTCGTCGACCAACCTGATGCAGTATCCCTCGCTCAGGACGATCAACTTCGGGTTTAACATCACTTTCTAATCGCTTCAAATACGGAAAATTATGAAAAAGACAGTATTCGGATTGATGCTTTGCGGTGCAGTGACGCTGGGCTCCTGCAACCTTGACACTATTCCTACCGACAAATATACGGTCGAGACGTTCTGGGAAACCGAGGAGGGAACTGAAGCCGCTATGTCAGGCTGTTACAACGTTTTGACCAGCAGTGCACTGTTCGGCGATTCGGCACCGCTACTCGAAGAGACCTGCACGCCCAATGCTTATAATTACAACAATGCAGGTGGATATAACGTCATCGCACAAGGCACGCATACGGCCAACAGTTCGGGTATCATTGCCAACCGTTGGAAGAAGTGTTACGAAGGCATCGGGCGTTGCAACACCCATCTGAACCGTCTGTCCGGCGCCGTGGTGACGGACGACCGCCGCGTCCAGATGGAGGGTGAAGCCAAATTCCTCCGCGCACTCTATTATTATATGCTGGTGACTTATTACAACGGTGTGCCGCTGATCCTTGAAGAGCCTGTCTATGCTCACGGTTCGCTGCCCCGCGCCTCGCGCGAGGAGGTGGTGCAGGCGATCCTTGACGACCTGAACGACATCATCGACCGCAGGCTACTCGACTGGACGTGGTCGAAGACGGCCGATCGGGGGCGCGCCACGCTCGGCGCGGCAATGGCACTCAAGGCCCGTCTGTTGCTCTTCGAGGCCAGCAAGCTGGTCAATCCCTCGAACGACTCGGCGAAGTGGCAGGCTGCGGCCGATGCGGCCGGCGACCTGATCGAAAAAGAGGCGCAGACAGGCTACGACCTGTTCGGCGACTATCGGAAGCTCTTCCTGCCGGCAAACGAGCACAGCTGCGAGTGTGTCTTCAATGTTGAGTTTTCGAAGACCAAGAACACGGCTGTCAATTCGTTCAATGTCTATAGCGTTCAGTATCGCAACAACGCGCCGCTGCTTGATTTGGTAATGGATTACCGGACGACGACCGATGGCGCGGCCACGATGGGCAAGTATGACAACCTCGACCCGCGTTTCGCTGCGACGAACTTCTATCCCGGCAGCACGTTCCTCGGCAAAGCCAACTGCCCGGCCTCGGAGGTGTGTCAGTTCACAGGCTTTGCACACAAAAAGCTCACGATTTATGACGAACAGAAGCGGGATTCGGACGATGGCAACGGCGAGACCAACTACATGTTCATCCGCTATGCCGACGTGCTGCTGATGTTTGCCGAGGCGCAGAACGAGGTCGATGCCACGCCGTCGAAGGAGGTTTACGACGCGGTAAATCGCGTGCGCGAGCGTGTCGGCATGCCTACTTACACTTTTGGAACGAAAAGTCAGGCGGAGATGCGTGAGATCATCCGGCATGAACGTCGGATCGAGTTTGCCGGTGAGGGCCTCTATTATAACGACATCCGTCGTTGGATGACCGCAGAACGGGTGATGAACGCCGTGATTCAGGACTATGCGGGCACGGACATCGCCGTGCGTGCGTTCGATCCCGACCGCGACTACTGGTGGCCTGTTCCGGCGGATCAGATCCTGCTGAACAAGAAACTCGAACAGAACCCCAATTATTAATCCGATAAACTGTAATTTGTGATTATGAAAAAGTATCTGTGGATGCTGGTGGCCGTATGCTTCCTCTCGGCTTGTAGCAAGGATGAGGAGGAGGGGCCTTATGTGCCCTGGAGGCCCGGAGATCAGACGGAGGAGACGATCGAGCTGGACAAGGCCACGAAGGTGATGATCCTGACCGAGCAGAGCAAGAACCGCATCCTGATGATCGACCAGCCGACGGGGAAGATCGCCTGGGAGTGGAAGGCTGCCGACAGCGGACTTTCGGTCTCTGAGCAGGCGTGGTTCAATACGCCCGACGAGGCCAAGCCAGTCTACAACCGCACATGTGTACTTGTTACGGCCTCGGGCGGCGGCGTAGCCTTGATCCGCATTGCGGACAAGAAGGTGCTTTTCTACGCCAAGCCGGGTGGAAATCCCCACTCGGCCGAGGTGCTTCCCGATAAGAACATCGTCGTGGCGTCGAGCACGGGCAACCTGCTGAGCGTCTACGTCTACAATGAGGACGCCAGTTATGTTTCGAAACCCGCCTTCACTATGCCGGTCTATTCGGCCCACAACGTCGTTTGGGACCGCACGCGCAACTGTCTGTGGACGGCGACGGGCGCCCAGTTGCTGAAACTTTCCTACAATGGCAACCGTACGGCTCCTGAACTCTCGCAGGTCTATTCTTATGACATGGGGACGGGAAATACCATGGCACACGACCTCGCGCCGGTTTACGGCGAGGAGGCGATGTACGTCACTACGGTCGAGCACGTCTATAAGTTTGATTGCAAGACGGCGAAGTTCTCTGACGTACAGATTTTCCAGCAGAAGGACATCAAGAGCCTTTCGACGGGGCCCGAAGGTTATTCCACGATCGTCATGCGCCCCACGTCGGGCGGAAGCAACTGGTGGTCGGCCGAGGTTTGCGACCTTGGCGGCAACCGTCTGTTCAACCGTGCGGGCTACCAGATTTATAAAGCCCGCTGGTATGTGGAGAACCCGTTTGGGTATCCCGAAGTGCATACTTTGTAACGCTTAAAACAAAAAAAACATGAAAAATATCCAAAAATACATAGTGGCCGCGGCATGTATGGCCGCAGTGTCGGCGCTGGTTGCCTGCACTGAGGCCGTGAAACGCGATATCGAAGAAGATATTCAGGAGATGACCGTTCCCAAGAAGCCCGGACCGATCTCCAAGGTCCCCGCCACGCTGACCTGCAACGGCGGCGAGGAGTTCATCTTTTCGGTGCCTAAGGTTCAGTGGGCCGATACCTACGAATGGACGATCGCCGAGCAGGAAAAGGCAAAAATATCGATCATCGACGGCCAGGGAACTAACGTAATCACCGTTCGGGTGGTTAACGACGATGTAGTGATTCCGGCACAGTCGATTTCGGTCGTGGCCAAGAACGAACTGGGGACGAGCAAAGTGCGCGAATATTTCGCGGCGATTACCGTGTCGGTTCCTATCGAATTGCCGGGCTATACGATCAAGAAATACGGCAAGCGCTGGTGGATGACCGAGGACTGCCACGAGGCGGGCGAGGACGGCCGTCTGGGTGTTGCACCCGACCTGACGGCTTTCACTGTTGCCGGACTTGAGGCTTCGCACCTCCTGCGGCTCGATGCAGCCAAGGGGCGCTACTACACCTGGTATGAGGCGATGACCGGCATGTCGGGTTGTACGCCGGCGCAGTGTCCTTATGTTCCGGGCTACGAAGGTGTGGATGATGTGGGCAACCCGTTCAAACTCGACGGTACGGAGGACGGTGAATTTGGCATCCAGATACGCGGCTGCTGCCCCGAGGGGTGGCATGTGGCCAACGCCAACGACTGGTGGGACATGTTGATGTCCATCAAGAGCGAGTATGCCATTCCTGACGATTTTGCGTTGGGTGGCTATACCTTCTCCGGTGGCCACGATGGGAAACCGGAGAACGCAGTGACGAAGGCCGGATTCTACAAATCTGGCTGCACGGTCAAGAACATGGGCAACGTCGGGGCGTGGTTGCGCGGCGGCAATGGTCGTGTGGCCGACGGCGGTATCTGGATTCAGTCGAGCCTGACGCTTACCGATGCCGGTGAGGCATTGCTGCAATTCGTCGAAGGGGCTGAAAGCATCGGTTTCGGCTGGTGGCCGTTGGGTTATCAGAAGGCCGACGGCAGTTTTAACAGCAGTGCGTTGGGCAAGTGGGGCTACATGTGGTTTATCGGGCAGACCAGCGAAACAGTTGCACGGTCGCTGGTGATCAGCGGCACGAGCTTGAACCTGCAGACTAAGACCAACAGTGAGGCGGCAAAGGATATTTATTTGAGCGTTCGTTGCGTGAAAAACTATACCAAATAGCCGAAGTGATGAAAAAGATTCTGTTGACGGCAGCCATGCTGCTGTGTGCGGCGAACCTCTCGGCTCAGTGTCTTGGTGTCGGCAGTTCGACCAGCAGCATGAGTCTCGAAGAGATGGCGCAAGCAGCGCAGGCGGGCATCGGATATGTCGAGATCGGTATCAGCGGCTGCGGAACCGTGACCGAGATTCGCGAAAAGGCGCTCCATGCCAAACGAAAGGCCGATGAGGCTGGGTTGAAGGTATGGTCGTGTCACTTGCCATTCTCGCGGACGCTGGATATTTCGGTGCTCAGCGACAGCGCACGGATGGCCAACATCGGATTTCTGACCGAAATGATCGCGATCTGCGGCGAGCTTGGACCGAAGAAACTGGTATTGCATCCCAGTTCAGAGCCGATCGCCGATGCCGAGCGTGAACAGCGCATCCTGAATAGCATCGCCTCGATCGGGGTGCTGCGTGAGGCGGCGGCATGCATCGGTGCGGAGCTCTGTATCGAAGAATTGCCGCGCACATGCCTTGGACGGAATTCCACCGAGTTGCTGCGCATCATCGCCCCGTATCCCGACGTGAAAATTTGTTTCGATACGAATCACCTGCTTTCGGAGGGCCTGCTGCATTTCGTCGAGACGTGTGGTGATCGGATTGCGACCGTTCATGTCTCGGATTACGATATGATCGACGAGCGTCATTGGTTTCCGGGCAAAGGTAAGATTGACTGGCCCGCGTTGTACAGAGCGCTGATGAAAGTCGGATATAAAGGTGTCTTCATGTATGAACTCAAACGCGGTGAAGGATCATTCAGTGAAATGGTAGCCATCTACAAAAGGATGGCTACCGACGCTGTAAAGATAAAATAATCTTTCTTTGGATACTATGAATAAGGAGTGTTACTCCGGTAGGGGTAATACTCCATTTCGTTAATTTTGTGTAAATTACTCAGTACTTTCAAGATATGAAATCGTACCTTTCCTCATTATTATTATCGGTCGGTCTCTTTCTGCTGCTCGTCTCGTGCAATAGCGGGACCGTCCGGAAGATTTCATCGTTCGATGAATTGCCCGACCCCACGGCCGACACACTCTCCGATTGGTCGGGCGTTCCCCAAGGGCTTCATGCCTCGTTCGTGAGCACGGACGCTGTTTTCAGACGCTCGGTCGCTCCGGATGTAGCTCCCTCGGCATCTGCCCAGTTGGAAGGATGGCGAGGCGAACGGGTATCTGCCCAACTGTTGCTCTGGACCGCCTCCGGTGCAGACGGCGTAGAGGTCAAGGTGGGACCATTTAGATCGGACGGACACACGCTTTCCGAAGATGTCGCCCGGGATCGATTCGTCCGCTATGTCCTGAGCGATGAGTTCGGCAACAAATGCGGCTATCACGATCCCACGATCTACCCGCCGCACTTGGTTCCGGACATGCTCGACGATATCGATGTTTTCGACATAAAGGCTCGAAACGTCCGTCCGGTGTGGATAACGATCTCCGTCCCGGCAGACACCCCCGCCGGAGAGTATGTTTCGACAGTCAAACTGTTTGCAAAAGGCCAACAGCTCCAAACGTTCGACATCGAACTCACGGTCATTGGCAGGGAGCTCCCGCCTCCTGCCGAGTGGAACTATTATCTTGACCTCTGGCAGCACCCTGCGGCTGTCGCCCGCATTGAGGGGCTCGACATGTGGAGCGATGCCCATTTTGAGGCCCTTGTCCCGTATATGCAACTCTTGGCCGATGCAGGACAAAAGGTCGTTACGACGACTCTGAACAAGGACCCGTGGAACAACCAGTGTTTCGACTCCTACGCCGACATGATCATCTGGACGAAAAAGGCTGACGGTTCGTGGAGCTATGACTATACGGTCTTCGACCGATGGGTCGAACTGATGATGGATTTAGGCATCGATCACACCATCAACTGCTACTCGATGTTGCCGTGGAACAACGAGCTCCACTATCGGGATGATGTTACGGGCTGTTTCGCCGACGTGACGGCCGATCCGGGCACTCCGGCCTTCGAAGAGCTGTGGGTACCGTTCCTCACTGACTTCACCGGGCACCTCCGCGAAAAGGGGTGGCTCGGACGGACAAATATCGCTATGGACGAACGTTCGCCGGAGGAGATGACCGATGCGCTCGATCTCCTGCGGAAAACAGCTCCCGAACTGGGAATTGCCATGGCCGACAATAAGAACAGCTACCTGAGTTATCCCTTTGTAAATAGCGTGTGCGTCAAAGTTTGCGACAGGGTTCCGCCACAGCATATCGCTGGGCGACGCGCCCAAGGCTTCGTAACGACCTACTACGTCTGCTGTTCGGACCGTTTTCCCAACATGTTCACTTTTTCCGACCCTGCCGAAGCGGTCTATGCCGGATGGTATACGGCTGCCTGCGGTTACGACGGTTTTTTGCGCTGGGCCTACAATTCGTGGGTTGAGGAACCGCTGACCGATTCGCGTTTCAGGACCTTCCCCGCCGGCGATACGTATATCGTTTATCCCGGGGCGCGTTCTTCCGTCCGGTTCGAACGCTTGGTCGAAGGAATCCAGGATGCCGAAAAGATCTCGATTCTGAAAAAAGAGTTCACAGCCGCCGGAACGCCGGAAGCTGCATCACGGTTTGGGCAACTCGAAGCGCTGCTCTCCGGATTTGCCACCGTAACGCCGGAAGCGAACTGGCAAGACAGACTTTCCGAGGCTAAACGAAAGCTCAATGAATTATCTCGATAAATATGATTTCATATAATTGGTAAAATATTTTTTATGAAAAGAATATTCATATTTCTCCCTTTGTTATTGCTCCTTCCAGTGCTGGCTTTAGGGCAGGACCGCTTCAATGAGGTTGGTGCCGTTTACGGAGCCATTCGTTCGATGACTCCTGAAGCCTACAAAGAAGCACACGATAAATACGGTATCCGCTGGATCGAAGCTTGGACGGGTAATCTCACCGGTGGTACTGAGGAGCAGTATGATGCCTGGATCGAACGCTTCAATACTGCAATGAAAGGTTCCGGACTGAAACTCTGGTCAGTTCATTTGCCTTTTACGCGCAAGGCACCGAATGATCTGTCGGATGATCGGACCGAATGGCGCGAGGCGACACTCAAGAACTGGATTGAAATCCTTGACCGTGCGACGCGTATCGGCAAATTTCGTGTGGTAGTGATGCATCCCAGCAGTGAAGCGCAGATTTCTGACGAGGAGCGTCCTCGGCGTCTTGAGAATCTTCGGCAGATGTTGTTGCGCTTTATCCCGCTTGTGAAAGAACGTTACGGCGCAGTGGTGGCTGTTGAAGATCTTCCGCGTGGATGTCTGGGTAATAGTAGTGCCGATTTTGATTGGCTAGTGGCCAATGTCCCGGATTTTAAAATATGCTATGATACCAACCACTTGCTCGGGGAAGAGAGTCATGCTTTTGCAGCCCGTTTCGCTCCTTATATCGTGAGTATCCACGTTTCGGATTATGATGGCGTAGATGAACGTCATTGGATGCCTGGACGCGGCATTGTTGAATGGCCAAAGGTGATTGATGTTCTTATCCGGTCGGGCTATGACGGGCCTTTCATGTACGAAGTTACGCCGCGCAACGATCCGCGCGGGAGCGTCGAATATATGCGCTCGACGACAGATAGCCTTTTTGCCCGGTATGCGCTATATCAAAGTATCGAATAAACACCATAAAAATCCAGAGAAGTGAAAATACACCTGTTTACGGTACTCTTCGCTGTCGCCTTGTCGGCCACAGCATCCCCCACGGAACGGTGGCTCGATCCGGAGTGTTTCGCCGAGAACCGCGCTCCGATGCGCACGAGCTTCATCGTCTTCCCGACGGCCTCGGAGGCCGTTCCCGAGAACGACTACACCCGTTCGCCTTTCTACCGCACGCTCAACGGCGAATGGGCCTTTCTGCGCGCGGAACGTCCGGGTGCGGAGCCAGAAGGATTTTTCCGCACCGGCTACGACGACTCGTCGTGGGGCGTGATGCCCGTGCCGGGAATCTGGGAGTTGAACGGCTACGGCGACCCTGTCTACACCAACAAGCCCTATCCGTGGTACAAATTCTTCGAGGTGAAACCTCCGCTGGTTCCCCATGAGCAGAATTACACGGGTCTCTACCGCCGCACCGTCCGGGTTCCCGCCGATTGGAAAGGCCGCGACGCATTCATCCACATCGGCTC